>CEAA01012004.1_pt1 | contig 167654 bp, 143 predicted proteins | sample 557551 | NCBI WGS metagenome assembly CEAA01 (sample SAMEA3182115, study PRJEB8094) | gut metagenome | biome: human; feature: gut; material: Stool; isolation source: human stools | place: Canada | collected 2013-06-11
GTCTGAATCAGCTTCGCTCCCCGGCCGATGATCCAGCCCCAACTCTCATCAGGCTCATGCAGCTCTACGGCACGATCATCATCGTGACCCCCACAGAGTTCCGGCCAAAGGCTGTTGATGAAGATACGGGCACCGCTGGAACGAACTTTATCTATCAGACGCAGTACTTCAGGACCGTCGTTGTTGAACACCAACTCAAAAGCCTTAGGGCTCATGTGCGTGAGATAGCTATCTATGACTGCTTCCGCATCCGCTTTCTGCAAATTCACAACAGGCATGAAAATCATTTTGTCCAATACATCACCATTTTCAGACTTCACCTGCTCGTAAGGCAAACCGGCTTTCATCACACACTGCCCCACCGTACCTGTCTTTTCAAGAATTGCGTATGCTTCTTTAAAATAGTCATAGCCCTTGTCCACATTCACCATGATCTTACCTTTACATAAAGTCATAACCTCTTCAAAAGTAGGAATTTGATGGCGCGTTTTACAACCGGCGCCGTTTTTCAACCTTAATGCTTTCAATTCTGCCAAGGTATAATCCTCCGGACGTCCTTTTCCGTTCATTGTACGGTTAATCAGTTTATCATGCATCAGGACAAGATGCCCGTCTTTTGTTTTCTTCAAATCTATTTCCACCATATCAACCCCCATGTCAATGCAATTCTGAATACCTTGCAAAGAGTTTTCGGGAGCATTGCGCCAATCGGCACGATGAGTGACGACTAAAAGTTGAGAAGTATTTCCACTTAAAAAAGTGTTTCTGATTTCAGTAGCCCTATCCTGCCCCCAGCTCAACTGGATACAAACACATAACAATAAAAACAAATATACTTTCTTCATAAAACATTTCTTTTAACGATTTATTATACGGCTATTCACTACTCACTGCCTGTTATATTTTTAAAAGTTTCGTAGATACGTGACGGAACAGGACGCGCCTTATCATGGTCGCAATCTTTCATAGCCTCGTACATAAATACTCCCTTATATCCATTGCTTCTCAGTTCTTTTACAAAACGCTGCCAATCTATTTTTCCCTGTGTGGGAAGCCAATGGCTTTCGTTTACTAAGTCAAAATCCGAAGCATGGATTGTTCCTATATGCCGGCCCAATATCTTCATGAAATGCTCAATAGAACCTTTGCTATAATGATTCGTATCAAAGCAAACTTTCACTCCGGGAATACCGCAAATAATCTCCAAGAGTTCTTCAGGCGTATTTCCTAAACAAGTACGCGGCAGATTTTCAATACACAACTGCGCCCCTATACGATCGGCATATGGTTTCAGGTACATAATAGAACGCTGCGCATTCACTATACGCCGGGCACGAACACTATCCGCTATTGGTTCTGAACTTGGATGCAGAACCAACCGGGCCGGTTTGAACTGTCCGCATTGCTCTATCATCTGCGCCATGAAACGAACATTTTTTGCACGAAGCGAGTCATCCAAAACCGAAATATCCAAGGTTCGGGAAAAAGGCAGATGAATAGACCATACCTGAATACCGGCACTATCCACCCTACTCTTCATCAGTTTGATACGAGGTATCACTTCTTCTGCCGGCACTCCCCGATAACACTGGTTAAGAGCCACTTCTATATAATGCACCCCCTGCATTTTCGCTTCCATAAAATCTGCTGCCACCGGATTTTTCCAGATGGCAGTAGTTGTCCCCACTTCATACTGTTGCGCATGGCAAATGAATGAAAGAGTGGACAATACTGTCATAAGTATATATTTCTTCATCAGTTCAATTTACCATTTTTCCAAACTAACTTTTCACCCCACATAGGCACATATGTTTGTTGACAATTAATCTTTGAAGCACGTTCCCAAGCACTCTGCACAGTCCATCGGGAATCTTCCTCATCTGCATGCGAAAGTTCAAGAACATGTGACAGCAATACATAGTCAGGAGTCACTTGTCCTGTCCCGGTACCGATAATATCATTTTCGGTCAACGCATTGGGAGCATAACGGGGAATCAAAACATTGACATGATGATTGACGTCATTGGCATCGGTAATATCAGCATACTGCACAGGCTTAAAGTTAGAATCTCCTGTATGTATTAAAGTCAAACCGCCTGCATCGTCACCGCAATCTATATAGAAAACGGTTACAAAGTTTTTTAGGCTCGCTTCATTGTGATTGGTAATACATGTGCGAATTTTAAAATTGCCAATCGTATACTCCTCGGATTTTTTAGAATAAAATGGATACGAAGCAACCGGTTGCAAATAATTGGAGAGGACCGGTTTGTCCAAATCATACATAGCCTGAATCAAATTGTTACTATAATGGTCAGAATGTTTGTGCGTAACGCACAGGAAATCCAGATAAGGAGCGAACTCCTCGGCCCAACGATGAGATATATCTATACCGAAACACCCGGAAGGAGTCTTTATTATATATCCCATATTGTAAAGCAACCATATTTGTGCAGTTCCGTTTTCTACGGTAGAGCTTTTCACACCATCCAGAACACGTTCAAACGCTGTACGATAAAAATACAATATGGAATCGGATTTAGCCATATTTAAACTTGTTTGATCATATCCGGAAAGGAAGACACTGAAGTAGTCGGCCTTGCATTTATCTGCGTAATCTTGGAGTTTCTCCATTGCATCCGTACGCTTCGCATCAAGAACCAGGGGAGATGTACTCCACAACTCCTGCGACGTTGCATTTACCGATGCGGCAAGGTTATCGAGTATTCCTTCATACCCCGTTGCAATGCTATTATTATCATCGTCACTGCACCCCATAATCCCCACTGCCAACAAACAGCAAAGGATATATCGTATTTTTCTTATCTTGTTCATAGATTTTCTATATCTTTAAATTTATACTTATTTCTGCCGATTGGTACCTTGAAGATCACCGCCACGCATACTCCAAGAAGATGTTTCGGAAAGTGTGTTTACAGTGACAGCCTTAACAGAACCTATATTATTACTTTCAACCGTACCAAAATACAAGCGTCTGTCCGGACCGATCGTAACTCCTGCCATCACATTTTGTCCGACATTTTGCACCTCTGTCAATGCTCCGTTACTGTTCGTGTCCAACTTCCACACTTTCTTTCCTCCGCTATGTCCTACATACAAGTAGCCATCAGCTCCCAATGTAACTCCGTTATAAGTTAACTGTTGATTGGTACCTATTTCCTTAGACCACTCCAAATTTCCCGAAGCATTTACCGCATACACATGCGCATTTTTGTTTTTTGCACCTTTATCTGTAAAATAGACCACTCCATTCTTATCCACTATCGGAAAATAAGAGTCTGTTCCTATTCCCGAATTATAAGTCCATTCTTTCTTCCCTGTTACCATATCTACAGAAATCAGTCCACCGGTAGCTTTTAATGTTGCATATAAATGATTCCCATTCAAAGCAAATGAACCACGTTCTGTCACATTGACGCCTGTCAGAGGCTCAAAGCGTTTTCCTCCCGAAGCATCGAAAAAGAAAATTCCAAGACTGGTACCGGCATATACATTGCCATCTTTGTCAACAGCCACTGCGCTGCCATTACCACCTGTACCTAATGTCTCCTGAAATAATATCTTGCCATTGTCTTTGGTATCGAGTGCATACAAAGTAATCTTATTGGTAAGACAATAGAGCACTCCATCTTTCGACAATGCAGGAAAAGCGCCTGTTGCACCGTCCAACTGTACAGTCCATTTTGTATCACCATTAGGAGTGATAGCATATACTCTATTGGTGGCATCACATTGATAAACAGTTCCATCATCACCTACCAACGCACCCCCGCCATAGGTAAGCGCATCAATACCATATACCCATTTAAAATCTCCCGTAGCCACATCTATGGCAAACAAGTGTCCGGCCGGAGTGGAAGTAGGAATATACATTGTCTTTCCATCCGGAGAGAATACAGGATTAGAGACTTTCACATATCCGGTGTAGTTACCCGATTGCAGCTTAATCGAATTCCACTTATAATTCACCACTGCAACATCCATACTTCCCGTATCAGCAGTACCGTTTGTATAAGTCACAGTTACAGATACGGTATATTTATCTTTAACAGTTCCATAGGCATGTTGAGGGCTTAGCTCGGTAGAGATTGTTCCGTCACCAAAATCCCAGCTTACCGACTGAACATCACCACCCATGAAAAACATATCATTCAGCGTAAACGTTGCAGACTCCCAAAGTATCAATTCCGTCTTATCGGATTGGTCTATCAAAATAGGAGATAACTTTCCCGGAGTAGCAGAAGCCTCAACGACTTCGGAATTTCCAGTAGGATAAGAAGCTATCATGCTAAAGGTGTATTCCGTATCATTCACCAACCCGTCTACTACATAAAACTCCAAGGAAGTATCATCCAACGTTATCACCTTACCACCCGGATTCACCGTTATCTGATAGTTAGTGAAACGTTCGCTGTTGGGCTTAGTCCAACTCAGCCGCACCCGTTCACTACCGGCGGTAGCTGACAGGTCGGTCACAGGATAACGTGCATTCTTTGGAGTGCTCTTGACGGAAGTCTTACCGGCCAGCCCGTTCGCATAACGGGGCTGTACGGAAAAGCTGTAAGTCATATCATTTTCCAGATTCTCAACAACCACACTCTTTTTACCAGCTTCCACTGTCATCTGTCCGCCATCAGATCCGGCATTTCCGGCATCCCATACAACCAGATATTCGGACGGACGGGCGTTTTCATAGTCTTCCCATGCCAGCATCACACTCATATCTCCGGCGGTCGCTTCGAGGGATTTCAACTCATACAAATCAAAATTGGCTTTCGGCAGTTCTTCTTCACATGCAATGAAAACTGCTGCAAAGACCAATAACAAACTATATATTACTTTTTTCATGGTCTGTTTCTTTAAGTTTAACAAGAAATCAATATCCGGGATTTTGCCAAAGGAGCTTTTCATTATTGACACGCTCCAGCTCTGTCTTGGGAATGGGATACAGGAACTGATAATCCTGAATTTCATGTCCTTCCGCCTTCATGGCATCTTTGGCTCCACCCATTCGTACAAGGTCGAACCACCGGTGTCCTTCATAGGGGAATTCACGCTGGCGTTCCAACATAATGGCCTTTCGGAAACTGTCTTTATCAGGAAGGTCAGCAATCTGTATCGAAGAGCTGCATGAACGCATGTGAACCGAATTCAGAGCATTCATTGCATCTGAAGTCTGCGAATTGCTGTACTCTATTTCATTTAGAGCCTCCGCATACATAAGCAGGACATCAGCATATCGGAGAACAATTTGATCATTACCCACAGTGTTATAAGTGGCACTCTTTGTATCTTTAAATTTCTTCAGCACAAAGACCTTGCTCTCCACTTGTGTATATTCTATCAATTCCTTACGTTTATCATCAGCGTCCGAATAGCATTTCTTCAAAGCCTCCGTCTGGTTAGTATCATCTCCCAGGTTTGTAATAGAAAACCAATAGCCATGTCCTTCGCCTTCTAATTCCTTATTGAAACGAACTGCAAAAATGATCTCGTTGTTCATCTTATTATCCACATCGAATACTTTATCAGGAGAAGCCATCAAACTGTATTTGCCTATAACCTGAGATAGAATATCCCTCGCTTCCTCCCATTTATGGAAAGTGAGATACACTTTACCCAAAAGCGCTTTGGCAGCCCCCAAAGTGACGCGTCCCACTTCATTGCCCGTATACGACTGAGGTAACATATTATCATCTATTATCTGTTTCAGATCACCGGTCAGGAAATCGTAAACCTGCTGTTCCGAACTACGTCCGATAGCTAAAGCCTCGGAAACTGTTACAACTTTGTCGGTCATCGGTATTCCACCCCACAAGCGATACATATTAAAATACGTTAGGGCCCGTATGAACAACGCCTCGGCCTTATACTGTTTTTTCAACGTTTCATTAAAATCCGCCCCGTCGATTTTATCCAGCACTAAATTACAGCGGTATACACCATTGTTAAAGTTAGCCCAGGCATTTTGCAGAATACCGTTCGATGGTTTATCGGAAAACTGGTCTATGTCGTACCGGTCTTGCGTACCGGTGGTGGGAGCACTTAAATACAGGTTATCACTTCGGTATTCACAACATTCTGTAAAAAAGTTCACCTGCGTTTGCAGTTTTGAGTAACATCCGATGACCGCTACATTGAAATCTTCGGCCGTTTTATAAACTTTGTCCGTAGGCACACTGCTGCTCGGCTCCAAATCAAAAAAACTATCCGTACAGGACACCGACAGGAAAGCGGTTGACAATATTAGAAAGAGTTCATATTTTTTCATATCTCATATCTTTTAGAAAGGTAATTAAAGAGTTATATTCAAACCGAACAAAAAGGTTCTTGCCAATGGATACGTTCCATAATCTTCGCCCGGTGAGAGTGAGTTGCCGGGGCGTGCATTAACTTCCGGATTATATCCGCTATAATCGGTGGATGTCCAAAGATTCTGTCCCGACACATAAATCCTCAGCTTCTCAACAAAGAAATGACGAGTCAGCTGCTGAGGCAGTGTATATCCTAAAGTGACATTTTGCAATCTCAGGTAAGATCCGTCTTCCAGATGCCAAGTAGAGGTTCTTCCGTTATACCCTTTCGATTTGCGGTTTGCACGATTCACCTGGCCGTTTCCCGGATTGTCAGCGCTTTTCCAACGGTCCAAAGCAAGCGTTGTTCCATTCACATTGCCTTCCATATTGTCGATATACCTCCTGTTCAGATTCAAGATTTCATTGCCATAGACACCCTGAAAGTTAAAGTCAAGGTCAATCCCCTTATACCATACCTTTCCACCGAAACCATACGTAAAATCGGGCATATAATTACCGACAATCGTGCGGTCCTTATCCAAATCCATCACACCGTCACCATCTACATCTACAAAGCGGAAATCTCCCGGCTTGGTATTGCTGAAATGGGGATACTTCTTAAGCTCTTCCTCATTGGAGAAAATACCGTCCTGCACCAGCAGATAATAGCTGCCGATGGGTTCGCCCACTTTGGTGATATAATAGGCATGGTCTACGCTACCGGTAGAGATAATGGGAGCGTCACCGGGCCCCAAAGCCTTCACCTCGTTCGTATTGGTTGAATAGTTGGCATTGAATGAATATCCAAAGTCCTTTGTGAAGTTCTTCTGGGAAGTCAAGGCAATTTCCCATCCCCGGTTATTCACCTTACCAATATTCATCAAGGCTGTGCTATAACCAGTCAGATGGGGAACAGGGACGTTCAGAAGCATGTTCGAAGTATTGGTGTTGTAATAATCCACCGTGACGCCGAGCAATCCTTTAAACATCTGCACATCGATACCGGCATTGACCATCGCATTCTTTTCCCAGCTTAAATCCTCATTTTTAATGGTATTGGGTTTGTACCCGTAAACGAGTTGGCCGTTATTTGTTCCAAGTATGTAATTATCGAGCGCCATCAGTGAAAGATGATCGTAATTGCCTATCTGGAAGTTACCGGTAACACCGTAGCTGGCCCTTATCTTCAGATCGTCTATGAAAGAGAGCGCCTTGGCATTCTGAAAGAAATCCTCACCGCTGATTCTCCATGCAGCAGAAGCTGACGGGAAATATCCCCAACGATTATTCTTTCCGAAACGGGAAGAACCGTCGGCTCGTATAGCGGCAGAAGCCATGTATTTACCTTTATAGCTATACTGGGCACGTGCCAGATAAGATGCTATGCTCCATTGCGTCTTGTCGGAGTTTCCTTTCGTCACCGTACCACCTCCAATAGTCTGGATATAATCGTTCGGGAAATCGGTAGCCGTCACGTTGTTACCCTTATAAGTTTCTTTCTGTGCAGACTGCACCAGTACGAGGTTCAGGGAATGATCCTCATTAATGGTTGTATTGTAATTTACCTTATTTTCTATCAACCAGTTGAAGTAGAATCCGGAAGAGCTGTAAGCTATGGGATTGGACTTCGTGTCATAATACTTCTGTCCCAGCAGCGGCAACTCCGACGAGCGATACGTATCGTTGTGCGAACCGTAATAATCCCCGCCGAAAGAAATGTTATAGGTCAGTCCTTTAAAGAACTCTATTTCCGCAAATACCTTTCCGACAATCGCCATGCGGTCCACAACATCCGATTGCAGGTTTGCCATTGCAACGGGGTTCAATATGGCGTTATGCTGATAATCGTTCCCGATTCTCCAGTAACCGTTTCCCTGATAATTATAGCTTCCGTCGGCATTATACACAGGCCATACGGGCGGCATCATCAGTGCAGACTGTACAACGCCACCTGCTCCCGATGCATCTACACGATTGGAAGTTGAATAAGACGGAGAGAAATTAACTCCAAACTTGAATTTCTTATACTGTCCGTCAAGATTCATACGCATGCTGTATTTCTTGAAATCGGAATTGATAACGACACCCTCCTTATCGTAATAATTGGCCGATACGAAATAGCCGACCGTTTTTCCACGTCCTGAAACAGAGATATTATGGCTTTGCGTACCGGCAGTACGGAAAATGGCATCCTGCCAATCAGTGTCCGTCAGTCCGCGGTCACCGTTCAGATAAGGAAACAGTTCGGTAGGGATACGTTCCCAAGAGTTGGGACGCATGCCGTTCGGATCATCGGGCGAAGCTCCCGGATTGGCATCCAGATAGGCATTATCGTGACCGTCCTTGGCAAACTCTGCAAACTGGTAGGCGTTCATCATATCAAGTTTCTTCGATACATTCTGTATGCCGTAATAGCCGTCATACTGTATCTTCACTTTTTCCGACTGCCCCTGTTTGGTCGTAATAATAATAACGCCATTGGAACCGCGGCTACCATAGATAGCGGCAGAAGAAGCGTCTTTCAACACTTCTACCGACTCAATGTCGTTGTTGTTGAGATTGGCAAAGCCACGTTCCACCGGCACGCCGTCTATGATATAAAGCGGATCGCTACCGGCATTGACGGTACTGATGCCACGCACGCGGATACTTACGTTCCCTTCCGGATCACCGCTTGGAGTAGTCACCTGTACACCCGGCATCTTTCCTGCCAATGCCTGGCGGAAATCCGAAGCAGATGTCTTGGCTATATCCTCCGCTTTCACCGAAGATATGGAAGTGGACACATCGCTCTTCTTCTGGACGCCATAGCCCACGACCACCACTTCTTCCAGCAGTTCACTATCCTCTTTCAGGGTTATGTTGGCGAGCGCTTTGTCTCCGGCCGAGAAAGTTCGTGTTTTATAACCGATAAATGAGATAACAACTTCCGCTTTTTCGGGAACACCCATCAAGGTATATTCTCCGTCAACATTTGTAATCGTTCCCAAAGAAGTTCCTTTTACGGCAATGCTCGCACCTATTACGGGCTCTCCTTTCTCGTCGACGATTACGCCGGAAATCTTTTTCACCTTCCCGCTTTGGTGTGTGGCTTCCGAAGCGGCTTTTGCTTTCAGGTAGACTTTCTTCCCGCTTATCTCGTAAGTGACACCCATGCCCGCCAGTAATCTGTCAAGCACATGGGCAAGTTCTTCTTCATCGGCCCGGACAGTTACAAGTTTATCGGGATTCACCGTCGGACGGCTGTATGCCACCGTCAGTCCGGTCTGTTGGGTAATGGCATCAAAGACCTTCGCCAGTTTCACCTGCCGGAAATCCATTGAAACCTTTTGAGCAGTGGCTGTGATACAAGCCATAGAGCTTAAAAGCAGAACAAGCAGAATCTTGTGTTTCATAACTTTAATTTTAGATTAGCAATAGTATAAAATTCTCTTTATACTAAGTAGACACACAAGACTCCCGAACGGGTGAGAGAAAATCTATCTTTTTTCTAAAAAATTATTTAGTGGTGACAGTCACTTCCTTTTCGACTTCGTCATAGCGGAAGTGCAGCGGAGCAATCTTCTCCAAATCGCGCAAAACTTTTTCAAGAAGTGTATTTTCAGAAGTCAGCGTGAAATATACATTCCAAGCGTCTTGGTTCTCCACTTTAAAGTTGACATTGTACCAGCGGTGCAGCACTTTGATAACCTCCGCCAGAGGAGCGTCTTTGAAAGCGATCACATTTGTTTTCCATAAAGAGGAAAAGCGGGTGTCGCTGTTTCGGGAAATGGTGCAGCGGTCGTCGTCGCGATTATAAACCAACCTTTCACCGGGCCGCACCGGATATTTCTTGTCCGAAGGAAGCATGAGATTGATATGCCCCTCATCCAGACATACGGTAATATTCTTATTATCGGGATAGGCATTGACATCAAACGAAGTTCCCAATACATGGATGGCGGGCCCGTTCAGATTGACGATGAAAGGACGGGCAGGATTCTTGGACACCACAAAATAGGCTTCACCTTCCAAATAGACCTCACGACTGGAAAGAGCAAACTTCTTGGGATACTTCAAGCGGGAATCCGAATTGATATATACGCGCGTACCGTCCTGAAACATCATTTGCAGACGCTCGCCCTTCGCCACATAGATTTCTTCGTAGCCGGAGCCGCCAAACAAGTCCACCCGCTTGTCCAACTGCACAACCAAGCCTGCCAGCACAACAAACGGTATCAATACCGCAGCCACCCGGAAAACTATCCGGCGGACACGCTTCCTACGGATATTCCTGCGGATGCGGGCAAACAACTCATCTGACGCTATCTCGTGGTCCACGTAAAGTTCTTCATAACCAAGTTTCACCTGCTCCACGTCGCAATCCATGCTTCGGGACAAATAGTCCGTTCCTTCATCCGTAGCAAACCATTGCGCCACGAGACGGGCTGTTTCAGGAGTAGATGTTCCGGCAAGTACTTCCCGTATCTGTTCTTCGGTGGGTTTATTCATCATCTTATTATCCATAGTATAAAAAGGACACTTAAATACTTCAACAGGGTGAGATATGTAACAAATATTAGCAATTTATGCAGATGTGCACGCAACAGTTTCAACGCCTCCGAGTAATGGGTTTTGATTGTATTGACGGAGAGCTGCATACGTTCGGCTATTTCCGGGTTGGTAAGTTCGTCGCGCACTTTCATCAGGCAGATTTCACGCTTTTGGGGCGGCAACTTGTCCAAGGCCTTATAGAACAGCGACATCATTTCTTTCTTCTCCAGATTCTCTATCAGTGTATCTTCATACTCGGGGATGCTCTGCGCTATCTCATAATTCTTGGCAATTGCATTGTTCTCATTACGGATTACGTTCAGAATATGATTCTTCGTCATCGTCACGAGGTAATTCTTCAGGCTGATGCCTACGCGAAGCTCCGAACGGAACTCCCAGAAACGCGTAAAGACATGCTGCACCGCATCCTCCGCCATAGCCTTGTCCATCAGATAGCGATAGGCCAGCACATAAAGCAGTTTGTGGTACTTATTATAGACCACAGTGAATGCTTCCACATCTCCCCGCTCTACCTTGGCGAAAAGAGTTTCATCATCCATATCCGGTGTCAGTGAAACAAACAAGGACATCAGCAGTTGCTTTTAAGGTTACAATAACGGGGCAAATATAGGTATTTATAGATTGAGTAGTGCACAAAAGGATAAAAAAATGAATTCCATCCGTCACGCTGTTATGGAGCATATCGGAAGATGCGGCAGCTACTTCTACAAGGCGAACAAAACAGGGAGTGTATTACCACCCTATCTTATCAAGACCGGCAGCAGTATACCAAGCGGTAGAACGGTATGCGGCCATAGCGGCTGGAGCGCTTTCCATTGGAATGTAATGAGTTGCGCCGCAAGTCGTTTCTTGGGGAACAGGAAACATCGCGTGTATCATACCCGAATAGTTCTTGGGGGTAGCTCTCCAATAGACAATTGCTTTATCGGCGGCAGAAGTCCATGCCGTTACATCAGAAGACAGGCGTTCTATCAACTGTTTCATATCATAATATCCCACATAGTTTTTACTGTACTTGCTTCGCAGGTCATAATTATAGATCTCGCCGACATTCAGTTCATTCTTCGCTATTGTTTGTTTCGTCACAGAAGCCAACTCATCCAAAGCCGCACAATCTATAACGGAAATAGCAACCCCGCCTGTCCAAGTCATAGAGGGACTAACTCCGGTATACAACTTCTCATAAGGTTCATAATACGCTTTTCCTATCTCCACACCCACATTGGTTCCCTTGAACATAGCCGGCACAACCGACTCATAAGGTGCGCCGGGTCCCGGTATTTCCGTAGGTGAACCGATTACATAATCTGTGCAATTGCGCAGTTCGTAAGCCACCTCTACCGTCTGTCCGAAACAGGCATCGAACAGAATAAAATCGAAGCGGGGGAATTCGCTTAATATGGCGGCAATATCGGATATATTCAAATAAGTAGTGCCGCCGGTAGTGTCCTCTCCTACCCAACGGGTAGAAGCTTGCTTTGCAAGAGGCAAAGGATTGGGGATCCAGCCCTCGCCATGAGACCAAAGCACCAGACCGTAACTTTCCGCAGGATATTCAGTAAAAGCGCGCTTAAGAACCTCTTGCATCACAGCAGGATCAGTAGAGACTTGCTCCTTATATTCCTTTACAGTCTCTTTTACCACATTTCCATTTTTATCCTTCGACAAACGATAGAGCGTAGGAAACTTATAAGACTGGGAACCCTCCCGGCTCGCGTCGTCCACATAAACCAAAAGATTGTACAGCGAAGCATCGACAGCCTCCATTCCTTTCATCATTTCATCAATATCAATTGATGCAAAACCCGACAAGCTGTTATCCGCCATTATATAGGCTAATACTGTTCGTGTAACTTTCTCTGCCGGTACAGGATCGTCGTCCTGATTACAAGCTGTAAATATCAAAAGGAAAGATATGCACAACAGGGTATAAAGTTTCAGTCTCATAGTCATTCGTATAATCCGGATTTAAAATCACTCTTCCGGTTTCTTAAAACTAAACTTATCCGGCGCAATAGTCTGCAGCGCCATTGTACCCTTCTTATACTTTGCTTTCACTTTAACAGCTTCCTTTTCCAGCTTCTTTTTACTCTCACTAAAATAGATCATACAAGTATAATCGGGTTTCTTCAAGTCATATTCCAGATAGTTTTTCAACTGATAGCTGTACAGGTCGCGCTTGGGCAGAAAGCCGTTCTTGTCCAATACCGTACTGTCCAATACCTGAATTTCCGTACAGTACACCACCGAATCGTTGAAGGAAGCCGCTATGCCAAAAGCATAAACAGGCTTATGACTTTTCATTGTAAATGCCGTACATAAAGTAAATACGAGCATCACTGCAAATACTATTTTTACGTGTTTCATAACTTCTATTGGTTTATTTTATTGGGGCAAAGATAATGTAAACCGAAAGCAGAACAAAATAAGCCCGCTTATTTTTTATGCAGAAATGCCTCTTATCTCACTTAAAGATAGAAAAAAACCGGCTGTCCATGTCGGACAAACCGGTTTTCTTAATTTCTTTTATTTGTCAGAAACTGATATTCTTATTTATCCCAAATAAGATTTGAGCAATTTGCTACGATTACTTTGTCTTAATCTTCTGATTGCTTTTTCTTTAATCTGGCGGACACGCTCACGTGTGAGACCGAATTTGTCGCCAATTTCCTCTAATGTCATTTCCTGCTGTCCGATACCGAAAAACATCTGTATGATTTCTTTTTCCCTATCGGTTAACGTAGAAAGAGCTCTATCAATTTCCCTCGCAAGAGACTCGTTCACCAAAGAGCGGTCGGCCATAGGAGAGTCGTCATTGACCAGCACATCAAGCAAGCTGTTATCTTCTCCTTCAACGAAAGGTGCGTCCACCGAAATATGACGGCCGGAAACCTTCAGCGTATCAGAGATTTTATCAACAGGGATTTCCAGTTCATCGGCAAGTTCCTCGGGAGACGGACGGCGTTCGTTTTCCTGCTCGAACTTAGAGAAAGCCTTACTGATTTTATTCAGTGAACCTACCTGATTCAAAGGAAGACGCACAATACGCGACTGCTCTGCCAAAGCCTGCAAAATGGACTGACGTATCCACCATACTGCATAACTGATGAACTTAAAACCACGTGTCTCATCGAACTTTTCGGCAGCCTTAATCAGTCCTAAATTGCCCTCGTTAATCAAGTCGGGCAGACTCAAACCCTGGTTCTGGTACTGTTTGGCTACAGATACAACGAAACGCAGATTGGCACGTGTTAATTTCTCCAGTGCAACACGGTCACCCTTGCGGATGCGCTGAGCGAGCTCTACCTCTTCTTCGACTGTAATGAGGTCTTCGCGACCGATTTCCTGCAAATACTTGTCGAGAGAAGCGCTCTCTCTGTTAGTGATACTTTTGGTAATTTTTAGTTGTCTCATTCTTATAATACAGATTTGGGTTGCAAAGTTACGACAAATTATTTATTACAAACAAACTTGCCTGAACTTTTTCACCTTATTTATACCTTGACTACATAACAAAGAGGGTATTGACAAGTATTTGCCAACACCCTCTTTTTCGTCTTTCTTTGCTAATATTACAATCTTCTTACCTATTTGCCTGTTTCTGTTATTCCTGAGTTAAATCCACCGCATAGCTTGCACGCTTACCCGATGGGAACATACCGGTGATGAACAATACCTGATCGGGAGACTGAGTGGCAGCTTTCAGCACTTTCTCCAAGTCCTCCACCGACTTCATCTGCACATTGTTCGCCTTGAGGATGATGAATCCCTTGCGAATACCGGCATCTGCCATTTTACCGTTGGATACTCCGGTCACTTCCAAACCATAACCCAGGTTAAGTTGTCTCTTCAATTCAGAAGATACAGGCTTGAAGGCTGCCCCCAGAAGTTCCATTCCGGCATCTTTCACAACTTTCGTATTGCCTTGAGAGTTTTTCAGGGTCAGCTCAAATTCCTTCTCCTTCTTGTCACGAACCACTTTGACTTTCACCTTGTCACCCGGACGATGTTTAGCCAAAGCCTCCTGCAGGTCGCTGAACTTATGCACCTTCTTACCGCCAAGACCAATGATAACGTCATCCGACTTCAATATTCCGGCAGCAGAACCACCTTCCACAACCTCGGCAACCAATACGCCTTCTTTCACTCCAAGTTCATCGGCCTTCTTCTTCATTTCCTCTGCCAGTCTTTCGTCCATTTGCAGGTCCGTGCCCAGTGTAGTACCGGTGATGCCCAGCAAAGCGCGTTGCACTGTACCAAACTGTTTCAGGTCAGCCACAACTTTTGTCATGATGCTGGTGGGAATTGCGAAACCGTAACCGGAATAGGCCCCTGTCGGTGAATAGAGCATAGCATTGATACCTACCAGTTCACCTCTCGCATTAACCAATGCACCACCACTGTTACCCTGATTGATGGCAGCATCCGTCTGAATGAAAGACTGGATATTTGCAGCCTGTCCATTGGATGCAGTAGTGCCAATGGCACGAGCTTTCGCGCTCACAATACCGGCTGTAACGGTGGAGTTCAGGTTGAACGGATTACCTACCGCCAATACCCATTCGCCAATTTTCAATTCGTCGGAATTGCCTACCGGTACTGTGGGGAAATCATCACCTTCTATTTTAATCAGGGCAAGGTCCGTACTGGGGTCGGTACCGATGATCCGTCCTTTCAGTTCGCGGTCGTCATTCAGCTTTACGGTAATTTCATCGGCGCCTTCAACCACGTGATTGTTGGTCACGATATAACCGTCTTTAGAAATAATAACACCGGAGCCAAAGCCTACACGCGGTTGGGTCTGTATCTGACGCTGCTGTCCGCGGCCATCACCGAAGAAGAAATCAAAAATATCAGGCATGCCTTGTACGGTTTGAGTCTTGCTCAACTGCTTAGCGCGTATATGTACCACAGCATGAACCGAATTCTCTGCCGCCTGTGTCAAATCGACAGGCTGCGCATCCGTTGCATTATAAGCAGCCAACTGTAAATTATTAGGGTTCTGTTCGAACAACTCGCTAAATGTAGCAGGTTTTTCCTTATTCAGCATCTTATAAGTGGTAACACCGGCCACTCCTGAACTAAGAATTACAACGGCTGCAACTCCAAGGATGTTTTTTGTTGTCTGTTTCATACTACTCTTATTCTCTTTTAATTGTTAATATTCAAATCTTATTTAACATTCTGACGTTAAAATAACGACAAAAATCGTTCAGTTATTCCGCTTGTCACTCTTTTTTGTTCTCTTTTAACAGTGAATATTTGGGACTTAACAGCGGTTAACGACAGAGACTGACAAATTAGCATTTATGCACGATTGCAGTTTGTTAAAAGACTGACAGATAGACAAAACAAAAACGCATCACACTCCCTAATAGTTGAGATAATCAATCTCCATGTGGTAGCTCCATTGCGGAAAGTAAAGATTCCCTCCTTCCCACTCTACCTCTCCACGCTGGAAATCCACAGTTTCACTGCGCGGATACTTCTTTTCGGGAACCAACGGCATGCCGTAATCAGTATTCACAATCATACGCCAAGAGTCAATGCCACCCAAGAAGAAAAACTTCTCATCAGCATTACGGGCGAAAGCCGGCATGCCGAATGACTGATCGACGGGCACCCACCCCACCCCTTCAAAGTACACTTCCGCCCAGTCGTGCAGGTTCCAGGCACGAGGATGCATCATAAACCCACTCTGGAAATGCGCAGGAATACCACTGATACGACACAAGGTGATGAATAAAAGACTGACCTGTCCGCAGTCTCCATGACGGTTGTCCAATACGTACTCCGGGATATTCTCAATCGTGGAATACTCGCGTGCAGACGCCCAGGGAAAATTATCGTTAATCCAACAGAAGATGCGTTTTGCCTTTAAATACGGATTCGTTTCACCTGCTGTCAGTCTGGCAGCCAACTCACGCAGACGCGGCGAGAAAACGATATGTTTCTCCCGTTCGGCGGTATATTCTTTATAAAGGGGAGCAGTCTTGTCATAAGGACGGACATCTTCGGGCCGCAGATTGTGCCACTCTCCACAAGAGGTGTATTCGAATGTTTCGGAAAATACCGTAGGCTCGCCCTTTACGGCGCGTTTCTCCATGTAGAGCGTACTGTGCCGGCAGTCTTGCGGAGAGAAAACATATTCCGGCTCACTGGCAGAAACAAACTTCACATCCCGCTGGCGTGCCTGATCTTTGCGGGGATAGGGCAACCAGCAGCGGATGAGTTTTCCGGCAGGAACAGCATTAGTATCCACCGTCAATGTATAAGTAACGCGCATCCGTTTAGGAACGGCAATCGCCTTGCCATCCTTCTGCACAGCAGTAATGATTTCCGGCAGATTCTCTTTATTCACCTTCTCGCTCCCACTCATCGCAGTGCCTTCCTTAGCTATTTTCACATCATAACAGGCTGAATCCACACGAAACAAATTGGGACCGGCATTGCGGAAATAGCGCTTCTCACCGTCCAGCATCATATACTCCAAAGCATTGGATGCTTCCCATTGCCTCATTTGCTCATCGGTGACATCGGGAAGGTACTTCCTGATATAGTCCTTCACCTGTGATTCCGTCAGGCAAAAGTCTGTAAGCAGACGCTGGTGCAAATCATCGTCCCAACTATATGGTTTGTTTTCCGGCTTCGTGCCACAAGCAGAAACAAAAACAAACAAAAAGACAGTGTATAGCAGATTCTTCATGAATTACGAGTTTGAATTATAAATTACGAATTACGAATGTTCTCTGTGTTTTCTATATCTTCACTACCCCGATACCCGGCAGATCCGGCAATGTAATCTTCCCCTTCACGACTTCCATACCCTTGAAACGGTCATTGGCTATCAGTAGGCTGCCATCCAGATCGGCAAAGTCCACCGCCGGAGAAAGTTGCGAAGCGGCAGAAATGGCGCAGGAAGTTTCAGTCATGCAGCCCACCATCACTTTCATCCCCAAAGCACGCGCCAACGTCACCATTTTCCATGCCTCACGCATGCCGGTGCACTTCATCAACTTGATATTGATGCCGGTAAAAGCATCTTTCAGTCCCACTATGTCTTTTAAACGCTGAATGGACTCATCTGCAAATATCGGTAACGGACTTTGCCCGGTCACCCATGCAATATCGTCCAATTGCTCTTTGGGCATAGGCTGCTCTACCATAACAATGCCCTTTTCCTTCAGCCAATGAATCATGTCGAGTGCATGGCGCTTATCTTTCCAACCCTGATTGGCATCAACGGCAATAGGAAGATCCGTAACCGAACGGATCGTCTCAATCATCTCCTTATCGTTGTCGCGCCCCAGCTTCACTTTCAGTATATTGAATTGTCCGGCACATTCTTTTGTCTTTTCACGCACTACATCGGCTGTGTCAATGCCAATGGTAAATGTGGTAGAAGGTGTTTTCTCCCTGTCCAGTCCCCATATTTTATACCAAGGAGCCTGCAATAATTTACCCACCAAATCATGCAAAGCGATATCCACCGCTGTTTTTGCCGCCGCATCCCCTACCGAGAGCGTGTCTATATAACCCAGAATATCTTCCAGCCGGAAAGGATCGGTAAACTGTCCGATAACATCCTGCACCTTTTTCAGAAAAGCCAGCACACTGTCCATTGTGCCCAACTCATGCTGCAAGTAAGGAGGCATGGAGGCTTCTCCATAACCGATGATTCCGTCATACTCTATTTCAACCTGCACATCAGGAGTAGTGGTGCGCGAATAGGCAGCCACCGTAAAGACATGGCGCAGTTTCAGCTCATAAGGAAAGAAACGCAGCTTCATTCTGGGCACAACGCCGCTTTTATTGATGTTGAACAATGCAGGCGCTACCCTTTCACTTGCCAATACGCCATTGATAGCCATGCCCGAGCCTAATGCGGCAAAGGCAGCGGTCTTTAAAAACTCTCTTCTGTTTTGCATGTTATTGATTTTTTATCAGTTCATTCATAATACTCATTTGTTGCTGTCGTATTCAGTCCCGTCTTCTTATTTATATAAGGTAACACGCGCGTGGCAAACAACAAACGCCCGAGGTTGTACTCATCAAACAGTTCGTCCAACGGATCAAAACTGCTGATATGCACATCCCCCTGTGAGTGAATGAAACGCTTGCCGCCGATATACATCCCTACGTGTACCACCCGCTCCTTACGTTCCGCAGTTGCTTTACGGCCGAAGAATATCAGATCGCCCGGCTGCAAATTGGAAAAGTCGGACGCAATGTCAATATGTTCACCTACGTAAGCCTGCTGGGAAGCGTCACGCGGGATAATGATGTCGTGCATAAAAAGTATAGTACGCACGAATCCGCTGCAATCCACCCCTTTCGATGAAGTCCCCGCCCAAAGATAAGGTATTCCTATCATTGTGCGTGCAGTGCGGATAATATCGGCTGCATCCTGTTTCAAGCCGGAGCGCCATTTCTTTTCGGGCATGGCTATGGATTTGGAGATATATCCTTGGCGGCCATCGGGATAAATCACTTTATAGAAAGCCCCTTTGCTTCCGTCCCATTTAAAACGGTTGCCTGCCACCACGTCCGAGATTGTCTGTGAAGTCCGGTCCGGCTTGGAATAGACAAAGCCGTAATGAGCCGTTACCACAATTTTTTCGGCATTGTTCCATGCAGCCATTTCCGCTTCATTCACAAGATGCACCCCCACACGATGTACCCATGCAATGTAATTATCGGGAGTCTGAATGTGAATCCAGCCGTCGCGCTGCAACACATGTACGGGCATCCCCATTAATCCCTGCGTCATCATTTCCGAAGAAAAATCGGGAGCCGCACGCAGGTTGGCCACAGACACATTGATAATACCGTACGTCTTTCCTTCCAATCCTTTCACGTCAGGAAGCACCTGGATACAATCCATTACTTTATAATCTACTTTTGCCAATCCCTGCAACAATGCAGCTTTCGCTTCAGCTGAAGTTGTAACACCACGCAGCATTACGTTTTTACCGGCAAAAGAATAATCTACATCGAACAAGGCCACACGCTTGTCCGGAGCATACATACGTTTCAAACTGTCAGAAAGTTGTGCCACTTCTACAGGAATAGTACGGTCACCGACTTGCGAAGCAAACGTAAAAAAGGGTATAAAGAGAAATAAAACCAAAACAGAGGATAACTTTTTCATAGGCTACATTGATTATGGGGGTTGTTAGTGTTAGCAAAGCTACGAAACATTTCCAAAATAGACACACATTTTTCATTTATTTTCCCTATCTTTGCCACCCTAAAGCAGTTGGTCGGTTTGTCGCTTGCGCCTTGCGCGTATGAGGAAAGTCCGGGCAACACAGAGCATCCTACTTCCTAACAGAAAGCTGTCCGCGAGGGTAGAGTAACGCAGAAGAAAACAACCGCCATAGCCCTTCAGGTCGTGGTAAGGGTGAGAAGGTGGGGTAAGAGCCTACCAGTTTTGTGGTGACACAAAAGCTGTGCGTCTTAGGAGTTGTAAGGTCATGTAAACCGACGTTATGAGAGTTGCTCGCTCCATGTCGGAGGGTAGACCGCTAAAGCATGTATGGTGACATACGGCTCAGATAAATGACAGACACCTTTATTTATTGACAATGAAGGAACAGAACCCGGCTTACAGACTGACTGCTTTTTTTTAATTATCAATTATGAACAAGCGTATTGCCACTTTCTGGAAGTTTCTGACATACGACATTTGGCGTATCACAGAAGATGAAGTCACCAAAACGACTTTCTCCTTATATAATATCATCAAAACCATTTACCTCTGCATCAACCGTTTCACCAAAGACAGGCTTGTGAACAAAGCATCTGCTTTGACATACAGCACTTTGCTTGCCATTGTCCCCATTCTGGCGATTGTATTCGCCATTGCACGCGGGTTCGGCTTTGATAATCTAATGGAGAGCCAAATTGTCAAGGGCTTCGGCGGTCCGTCGGAAACAACAGAAGTGATCTTTCAGTTTGTCAACTCCTATCTGTCGCAAACCAAAAGCGGCATATTTATCGGGATAGGTTTGATCATGTTGTTGTGGACCGTACTCAACCTGATCAATAACATGGAAATCACCTTCAACCGCATCTGGCAAGTGAAGAAAGCAAGAAGCATGTACCGCAAAATCACCGATTACTTCTCCATGCTTCTGCTGATACCACTCCTATTGGTGGTTTCGGGCGGTCTCTCCATATTCATGAGTACCATGCTGAAGAATGTAGCGGACTTCACCCTACTCGCCCCCATCGGAAAGTTCCTAATCCGCCTCATACCGTTTGTCCTCACGTGGTTTATGTTCACAGGACTGTACGTCTTTATGCCTAACACAAAGGTGAAACTCAAGCATGCGCTGATTTCCGGAGTTCTGGCGGGTACGGCGCATCAGGCTTTCCAATTCCTCTACATCAGCAGCCAGTTATGGGTGTCACGTTATAATGCCATTTACGGTAGTTTCGCGGCACTCCCCATGTTTCTGTTATGGCTGCAAATATCTTGGACAATCTGCCTTTTCGGAGCGGAGCTGACATATGCGGGGCAGAATATACGCAATTTCAGTTTCGACAAGGACGCACGTAACATCAGCCGACGCTACCGCGACTTTATTTCCATCCTTATCATGTCTCTCATAGCCAAACGTTTCGAAAAAAACGAACCTCCCTACACCGCCGAGGACATATCCGAAGAGTGCCAGATTCCCATACGTCTCACCAATCAGACCCTCTATGAATTACAGGAAATCAACCTTTTACACGAAGTAGTGACCGATGCCAAAAGTCAGGATATTGCCTACCAGCCCTCCATGGACATCAACAAGCTCAACGTCGCCCTCCTGCTGGACAAGCTGGACACCCATGGCTCCGAAGACTTCAAGATAGACAAGGACAAAGAATTCCATGGACAATGGGAAACACTGATGAAAGCGCGGGAGGAATATTTCAGAAGCGCAAGCAGAGTGCTGTTGAAAGACCTGTAAAGGAGCCTAATAATGATTATAGGAAACGACCTTCTCTTTGGACTTTCTGGATTTCTTCCGTTTCTCTTTCACCGGATATCCTATCGTTATATCAAGCAGCAGCCGTTTATTGGCCGGAATACCAACGAGTTTCTTAATCTCCTTTTCATCGAACCATCCCAAAATACACGATCCCAACCCCTCACTCTCGGCAGCAAGCGTGATGTGGGCAGCAGCAATACCGATATCTATTAAAGGAAAATATTTATCCTTTATCTTAGCTCCTAAAAAGGAAGTGATATTCATTGATTCTTCCACAACCAGAATATGTACCGGCGCATCTTTAGCAAACTTATTCATCCCCAATCCGGCAGTAGCCTTGCCTACTTTTACAGCAAGCTCCGGATCGGTAACCACCACAAAACGCCAGGGCTGGGCATTACAAGCCGAAGGAGACAGCCGGGCAGCTTCTAAAATACGTTCCAATTTATCATGCTCTACGGCGCGAGACATATCATAGGCCCGGTCACTTTGACGCGAGGCTACCAATTGCAAGAAATCATCCATAACTCACTTGTACTGTATCATTCTGCTAATATACTTACCGATAATATCGAACTCCAGATTCACCACACTACCTTTCTTGAAAGCATGGAAATTGGTATGTTCAAAAGTATAGGGAATAATGGCCACCTGGAAAGTGTCATCCGTAGGATTGCACACAGTCAGACTGACACCGTTTACGGTTACGGAGCCTTTATCTACAGTGATATAGCCGCGCTTCGCCATTTCCTTATCAAACTTATATTGGAACGTAAAATAATAACTGCCTTCGGCATCCTCTATGCCAATGCAAGTTGCAGTCTGGTCTACATGTCCCTGAACAATATGTCCATCCAAACGGCCGTTCATCATCATGCTGCGCTCCACATTCACTTCATCGCCCACCTCCAACAAACCGAGGTTGGAACGGTCCAAAGTCTCTTTCATCGCTGTCACCGTATAGGTATCATCCGTCATACTGACCACTGTAAGACACACACCATTATGAGAAATGCTCTGATCTATCTTCAACTCGCTCACGAAAGAACACTTGAAAGTAAAGTGCACATTTTCTTGGTCTCTAACCATAGCCACCAGCGTGGCACATTCTTCTACTATTCCGGAAAACATATTGGTATTTACAATTTTACGGGTTACTATTTTCAGAAGACAAAGATAGAAAAAGGTTCTTATTATGCCATGCGGTTTTAAAAAAAATGAGCGGGTGTCTGTCTCTCCACGAATAGAGAAGTACTAAAAGTGGTGCTAAATATGGTTCTAAAACGGTATTCCACTAATATGCTCCCATTTCAATAAAACGTTAACACACTGATTTACAAATATGAAATAAAAGACAAAAAACGCCCACATACGTGTATAAAAAAAGGAAGCTTTTCACAAAGCCTCCTTTTTCAGTTTTCAATAGGTATTAGTTTTTTTTAAGGTAAAAAGATTGTTTTCAGGATAACGTTGCAAATATAGGCGCTTTTCGTGATACCAACCAAATTAAAAAACATGTCTTATAACATCTTTTCCGTAATTCTTTTGATTTTATTATCATTTCAAAGGACTTTTCTACATCTGCAATCGTTTTCAATGGACAAATATAGGGTTATTTTCTATTAAACACTGAAAATTTCCTAAAAAAGTGCTTATTTCTTATCATTCGGGTACTGTTCGTCCGTACGCCCGCTATGTTTTAGCACTTTTGCATCGATAAAGAACACTATTTCTTCAGCTATATTCGTGATGTGGTCACCGGAACGCTCCAGCTTACGGAATACACTAACCAAATTCAGGCAAGAAAGTGCGCTTTCGGGATGTTTGCCGATATAGTCTGCAAGAACAGCAGTGCCATTCGCATTGATTTCATCCAACAGATTATCTTTGGCAAACACAGCGGTTGCCATTTCCTGACTCTCTTCCTGAAGCGCTTTTTTGGCAAGTTCAAGCATGGACAATACCTGACTGATCATTTCTTCCAAACGCAGTTTCTGTAACAATTCACCATCCAAGACAGGCTCTTTGCAATTTATGGCAAAGCGGGCTATGCCTTCGGCAAAGTCACCCAAACGTTCCAGGTTCGAATTGATTTTGAGCATGGCGAGCACAAAACGTAAGTCGATAGCCACAGGATTATAGAGAGCGATGATATCTTCTATATCACTGTCTATTTTAAGCTCAAAAGCATTGACACGACGTTCGCGCACCAATACTTGCTGTGCCAGTTCTTTGTCCAGGGTCAGTACGGCTTCTCCTGCGCGGTCAAGCTGGTTATACACCAAAGTCCACATTTCGTCTACTTCCTTTTTCAGCAAGACGAGCTCTGATTCGATAAACTTTACCATAATGTTTCTTCTATTTCAAAATTATCAATTCCATAATCATATCACTTGTTCCAACGCATGAAACAACCTGTTATCCGAAGCGCCCTGTAATATAGTTCTGTGTCTCCACCTTATCAGGATTGGTGAATATCTTCTTCGTATCACCGAACTCTACCATTTCGCCCATATAGAAAAAAGCGGTACTATCGCTTACGCGGGCAGCCTGCTGCATGTTATGGGTGACGATTACAATGGTGTACTGCTTCTTCAGCTCATGGATAAGTTCCTCCACCTTAGCCGTCGAAATAGGATCGAGAGCAGATGCCGGTTCATCCATCAGCAAGACAGACGGAGATACCGCCATGGCGCGGGCTATGCACAGACGTTGCTGCTGTCCGCCGGAAAGGGCGTAGGCAGATACCTTGAGTTTATCTTTCACTTCATCCCAAAGGGCAGCTCCTCTCAAAGCCTCCTCCACCCGACGTCGGATAAACGCACTGTCTGTAACGCCATTGACGCGCAATCCGTAAGCAACATTTTCAAAGATGCTTTTCGGAAAAGGATTGGGACGCTGAAACACCATGCCGACATTCTTGCGCAGCTCGTCCACTTGCACACCTTTCTTATATATATCCTGACCGTCAATAAGAACCTCACCGGTCAGACGGGTATCGGGTATCAAATCGTTCATACGGTTCAACAAGCGGAGAAAAGTAGACTTACCGCAACCGGAAGGGCCGATAAACGCCACAACCGATTTCTCCGCAATATCCATGCTGATTCCTTTCAGCGCGTGGAAGTTACCATACCAGAAATTTACATCGCGTGTTTCTATTTTATTCATCACGTCATTCATGATTTTATCGGTTTAGTTCATTTTTATTTTCTTCTCGAAATATTTCCGCAAAGCATTTGCCAGCAGATTCACCAAAAGAATAATTATTATCAGTACCAAAGCTGTTCCATAGGCAATGGGCAACTGGGCTTCCATATCCGTACCACTGGTGGAGATGACATACAAATGATAGGGCAACGCCATACACTGGTCGAAAATACTGCCGGGCAGTTGCGGCAGGAAATAGGCTGCACAGGTAAAGAGAATAGGCGCCGTTTCTCCGGACACACGCCCTAAGGCCAGAATCAGTCCGGTAATGATATTGGGCATCCCCATCGGCAGAATTACGTGCCAGATTGTTTGCAGTTTGGTGGCTCCCAATGCGCGGCTGCCCTCACGCAGACTGTCGGGAATCGCCTTCAAGGCTTCCTCGGTGGTACGGATCACTAAAGGCAGGCTCAACAATCCTAGTGTAAGCGACCCCGCCAAAATGCTGTCACCAAAGTCCATATAGTTAACAAACAATGCCATACCAAAAAGACCGAATACAATAGAAGGTATGCCACTCAAGTTGTTCGTCATTATGCGGATGAAGCGCACAACCCAACCTTTAGGTGCATATTCATTCATATAGATGCCACTCATCACCCCTACCGGAAAGGCAAATAACGCGCTGCCCGCCATCAGGCAAAAAGTGCCGACAATAGCCGGCAGAATACCGCCCGAGGTCATACCGTCTGTCGGCGCACTCGTCAGGAACTCCCAGTCTATAACTCCTACACCTTTATATATGATGAAGCCGAGAATAGCAAAAAGTATTCCTACCACACTTAAACTCAGCAAACGGAACAATCCGAATGCAATGTTTTGCGAAAGATGTTTTCTATTTATCATATTCTTTTTATTTTCTTTTGCCCGAAGATACAGCTTCTACTGTGAAGTTTATCAATAAGCTGATGAAAAACAATACAACTCCCAAAAGGAACAACGCTTCGTAATGCGCTCCTCCTGCCGGCGCTTCACCCAGTTCCGCTGCAATGGTAGCGGGAATTGTGCGCAAAGGTTCCAGAATCGTATGGGGAATCACAGCAGCATTTCCCGTCACCATCAGCACTGCCATCGTTTCACCAACCGCACGACCGATGCCCAAGACAACACCGGACGTAATACCGGAAATGGAATAAGGTATCACCACCTTATATATAGTCTGCCACTGTGAAGCGCCGAGCGCCAGACTGGCTTCCCGCATGGCACGCGGACAATTACGCATGGCATCCTCCGTCACCGTAATGATAGTGGGGAGCGCCATAATGGCAAGCACAATACTTCCCGCCAGCCCGCTTTCCCCCACAGGCAGATCAAAGACTTTCTGCAAAAAAGGAACTATCACAATCAACCCGAAGAAACCGTAGACAACGGAAGGAATGCCACTCAACAGTTCAATAATAGGCTTCATCAGGTTCCGTATCTTATGGTTTGCCACCTCAGACATATAAACAGCCACTGCCAAGCCGAACGGCAAGGCTATGAGAATAGCGAAAAGGCTCACCCACAACGTACCCGTTATCAGCGGCAGAAAGCCGAATTGCGGAGCAGGCGTCGCTGTCGGAAACCATTCAGCTCCGGCAAAGACATCTTTCAGTGAAATGGTGTTGTCTGGCAGCAAACGGACAGCGCCGGAACTGCCAATGAACTGCTGCGGCACAAAAGCCACGATTCCCGGTGTACGTTCCACCAGATCCGTAATGCATGCCCCCACATTCTCATAAAACGCTCCCAACTGCTCTTCCGTATAGTAGCGTGTAACATCTTCCAAACGAAAAAGCCGGATAGGGAGATTCTCCCCACCGACTTCCTGCCAATTGGTTATCTCTTCATCGAAAATATCCTTTATCTGAACCGGAGTTAGTTCGCTTACCTTATTATCTTTATTCAAAGCCAGCACATATCCCTCTTCTATCACCCGGCTGTTGAACAGTCCCACCGCTTCAGAAAAGAGGAATAAGACGATTAGCACAATCGTAAGACTCGTTACAAAGCCGCTACAAGCCAATATGCCCTCCACAATCTTCTCGAAAACTTTTTTCATACTACCTATCAAATTTCTGTGCACAAAGAAACAGGGTAGATGTTAAGACAATGTGACTATCATTTGAAAGAAATGTTTCAAACATATTACAAAGCTGTTACAACAGTCAAAAAACCACCGCATGTAACTGAATTGTAATATGCATTGTTTTTCTTTGCAGCAAGAAAGGACAACAGGAACATACCCACCGTTGTTTAAATATCATTCAAAAACGATCAGAATATGATGAAACATGCAGTTCTAATTATCCTTGCACTGGTATTTGCCACTACCCGCATTCAGGCCCAGCGCATCAAAGGCAGCGACACTGTCCTTCCCATTGCGCAACAAACTGCCGAACGTTTTATGAAATTAAATCCCAACGCGCGCGTCACCGTCACCGGCGGTGGAACCGGTGTAGGCATTTCCGCCCTACTGGATGAAACCACTGATATTGCAATGGCTTCCAGAGGTATCAAGTTCAGCGAAAAGATGAAAGCGAAAGCAGCCGGAGAGGAACTGGCAGAGATAACGATAGCCTATGACGCACTGGCCGTTGTGGTGCATCCCTCCAATCCGGTGAAGCAACTGACCCGCCGGCAACTGGAAGATATTTTCCGCGGTAAAATCACCAATTGGAAACAAGTGGGCGGAGACGACCGTAAAATAGTGGTCTACTCACGCGAAACATCTTCCGGTACATACGAGTTTTTCAAAGAGAGCGTGCTAAAAAACAAGAATTATATGAGCAGCAGCCTTTCCATGCCTGCCACAGGAGCAATCATACAATCGGTCAGCCAGACACGCGGAGCTATCGGTTACGTGGGACTTGCCTATGTATCGCCCCGCATCAAGACTCTTGCCATATCCTACGATGACAAACATTTTGCTACTCCCACTCTGGAGAATGCAATCAACAAGACCTACCCCATCGTGCGTCCGCTCTACTACTATTATAATAAGAAAAAATCGGACCAGACAGCCCCTCTCTTGCAGTTCATATTGTCACCCGCAGGTCAAGAAATCATTAAAAAGAGTGGATATATTCCTGTAAATGAATAATAAATAATGAAGAACGAGGAATGAAGGACAAGAAATTCTTCATTCTTCATTATTCATTCTTCATTATTTTGCGCTATCTTTGTACCACTATATGAATAACAATAGCATTATGGCAGAAATAAAAAGCGAAGAAACAAGCGAAAAGAAGAGCCTGAACTTCATAGAACAAATAGTAGAGAACGATTTAAAAGAAGGTAAAAATGACGGAAAAGTACAGACACGTTTCCCGCCGGAACCCAACGGCTACCTTCATATCGGACATGCCAAGGCCATATGTCTGGACTTTGGTATTGCAGCCGCACATGGCGGCATCTGTAACTTGCGTTTTGATGACACCAACCCCACCAAAGAGGATGTGGAGTATGTAGAGGCTATCAAGGAAGATATTCAATGGCTGGGCTACCAGTGGGGCAACGAGTATTACGCTTCCGACTATTTCCAGCAGTTATGGGACTTCGCCATCCGCCTCATCAAAGAGGGCAAAGCATACATTGACGAACAGACATCCGAACAGATTGCCGCTCAAAAAGGTACCCCTACCCAACCCGGCGTAGAGAGTCCTTACCGCAACCGCCCCATTGAAGAGACCCTCGAACTGTTTCAGAAGATGAACACCGGCGAAATTGAGGAAGGGGCCATGGTGCTTCGTGCCAAGATTGACATGGCAAGCCCCAATATGCACTTCCGCGACCCGATTATCTATCGTGTGGTGAAACATCCTCACCACCGTACGGGCACTACCTGGAAGGCATATCCGATGTATGACTTCGCTCATGGACAAAGCGACTACTTTGAAGGGGTGACCCATTCTTTGTGCACACTGGAATTTGTACCCCACCGCCCTTTATACGATCTCTTTGTGGACTGGGTGAAAGAAGGAAAAGATTTGAATGACCACCGTCCTCACCAGTACGAATTCAACAAGCTTAACCTGAGCTATACGCTCATGAGCAAGCGCAACCTGCTGACTTTGGTAAAAGAGGGTCTTGTCAATGGTTGGGATGATCCCCGTATGCCGACTATTTGCGGCTTCCGCCGTCGCGGTTACTCACCGGAGTCTATCCATAAATTCATTGATAAAATCGGCTACACCACTTATGATGCACTTAACGAATTCGCCTTGCTGGAAAGTGCCGTACGTGAAGATTTAAATGCCCGGGCCACTCGTATATCTGCTGTGCTGAATCCGGTGAAACTTATCATCACCAACTACCCGGAAGGACAGGTTGAGGAAATGGAAGCTATCAATAACCCGGAACGCCCGGAAGAAGGCAGCCACAACATCGAGTTCAGTCGTGAACTATGGATAGAGCGCGATGACTTCATGGAAGATGCACCGAAAAAATACTTCCGCATGACACCCGGACAAGAAGTCCGTTTGAAGAGTGCATATATTGTGAAGTGTACCGGCTGCAAGAAGAACGATGCCGGAGAAATCACAGAAGTATACTGCGAATACGACCCCGACAGCAAAAGTGGCATGCCCGGCGCCAACCGTAAAGTAAAAGGAACGATCCACTGGGTAAGCTGCGCACACTGTCTACAAGCCGAAGTACGCCTCTATGACCGCTTGTGGAAAGTTGAAAATCCGCGTGATGAACTGGCAGCCATTCGCGAAGCAAAGAATTGTGATGCGCTGACAGCCATGAAAGAAATGATAAATCCGGACTCCCTGAATGTATTGCCATGCTGCTACATTGAGAAATATGCTGCCGGAATGAAACCCCTCTCCTACCTGCAGTTCCAACGCATCGGCTACTTTAATGTAGACCGCGACTCCACAACGGAGAAAATGGTATTTAACCGTACCGTAGGTTTAAAAGACACTTGGGGTAAAATCAATAAATAATATAAGGAGTAAGAAGAGTTAATGAGTAAAAAGAACCTGCTGTCCGGAAGAGACAAGGAATTACAAGAACTTGCAGAACAATATGAAGCTGCAAAAGCCGAAAACAAACCGATCTATCTGGACGCAGACGACTTAGCCGACCTTGCCGACTGGTATGCCATGCATGGAAAGAGTGAACAAGCTACCGAAGTCGTAGAATATGGTTTGCGCTTACATCCCAACAGCACTCCTCTATTGGTGGAGCAAGCCTATCTCTTCATGGACGCCCAAAAAAGAGATAAAGCCAAACAGATTATAGACCAAATCCCCGAAAGTTATTCTTCGGAAGTGAAAGTCCTTAAAGCGAACATCCTTTTGGGTGAAGGAAAAGTGGACGAAGCCGAACAGCTTCTTGACAGCATAGAAGACAAAGATGAATTAGCCAATATCGTGGATATAGCCTATATGTATATCGACATGGGCTACCCGGATAAAGCTCTGTCATGGCTGAACAAAGGATTGAACAGTTACTCCGAGGAAGAAGCATTTCTTGCAGCCACAGCCGACTGCTTCCATGCGCAAGGATTGAATCAGAAAGCTGAGACATTCTATAACAGACTGATAGACAAGAATCCATATTCGGCTCCCTATTGGTTCGGATTGGCACGCTGCTATTTCGAGCAACAGCTGTTTGACAAAGCCATTGAGGCATGTGATTATGCAATCGTGGCAGATGAAGAGTTTGCCGAAGCCTATATAATGAAAGGACATGCTTTCTATCAGTTGGGAAATGAGGAAAGTGCATTGGAAAACTACACTTTAGCAGAGAAGTACAAAGCCATCAATCCCGATTTCCTCAAGATGTTCATGGGACTGAATGAAATAGCCAAAGGACACTGGGAAGAAGGATACCAGTATATTGAGCAGATTATACAAAGCGGGGATATCGACTTTACGATGTTGCCGTCCTTATATGCACATGCAGGGCTTTGCCTTTACAAATTAGGGAAAAAACGTAAAGCCAATCAGTATTTCAAGAAATCCCATGAAATAGACCCGGAGGATGTAGACCCATACCTGATTGAGGGCCGCATGTATATGGAAGACGATAACTTTAACAAAGCGATAGAAAAATGGGCAACAGCTTTAGATTATGCACCCTATGCCGATACTTGGAATGAGATTGGCATATACTGCATGGAACTTGGCCAGTTGAGCTATGCTCGACTGGCGTTTGAACATGTCCTAGATTTAGACCCACACTTTGAAAATATCAATGAAAAACTGGCCTCTCTCTCTATGTTGCTTAAAGACAAAGAGAATTTCCTGAAATACAACCAGCTTTGCAAACATCCGTTCCAACAGGAAGACCTGGAGAAATTAAAGGAACTGCTGGAAAGCGAAGATAAAGAGGAATTGGTAAAAGCCATGAGGAATATTCTGAATGCGTTACAATAAGAATCCAAACCAAGCATTAATACAAATATGGAATCATCAGCAGAGCTCATTAAATGGGTATTAGAAAATTTGAATTATTGGGTAGTCACAATCTTTATGACTATTGAAAGCTCATTTATCCCGTTCCCCTCGGAAGTCATAGTGCCACCGGCTGCGTGGAAAGCGATGACTGACGACAGTATGAACATCTTTTTGGTTGTCATTTTCGCAACCGTTGGTGCTGACCTCGGTGCGCTCATAAATTATTATCTTGCGCGTTGGCTGGGGCGCCCCATCGTCTATAAATTCGCCAATAGCCGTTTCGGACATATGTGCCTTATTGATGAAGCAAAAGTACATCATGCTGAGGAGTACTTCAGAAAACATGGTGCTGCGTCCACTTTCTTCGGACGCCTTATTCCTGCGGTACGGCAACTCATCAGTATCCCGGCAGGGCTGGCAGGCATGAAGTTAGGACCATTCCTGCTTTATACAACTCTTGGCGCCGGAATATGGAACACAATACTGGCGTTGCTCGGTTATTTCATATACCGGTTCACCGATATCAAAACAACCAATGACGTCTATGTATTAGCCACGAAATATAGCCACGAAATCGGTTATGTCATTATAGCGGTAGCAGTATTGATTGTAGGCTTCCTTATCTATAAAGGCGCAAAACAGAAAAAATAATCAACGAAAAAAGCGGTGAATGAAAACAACCTTCATTCACCGCTTTTCTTATAATAAATAGTTAAGTCCAAAGAACTCACTTCTTGACCGCCGCAATCGCTTTATCATAATCCGGTTCCTGCGTGATTTCCGGAACAAGTTCCGTATAGGCAATCTTTCCATCCTTACCCACAACAACCACCGCACGAGCCAGCAAGCCACTCAATGGCCCGTCTGCCATACGTACACCATAGTTTTCATCAAAATCCGAGAAACGGAAGTCAGACAACGGAACTACGTTCTCAATACCTTCTGTGGTGCAGAAACGGGCATGTGCAAAAGGCAGGTCTTTTGAAATAGCCAATACTACCGTATCCGGCAAACCGGCAGCCAGTTTATTAAACTTACGTACAGAAGTAGCGCATACTCCGGTATCCAAGCTCGGAAAAATATTAAGAATTACATTCTTGCCATTCAGTTCTTTCAATGAGAAAGAAGACAAATCGGTTTTTACCAATTCAAAATCAGGGGCAACTGCTCCCACTTTTATAAACTCACCGATCACTTTCACCGGTTGTCCTTTAAATTTTGTTGTAGCCATAGTTTTATCAAATTATATGGTATAGTAACAAACTAAGTGGAGAAAAAGTTCGATAGAAACTTTTCACTCTGCGGATTGTTATCTCCCCAACGAACTTATAATAATCATTTTTAAATTAAGAATCACATGAAGACAATTTTTGATGAACTAAAGCAAGAAGTAAAAAACTGGTGGATTTCACTTATCCTTGGTATCTTGTATGTTGTGGTAGCATTAAGTTTAATGTTCTTTCCTCTTAACGGATATGCAGCATTAAGCATCTTATTCAGCATTTCCATGCTGGTCAGTGGTCTGTTGGAAATATCCTTTGCCGTCAGTAACCGCCGAAGGGTATCCAGTTGGGGCTGGTATCTGGCAGGAGGCATTATTGATATGATTTTAGGATTCTATCTGATAGCCTATCCACTATTGAGCATGGAAGTCATTCCATTTATCATCGCCTTCTGGCTGATGTTCAGGGGATTCTCATCGGCAGGCTATGCAATGGACTTGAAAAGATACGGAACAAAAGATTGGGGGTGGTACATCGCATTTGGCATTCTTGCCATTATATGCTCACTCATCATCCTGTGGCAACCGGCGGTGGGTGCTATCTATGCAGTTTACATGATTTCGTTTGCATTCCTCATCATAGGATTCTTCCGCATTATGCTGTCCTTTGAGCTGAAGAGCCTGCACAAACGAGGGCTTCAAAACTCGTAAGCCACAGCAAATTACACAGATACATACAGAGATAGAATATCCCGCAGTCATCGGCTGTTTTCTCAATCCACCTGCTATGTTCTGTGTAATCTGTGTTATAATCCATTCCGACCGGAAACAGCCGGCTTATCTTTTATGGTGCAAAAAGCGGAACATCGTTGTTCTGGACACCCCCATTTGTCGGGCGAGTTCAGAACACGATGTTCCTTTTCTACGTTTCTTCATCAGTTCTTTCTTATTTTCGGCAAGTATTCTCATCTTAGGCGTATACCCCTTTTTCCGCCCTAAACGTTTTCCTTCTTGCTTCCTGCGGGCCAGCGCTTCTTTAGTCCGCATCGAAATCAGGTTACGTTCAATCTCAGCCATTAATCCGAATGCGAATCCCAGCACTTTACTGTTAATATCATTCTGAAAGACATACCCTTCTTTAGTGCTATACAATATCACCTCCTTTTTTATGCACGAATTAAGGATAGTCATAATCTCAAGCAATGTACGACTAAGCCGAGAAATTTCCGTAACAATCAGAGAATCACCGGGGCGCATCTTATCCAAAAGCCCTGATAACTTACGTTCCTTACTACTGATGCTCCCACTCACAGTCTCTGTGTACCACTTGTCGATACTCATTCCATTCTTCTCTGCGAAACGCGTAATTTCCTCTCGTTGGTTTTCCAAAAATTGTTTTTCTGTACTTACTCTTAAATAAGCTACTACTGCCATAAATTTTGTTGTTTTTTTATTGGTTTAACGTCACCAAAGAACGGCTATTCCAATAAAATTGCCAACGTATCAATACGTATCCTTTACAAAAGGATTGCAAAATGAACAATAAGGTTAAAAAAACTCCCAAACGGTGATTTATGAAGTGCCCCCCTAAAAGTTAGACACAAAACTTTTTGGGGGGCACTTCATAAATCACCGTTTGGGAGCCTTCTATGTTATATTCTAGCTAACAAATACTACTGGTTACAACATCCTTAATTTGTTTCACAATATATGCTACATCTTTATCCGTCACCCAAGGACCAGCAGGAATGCAAAGTCCTTGATTGAATAGTTTCTCCGAAACACCATTCACATAACAAGGGTTATTCTTATATACGGGCTGCAAATGCATCGGTTTCCATAAAGGACGAGTTTCAATACCTTTCTGATCTAAAGCTACACGAACCTTTTCATAATCTGTTCCTGTCTTTTCCGGATCTATCAGAATTGTACTGAGCCAGTAATTAGCATTGAAACATTTATCAGGATTTGATTTTAATGTAATCCCCTCTATAGCAGCAAAAGCTTTCTCATACAAAGCGTGTACATGTCGATGATGTTCTATATGTTCATTCAATACTGTCATCTGACCACGTCCGATACCTGCACAAATATTACTCATACGATAGTTATAACCTATCTTCTCATGTTGATAATAAGGAAAAGGTGCACGAGCTTGAGTTGCATAAAACATCGTCTCTTTTTTCGTATCTTCATCAGCAACAATCAATGCCCCACCACCCGAAGTAGTAATCATCTTATTGCCATTGAATGACAAGGCACCAAACCTACCAAAAGTACCACACTTACGCCCCTTATATTCAGAACCTAAAGCCTCAGCAGCATCTTCTAAAACAGGAATATCATACTTCGTAGAAACAGAACAAATCTCATCAATCTTTGCAGGCATACCATATAGATGTACAGGTATCACAGCTTTCGGTTTTCGTCCTGTTTTGTTGATCCGGTCTTTAATAGCTCTTTCCAATAACACAGGATCCATATTCCATGTATCCTCCTCGCTGTCCACAAACACAGGAGTAGCACCGAGATAAGTTACCGGATTGGCAGAAGCACAGAAAGTGAACGACTGACAGATAACCTCATCCCCCGCTTGTACTCCAAGCTGTATCAATGCCAAATGAATGGCAGCCGTACCTGCAGATAAAGCTACAACCTCCTTATTCTCACCTATAAAATGTTTTAGCTCCTCTTCAAAGGCATTTACATTCGGACCGAGTGGAACCACCCAGTTCGTATCAAAGGCTTCGCGTATGAAGTCCTGCTCCTTGCCGCTCATGTGAGCAAGACAAAGATAAATTCGTTTGTTCATAAAAATATGTGATTATTTCTAACTATAAATCTTTTCCGAGTAGTGTGTAAACAATAATCTTTATATCTTTCCCAAAAGACCAATTATCCAAATACTCTATATTAATCCGTACTTTATCTGGGAACAGTACTTCATCATTATACCTCTGAGGATTCTCCTGTTCTGCCAACAATTCTTCCTCATTGCGATATTTCAAGCTAGCAGGACCTGTTATACCCGGTTTCAGCAATAACATTCTCCTGTCCTCACCTTCCAATCGATCTGCATATCCGGGAACATCAGGACGAGGACCGACAAGACTCATATCTCCAATCAGTACATTCCATAGTTCCGGTAATTCATCCAATTTATACTTCCGAAGTACTGCACCCAACGGAGTGATGCGACTCTCTCCTTTTACGGAAACGGAACTTCCGGAATGAGCTACAGTCATAGAGCGGAACTTATACATAGTAAACAATCGCCCATGTTGTCCAACTCTTTTCTGTTTAAATATGACAGCCCCCCCCGGCATTTTGATACGAATCAAAATGCTGACTATAATTAAAACCGGAAATAAAAAGATTAAGCCGAAGAGTGATGCCCCGCGATCAAAGAGAGATTTAAGAAACATGATAACAAATAAACATTTCTTCCACTAAAATCTATAAAATACCACTTCACTTTCCATAAAGTATCAAAATAGAAAAATTTATTTTTTAGTAGTATTCTCGATACTATTACATAAAGCCTCTGAATACTAAACTTTATTGTTTCTATTTATAATCTACATTAATGTTTACTATATCACTAAAAAGCACAGCTTATTATCTAATTAGCAAACATGCGAATACCCCTTAAGAATAATTGTTTTTTTGTATATATATGAAATATTCAAGCTACTCCATGGTACTTTACATCATTTTATTTATAAGTAATTCCCTTTATATATCCATAACCATAAGACAAATGAAGTAATAAAAAAAGCCATGGCATTTCACATATTTCCACAATATTATTAGTTTTCTTTATTGCAAAACAAAATCCTAAAAACAGATGGATTAGAATCACTCCTCCACCTAAAATCCACATGAAGTTCCATAAAAAACCACTAATAATTGACAAAATCAAATACAAAATAAAAGCAAATGGAACAAGGTGACGAAAAGAAAGAGCAGACGTACCCTTTTTTATTAAAATCATATTCCATTGACCATTACCGATTGCCTGTTTTAGCATTTTTTTAAGCGTATTACGAGTATAATATGTACTTCTAATTCCAGGATTAAAATAAAATTTATAACCAGCTTTTCTTATTTTGCTATGTAATTCAATATCTTGATTTCTTACTGTTGTCTCATCAAAATAACCGATTTCTTCAAAAACTTTTTTTCTATACAATCCATATACAGCAGTATCAGCATAGGTAGGCTCTTGGGCCACTCGAAATGATGAATTACCAACCCCAAATGATGAAGACAGTACTTTTGAAATAATATTATCCACTCCATCTATTGATTTGGACACCAACTTACCCCCTACACACACGGCATTAACCTTTGTTATAGTCCTAACACTTCTTTCGATGAAACTCGGTTCTGCAGTAGCATGTGCATCAATACGTGTAACATACTCTCCTTTAGCGTTTTTTATACCTATATTCCATCCTGAAGACAATATTTTTTTTTCATTGATCATTATAGATATTCTAAAGGAATCAGTCATATAATTAGTTTGAATTTTTTTTATTATATTCAAAGTATTATCTTCAGATATACCATCTACTATAATAATTTCATATTTATCTTTAGGATAAGTTTGATTTATAAGTGACATCAAAGACATCTCTATAAATTTTTCCTCATTTCTAGTTACTAATATTACTGAAACATAAGGTAAACTATGTGTATCCATCTAATTGAAAAATGTCAAATTATAGTAATAACGTGATTTAATCTAAATTCACAACATATAAATTTCGTTTCCCTTCAAACACCGCATCAAAACAGATAGATTTACCGTCTTGACGCCAACGTGGATGTAAATCACAACGCGTATCATTATCGTATTTGAATGGTGCAAAAACTTTTGCTATTACTCTCAAATTCTTTCCTTTAGGTTCTGTATCATTAACTAATTTAACTTCTGCCATACGTGCGCGATCGGGATAAGAGTCTATAACTACAAGAGAATTATCTACAGGGCAATAACTTGGGTGCCCATCATTGCTCAGCTGTGGCCACAAATGCTGATATTCTCGTGTCTTGTCTTTCATTAAATAATATCCAGGACCACCATCTTTTTTATTTTCAAAAGCAATGATTTCCTCATCATTCTTCCAATAACAATGACTCACCATATCATCATCGCTAAGCACATACATATCAGTTCCATCAATATTACATGTTATAAGACGTGTATATTTTCTTTGCCCACAAAACCAACGATACAGCATCATAAATCTCTTACCGTTAGGCGATATCATCAAGTGGTTCACTTTATGCACCGATCCCTTCTCCTGCATTTCCACCCTCGGTTCAAAATTAGCCAAGTCTGTATATTTTAATAACTCTGTGACAATACCAGTTTCAATATCCATCTTCCAAATAGCAGCGGTATTTGGCAATGGTATCCCCTGTGTAATTTCAGGTAGTTTTGCATAACCATAGCCCAAACGAAGATTATGTAAACGTGAAAAATCAAGTGATAAAGCAATCTTAGCATTCTGAGAGACTGTATATACAGGCATTGGTAAAATATGCTCTTTACCAGTTGCCAATTCATATATTACAGAGCAATATCTGCCATCACGCATGTCGTTATATACAATCCTGCTACTAAAGTCTGGTCCCAACCACTGCGCCATACATCCTTGCTGAACATTCCATGTACGAGTAGTCGCTATCTTCTTCACCTTAACTCCACTAACAAACATAAAACCATCTGATGCTTTTACATTCGTATCAGTATCAATCAGCAAAATATCGGCTTCTTCTTTGGGATCAGGATTACTCCATGTATCTTTTGCCCTCATACAAATCATGTAACGCATAGACGCATCCCATGGAGACTTGTCATAATATCCAAAAAAATATTCTCTGCTCTCATTTGGAGAAATTCGTACAATATTTCCTTCTGACTTAATTTTTGGAGATATTGCATACATTGCCAATTGATAAATACGTTTTATATATACTTTTATTATTGGAAATTTATTTAACTGATAATTAATTTTTTGCTCTAACCACATGTGTTATTAAGTTCAATAAGTCACTATTATGTTTAAATTATAAGAGGGAAATATTACTGTATTAAAACAATGTTTACTCAACAAGTTTATAATTGTAAACTACAATCACCACAAAGTGTATCAACTAGTTAGTCTTTTTATAAATTTTCTTTATACCAATCTATCGCAGCTGTAATTCCTCTTTCAAAACTCCAATCAGGGTCATAACCAAGCAATCTTTTTGCCTTAGAAATATCAGCATTGGAATGTTTAATATCACCAGAACGTTCTGGGCCAAATTCAGGTTCTACCTCTACACCAAGTATTTTAGTAAGTTTATAGTAAACATCAATTAAAGTCTCACGCCCTCCATATGCTATATTAAATACTTGACCTGCGACTTCAGATGATGCAAGACACGACTTGAGATTGGCTTCTATGACGTTTTCAATATAAGTAAAGTCACGCGACTGTTTACCATCACCATTAATATGACAAGTCTGACCATCTAGAATTTGTTTAATAAATTTTGGAATAACAGCAGCATAAGCACCATCAGGATTTTGACGACGCCCAAATACATTAAAATAACGCATTCCGTAGGTGTCAAGACCATAATGTTTTGTATACTGTTTTGCCCATTCTTCATCACAACGTTTGCTAACAGCATATGGCGAAAGAAGATTTCCTTCAACGCCTTCCTTCTTTGGAAGATTTGATTCGTCACCATAAACACTTGAAGAAGAAGCATAAATAAACTTCTTGACATTATTCTGTCGTGCAGCTTCGAGCATATTAAGAGTGCCTTGAATATTATTGAGAGAATAGAAAAGAGGCATTTCTATAGAACGAGGAACTGATCCCCATGCAGCCTGATTAAGAACGTAATCAACCCCTTTACACACTTTCATGCAAGTATCAAAGTCTTTAATATCACCTCTAATAAAGTCATAGTTCGGATTATTAAGAAATAAATCAACATTTTCCTGTTTTCCTGTAGATAAATCATCCACTGCGCGAACACGATAACCCATATTCAAAATTGCTTCACAAAGATTACTTCCAATAAATCCAGCAGCACCGGTAACCAAAAACAATGAGTTTTTGGGAAATTTTAGATAACTATATGCCATATTCTTATTACAATCTTGCATCAATAATATTACGATCAAACATGCACTTTACGTCAAAAATAACATGCTTTTCTCTAAGTACTGATAAGATATCCAGACTTTCAAACTTTTTGTGCGCAACAGCCGCTATAACAGCATCAAACTTTTGCATAGGTAGTTCATTAACTACATCAATACCATATTCATATTTTGCCATAGATGGATTTGCCCATGGATCGTAAACAGTTACACTAATGTTATAATCATATAGTGTACGATATATATCAATAACTTTAGTATTACGAACATCTGGACAATTCTCCTTAAAAGTAAATCCAAGAATAAGAATTTCAGAGTTAAGCACCTGAATACCTTTTTTAAGCATATGTTTAATAGTCTCAGTTGCAACATATTCCCCCATACTATCATTCATACGACGTCCTGCAAGAATAATTTCTGGATTGTACCCATAACGTTCTGCACATTGTGCGAGATAATAAGGATCTACACCAATACAATGACCACCAACAAGGCCTGGACGGAAAGGCAGGAAGTTCCATTTTGTACCAGCAGCTTCTAATACATCAAGAGTATCAATGCCCATTTTTGCAAAGATATGCGAAAGCTCATTAACAAAAGCAATATTAATATCACGTTGACTATTTTCAATAACCTTAGCAGCCTCCGCGACCTTAATGGTTGGAGCCAAATGAGTACCTGCAGTTATAACAGATGAATAAATTTCATTGATATACGAAGCAGCTTCAGGAGTAGAACCAGATGTGACTTTCTTTATATATTCAACAGTATGTTGCTTGTCACCCGGGTTAATACGTTCAGGAGAATAACCAGCGAAAAAATCGATATTGAACCTTAACCCACTGGTCTTCTCCACAATAGGAATACACTCATCCTCTGTTACCCCTGGATAAACCGTTGACTCATATATCACAATGTCACCTTTAGAAATAACCTTTCCAACGGTAGTGCTAGCTTCATAGAGAGGAGTGAGATCTGGATTGTTATTTTTATCAACAGGTGTAGGAACAGCTACAACATAGAAATTACAATCACGAATCTGTTCAATATCAGCAGTACAAACAAAGCCATGATTTCTTATAGCATCCTGGAGAAGTTCATCACTCACTTCTAAAGTTACATCATGACCTGCCATAAGTTTTTCACAACGCTCTACGTTCCTATCGAAACCTATGGTATTGTACTTAGTACTAAAAAGTCGTGCAAGTGGAAGTCCCACATATCCAAGGCCTATCACACAGATTTTTGTCTTTTTCATTTTAAATGAATATTATTATCCTTTATTATTTGTCAATATATTTATATTTAACACCTAAAGTATTCATAAATGTTTCAACAGATACTTTTGGTGAGAATTTAGCTAACTGTTTTTGTGTGTTACTGACATACCTATCATAGTTAAGTTCAAGATTAAAAAAGGCATCTGCTATATCATCAATATTATAAGGATCTACATAAACGCCAGCCTCTCCAACAACTTCTGGTAAACTTGCTTTAGAAGATACAATGGAAGGTTTTGAACTCATAAAACCTTCAAGGGGAGGAATACCAAAGCCCTCATACAACGATACTAGAATAGTAGCATAACAAATTGTTTGCAAATAATCAACAGCACTTCTAGGTTGATATCCAAGATATAATATACCATCACTATTATAAATTAACTCCTTATATGAATCTTCATTCTCCATCATTTTTCCTACTATAAATAACTTACGTACTCCCCCTCTCTTCTTATATAAATTATAGGCTTTACACATACGTTCTATATTTTTCCCGTTATGTAAGCTACCTACATATAAGAAAAATGAATCTTCTATGTCAACAATTTTATTATCGGGAGTATATATTACTTCAGGCTGTATATCGTATTTCAGGTTCACAAAATTATACGTTATTGATAGTTTTTCATCTTGCACAGACAGATACTCTTTTATATCTTTTTTACTATGTTCAGAAACTGTTATAATCTTATTAGCAGCTTTTACATAAAGTTTTACCATCGTTCTTATATAGAATCTTCTTATTATACCATAACGTTCTTTATCAACATAACTATACAAATCATGCAAAGTGAAGATTTTAGTACATCGCATAAATAAAGGCATAGAAAGACAGTAACTATATAGGACATCGCACTTCACCAAATACCTATAAAATACAGTTTGCTCAAACAAAATCCTTCTTATTCCGCGCCCTAATACAGGTACATCAATATATTTAATCTTTAAATTTGAAGGTAGATTTAAATAATCACAAGAAATATTTTGTTGTTTGTAAATAACAAATAACGTATCATATAAATCATAATTTACCATCTCCTGCAACAGCATATGTATATAACGAAAAGCCCCATCGCTCTTTTCATCATATAATGCAATTAAGTTTATCCCGACTACCATATTAAATTAATAATAAGTTGATTTTTGAGGTTTATATAAATAAAGTACTTTCAGAAAACTAATTTTTTCTTTAAACGAACATTTAGAAATAAACACCTTAGGGGTTCTTGTTAAAGCATATGATAGATAAAATAAAATGTACTTATATAAAGGTAACCATTTACGCATATAAGTATAAGCCCCTTCCACCATATGAGTATTTATTTTATGTATATTACTTCTACCTTCTAAATGAATTATCCGAGGACCTGCAATTATTTTAGAGACATATCCTGCCTGAAAATATCTTCTTTGTAAGTCATTTTCTTCATGATACATAAAAAAAGCTGGATCAAATAAACCATAACGTTGTATAACTGATTTCCTGATAAATAAGTCTGCCCCCAAAACAACTGGAACAATTACTCCCGATGGAGGTATTGACCCGCTAATAAATTGCTTTATATGTTTCGGAATTATAATATTGGGAGTCAAAAATGGTCCAAAAGATTTGATGGGTTGCCCATTTATATCTTCCAAAACACATCCCATACAAGCAACTAATGGTCCGTCATTTTCCATTGCTTTATAAAATTGATAAACAGCATTATTCATCAATATTGTATCGGAATTTAATAAAAACACATATTTGCCAGAAGAATATTTCAGTCCTAAATTATTAGCCTTTCCAAACCCATCATTTGTAGAATTATATATGTACTTAATACGAATATCTTTTTCAAATAGTTCTTTACTACCATCCATAGAAGCATTATCTACTAAAATGATTTCATACAAAATATTAGTAGTATACTTTATTACACTTTCAATACATTTTTTCGTAAGATCTTTTGTATTATAGTTAACTATAATTATTGAAACATCCATCAAAACCAGGTTATTAGGGAGTAAATAAAAAATATCAACGAATATAATATATTAATCGTCACATATAATAGCTGTTTTTTAAAAAAACCATAAAGTGCCGTCGGAATTAAAAATACTTCTATAGAAGTAAACAGTTCACTACTTCTATTAGCCACAACTGGTAAATCTGAAAATACTGTTTTAATACAAAGTCCTATCACAAATATTTTCAAGGCTACAATAAGAAACGGAGACACATATTTTATTTTATCCACAATAAACAACATAAACAATGCACAAAATACCTGTCCCAAATGGACTATATTAAAAATATTTACATTTTCCTCTATGATAGAATCAGAGTAATAATGGATAAATAGGCTATTAACGGGTTCCCATCCAATATAACCTATTATTGGAGTTATATATAAACCTGTTATTGCAAGAGCATAGCATATGAATATTACTCCTATCCATTGCCATTTTTTTATAGAATCCGCATTTAGAAGATAAATAACAAAATAAACAATTGAAGAATAATGAAATAGAGTAGATAAAAATACTAAAAAAGTAAAACGTTTAAACTTACGGTTTCTAGCAGATATCATTATAGGATACAATAACATAGTCGCAACAGCTGCTCTAATTTGTATCATATCATTATAAATAAAATAATAACCGATATAAACGACCATACTCCCCCAAAAAAATGGAGAAATCTTCTTTATATAATATACACGCCCTGTTACTGATAAAATTGCATAAATAAGAAATACAGTTCCAACAGGATCTGATGTCTTCCAACCAATATATCTAATAAAGTTGAATGAAGGTTCCCATCTGTTATTTAAATAGTATTGAATTGTCTCTCTATATGGAATAATATCTGGCAGAGTATCTGGTCTAGTTACTACAATAAAAATCAAAAGTGGCAATAAAAACCAATGGATATATTCAATTATATTTGCTTTTTTTTTACATAATTGCCCAGAAACAGTTGAATAAGTAGTCCTACTAATTTTAGAGAAAGAGAAAAAAACACAAATTACATAAACCAATATCAATAAAAATACAGTCATTTTTACATATTCTTAACTTTTGCCGACCAATGTGTAGATTGCTGAATACTCCGGATATAATATAAATCCTCTACACTTGATGTATTAATATTAACATACCATGGCTGATGTTTACATACATACTTTCCTCCTGTACGAATTACAAACTTATACGAATTTGATGGTCCTTTACAAAAAGGCCTATATAAAGCGAATGTAGTATCAATACGAGCATCATACAAATCCGGCTCTATTTGTTTAGTCCAAAATTGTGATTCATGTTTTATCACTTGTTCTTTCATAGTAAAATAATTAGGAATATCATCAATTCGTAGACCAAATCCAACTTTGTGGCACAAAGGATATTTTTCTAAAACACTCACAAAATGTGACATAAAATCAATTGGACAATCTTTTTCTATAAAAATATCTGAGTCTGTATACACATAGTAAGAATTCCAAATTTTTTTATATATACCAGTATCCCAAATAGCAGTAAAACCTACATTTTTACCCAATTTTATTACTTCATATGGACAAGTTTCATAGTAAATCAATAATGGTTTATAAGTAGAATCGTTATCAATTATATGGATATTACGGTAACCACGTTTCTCCAAACAGGCTATCAAATCAACAAGATATTTTAAATGATTATAGTTATTTATATAGATTGGTATTAAAAAAGGATCTTCTATTTTTTTCCCTATAATTTTGTATAGAAATCCAGCAAATAATACATTTATTTTGTAAACTTTAGGAGCAATGATCCTCCACACATTGTTAAGTAAAAAACGCACACTATTCATTTTTATATTCTATAAAGGGGCAATTCTCAAAAAGCTTATTAAAATTAATGTTAGCATTGCAAACTCCAAAATCCATTTGATATAACTCGACTAAATCACTAATAGACTGTATAGATATAGGTACTGTTTCCTCTCTATTTACAGAACTAAAATAGTCCAAGAATTTAAATGTTCCCCCTGCTATTTGATCAGAAAATGAAACCCAACGATTCGGAATTTTATAAGAATCTGAAACAATCAATCCATGAAGTGAGCTAGACACTATCTTTTTACATGACAAAATTTCATCTATAACATCAGTCCATTTTTTATAGTTAACTAAATCTATAATAATACAATTACTATTCGATTTTATAAACTCTAGTAGATAAGGATTACTAGCATCCATAAAATGAGTTACTATTCCCAATTCATATTTAAACTTGATTTGCAAAGGAGTATAATACTGAGATACTAATAAAGCTGGATCACCGTATTCCTCTGGACAACTAATTCCTTGAGATAATATTAAGTCCCTTGATAATTTTCCTCTTACAGAAACAATTTTCTTCGGGACACATCTCAACTTTTTATCTTTATCTATGAAGCCAGCCCCCCAAATTATTGCATTTTTGTTTTCATACCACCCCAATATAGAACCAATACATATATAATTCGTAAAAGGTAATAAACGATGTAATAGTGATTTATTTCTAAATATAACTTTTTTACCTGCTATTTTTTCTAGTAAATAGAAATTAATATCGTCACCCCAATTATTATGATTTAAACATCCATTTTTAACATTAACCCAAGCATTTAAAATAAGAGGAGATTTATACCTAATATAGCTAAAACTATTAATTGCCATTGCATACCAAACTCTTATTCTTGATTTCATACTAGAATTTATTAATCTTCCAACTCAATATTGTCTTTAAAAAAGATAACTTTGTACGTAAACTGTATTTGTTTGAAAATATCATTGGAAAATATATAGCTAATCTTGAAACTAACATTTTCTTTATATATATTTTTCTTATAGCTTCTTCTTTATCACGATGATGAACCAAATGCCGCAAAATCAAATCATATTTACATTTATTTATAATACCATTTTTCTGTGCAATATCAAGATCCTTTTTATATTGTTTATAAATAAGTTTAGGATCAAACCCAACAAGTAAATTTGTCGGTGATGAAATATTATTATCATGTACTCTATAATTTACCATTGGAATTGAACAATAACCAAGCCCCGTTGTCAAAAATGCTCTAAAATTAAATACAGAATCTTCTGTTTGGCAGTCTTGGTTTAAATAGCCAAATTGTTCAACGATTTTTCGTTTAATTACTCGAGATGCCCCACCTGAATAATATTGGCGATTCAAGAAATCCTCAATACTAAAAATGACAGTGTTCTCCCCGACTGTTCGAAATGGACCTATATACCTAGATACAGAGTCAATGATATTCATATTAAAAGTCATACTTAATACTCCCAATTCATCAATCTTTTCAACTGAGAGTTTAACTCTATTGGGTAATGAAATATCATCTCCATCTGCAAGAATGATATAGTCACCATGTGAAAGTTCAATCACTTTATTTACGTTACCTGCAATTCTAAGATTATCTTTATTTTTATTAAGAATAAATTTAAAAGGGCCCTCATAACTTTTCACAAAACTCTCAACTATTTCAAAAGTTTTATCAGTAGAATTATCATCAGATACAATAATTTCCATATTATCATACTCTTGAGATACTGCTCCTTTTAATGTATCAAGAATGAACTGTTCTTGGTTATAAGTGATAATACCAAACGAAACTAATGGATTCATCAATAATAAAATTATTAATCAAATTTCTCTGATTAGATTATAAGCAGCTATGACAACAGATACTAATGGATAGGATACTAATTCAGAAGAAGCTATTATCATAAGGAAGGATTATATCGGTTCAATGCACAAATTATTGTTTCTACCTGTTCATCTGTCAGAACAGAGGATATAGGAATAGAGAGAATTTCCTTCTGGATTTTCTCCGCTACCGGACATGAAATTTGGTTATAGGATTTATAGCATTGTTGCTTATGTACAGGAATAGGATAATGAATAAGCGACTGAATATTGTTTTCTGTCAGATAAGACTGCAGGTGTTCACGATTCTGAGTACGTACAACAAACAAATGAAAGACATGGCTGTCCGGATTCTTATTCACTATAATCGGCAATTTTATGGCAGGATTTCTTATACTTTCCATATATCGCCTAGCTATTCTTTTACGAATGTTGTTACGTTCGTCAATATACTTCAGTTTTACCGAAAGAAAAGCTGCCTGCATCTCATCCATCCGGCTATTCAATCCTGCATAACCATGAACATAACGCACTACAGATCCGTAATTGGCCAATGCTCTTACAATATGAGCCAACTCCTCATCATTTGTAGCGATAGCCCCACTGTCACCCAACGCACCCAGATTTTTACCTGGATAAAAACTAAATCCAGCCGCGTCACCCAAGTTACCTGTGTGGATGCCATGCCATTTTGCACCGATAGCTTGAGCATTGTCTTCTATTATTTTCAGATTATATTTCTGTTTCAATTCATTCAGTTTATCCGACCAACAGGCTTGACCGTATAAATGTACCACAGTTATCGCTTTGGTATGCGGGGTTATTACTTTTTCTATTTTATCAATGTCTATATTATATGTTTCTTCAGCCGGATCAATAAAGACCGGTTTCAGATTATTGTCTGTAATAGCTAAAACAGTAGCAATATATGTATTAGCAGGCACAATTACTTCATCCCCGTCCTTCATAATTCCCATTTCCTTATAGGCCCGGAATATAAGGCGTAACGCGTCCAATCCATTCCCACAAGGTATTACATATTTGCACCCTATATATTTCTCCAGATTTCCGGCAAAGGTATCATTCCATTTTCCATTCAAAAACCAACCTTCTTCTATAACCTGAGAAGCCATGGATTTTAATTCGTCTGCATATAGGGCATTCACTTTTTGTAAATCCAAAAACTTTATCATGTTCTTTCTATTTTAAAATTCAGATAATCTTCATAATGACGGATATAGTCTTTTTCATTGTAATGTTCGGAAGCCAAAACCAGACATGTAGCTCCTGCCGAAAAATTAACAAGATCACGCCAAATACCAGGAGGTATTAATAAACCATAGTACGGTCTGTTCAGTGTGAAAGTTCTTCTGTTATAACCATCATCCAAAGTTATGTCAAAACTTCCGCCCACGGAAACAATGAATTGCTGTAGCTCCTTATGAGCATGCGCTCCCCTTGATTGCCCACCGGGAATATCATACAGATAATAACTCCTTTTTATGTCAAAAGGGATTGAATGCAGGTTTTCCACTACCGAAAGATTTCCAAGTTCACTTGTATGCTTGTCTAACTCCAGTAACGTGCAATCAAAAACAGAAGTCTTCCTGGCATCATAACATTGCATTGTTAACACCTGCCCTGACAAATCATTTTTTGTCAGAACTTTACTATAGGCCCGGCCTTGATACACTTTATAATTGTCGATATAGTCGGTCACATCAAAGTAAGTAGACGAAAGCACTAATGCCAGCGAATTTGTGGAGAAATTGCATAATTCCCGCCATGTACCAGCCGGTACGTAAAGACCGTAATAAGAACGGTTCAAAGAAACCGTCTTATTTCCGCCATGCTCATGGAGAATGACATCAAAGCTACCAGACATGGCCACAATAAACTCTTGTGTCTCTATATAAGCATGACCGCCACGAGTCTGACCACCCGGAACATCATAAATCCAATGCGCCCGTTTAATTTCAAACGGAATGTGTCGGAGACTCTCTATGAAAGACAAATTACCACGCTTATCCAAAATTTTGGGCAACTCTATAATCTTACTTTTTTCTTCCATTCAATTTTGATTTTATAAAAGGAGTCAAGTCCATTAAAGAGTTAAGTCTATTGTATGAATACAGGCCCGCAAGCATACATACACAAAAGTCCAATGTATATATAACCCATGTTACTAACTGAGAAGACTGAAAAATAATGACAGCCACAATCACAGCTCCCATTCCAAGCAGTTCCAATATAGTCCTGACCTTATAATTGATTTGATATTTGCGATTTATATACCAATAAGAAACAGAGGCATCAAAAATATGCGACAATAGAAATGAGATCCCCAAACCCTTAACACCCCACATTCTATACAGTAGCATATTCATTCCCAAATAGAATAAAGCAGACAATATGGAAAAGCAAAAGTATGCTTTAGATTCTCTTTTAGGGATAAGGAAACATCCAAAGCACCAATTGGGAACTTTAAAAAGCATACCTAATCCTCCCCAATAAATCATCTCAATCATTGGATAAAATTGAGAAGAATATAATATCAATGTCACCAATTTTCCAAATATAACAAAGAGAACTATCAATGGAAATAGGAGTAATATAGACATCTCTATCTGCTGATTGATAACAAGTTCTAACTGATGGTCATCATCAGAGACCGCTGATAATCGTGGAATATAATCCGTACTCATGGCAGTAAATATCATCCCTACATAACCATTCAGGATTGCAAATCCAGCGGAAAAGAAACCGACATCCGTTAAACCTCCATTATTGGATATAAAGGTACGTATATAAAAAGACGCCATAAGTGGAAAAAAGTCAGCAGCGGAAAAAGCGATACCCGCAATCAATATGTCTTTTGATATTTCTTCAAATTCTCCTCGTTCAGTTTTTATCTCTACTAGCCTCAACCTGCTACGATAGAAATATGCACACAGAAAAGTAGATATTGAAAACAGTATTAAAGCAGGAACTATAGCATCAATGCCCAACCAAAAATAAAGAGGCACTGTAATAAAGAGGCTTAAAAAATTACCCAATACATTTGCTTTTGCATAATAATTTATATTACGGCATCCTTTTAGAATCAACAAATTACCATTAGTCAATTGCGTCAAGAATAACGAAATGGAGAGAAGGGCAAAACTTATAGTAAAGTCTGTATTACCAAATGTCCATTGGCTCAACTGTCGACATAATAATAAACAAATAATTGCTCCTAATAATCCCGTAATCCAAATACAACGCTGCAATACATAAAGTACTTTTCCTAAAGTTGTATAATCCCCTTTTTCATAAGCTGAAGCGATGTTCTTTATCGCACTATAGGTAATTCCCAAATTGGTAAATCCTGCAATTGTACCGGTTGCAGAAGTTAATAATCCCATAATACCCATACCTACAGGACCCAATAAAATTGAAATACATTTGTTACGTACTACTGCAATCAATATATTAAATAGCTGCACACTACCCAATATGGCTGTCGCCTTGAATACTCCTCTATATTCCCCTCGACTTTTGTCCATTCTGAAATTCCACTATATTTACAAGGTATGTTCTATTTTCTTTAAAGGGATATAATAGGAACAGTGAGGATATTACCTATATTAATATTTTGACCGATAATCAACAATATATCCATACCTAAATATTATTCGTACATACATAACCAACTTTCAAGAACTCTGTTATTTATCAATAAACATCAACGACTTTTGTTAGCATCCAATTTTGACGTATAACTCAAGACAACCCGGCACCATGCAGTTTCCTAATAAATAACGTCAAAAAAAGATACTGACTTCTAAGATTTGTTATTAGTTCAATCCAATAGTCAAGGGCAATAAATGTTCATAATCCCTACGTCCTTTAACAATCTCGCAGAAGAATCTCTTGAAATAATCCAGCACAGCCCCTGCATCCTGCAAGTGAAGATAATGGCATGATATACCGCCGAGACGCGGGCCATCTTATCACTTCCGAAGCATAACGAATTCTTCCACTCACCGGCCAGGGAACGAATAAACCGTTCGGCAAGGGAATTGTCAATTGAATAAGAACCATCATTCAAGTAGGCGAACAGCTGAGTCCCAAAAGTATGCATATAATTTATGGGCTTCTCCATCAACTTTCCGCGAAGCGGATGACCCTTACTGAGCAAGACGTTAAGCTTGCTTCGTAACTTTATGATTATTTCTCTGGTCTTTAAATTATTTCGGCAAATCTTTATTTGTCCGGGGGACAGCCTACCTTCTTCACACTCGCGTTCCTGTTCATAAAGTTCACCGATCAACTCCAATATGAATGCGGCATCCTTATCACCGCCTTGATCCAACGCATACTTGCACTTCGCAGGAGCGTGAGCTATGCAACAAAAGTGCTCAATATCGACCATATGATCATCTAAATACGTATAAACATTGTAGCCGTCTGACTAAAAGGCTTTCACCTGACTGTCTCTCAGGATATGCTTCAAAGCATCCTGCCCCCTAGAACCGTCCTCGTAGCAATAGATTACCACTTTGGACAGTCTGTTAACCAGACACCATATATATTTCCTCTTATAGCATCCCTCACGCTTTACACGACACCAGGTTTTATCACAGTTTACAAAAGTGATTTAGCCCTGTTATAAGCCCTCCAATTTCTTTACCTGACTTTTCAAGCCTTCGTGGCTTAAGTTTTTCTGACTGATATGAACATCATTACTCATGCGCATATCCACCAAGATTCGAAGTACGGTATCCGAAAAAGGCAGAGGCCCACTTCGGAAGTCCGTTCCAGGATAGAGGAAAGGATTTCCTTCATGTCTGCTTCCGGGGAAGAAGCACCCAAAATTTGAACAGAAATTACCTTATTTCGGGTATCCTTATACCATTTTGCAAACAGGTTTATAAGGTACTTGGTTCGACAAACAGAACTTCTCAATTAAAATATCGAAAAGCACGCTTTCCAATTTATAGCGCAAAAAGACACTCGAAATTATTGTAAGCATACATAAACTTTGCTTTTGATTTAACGCAAGCAAAGATCGCTCGTTTAGAGAGCTTATCCTATTACGTCAGTTTTGGACACTAACAGATTATTTTAACAAGAATTGCGCCCACTCAGGAATTGCTTTCACATATTGTTTGAAAAGAATCCCATTTACAGTGCGAAACAATAGTTGAGGTATTTGGTTTTCTATTGAATTATCATAAATATATACCCTGTCTGCAAAAGGTATAGCATCATGAATATGTAACAATGATTTATAATAACGTGAAATTATTTTAGATATTGGCACTTCATGTCCGCCATTTAAATAACGCTGTGTTATGCGCCTTACATTTATCTCCGGATTCTCTGTACAAACAAAAAAAATTCGAACAAAAAAGCCTAGTTTCTTTGCGTCTTTTACAAATTGCAATTTTTCCTCGGAAGAAAAAACTGTTTCAAAAACAAAATCTTGTTTTTTTTTCAAACACTCATAACGCATTTTAGTAGCCAACTCAGCAGCTTTCAATACGGCAACGGGAGAATTCCAGTCACCAAACTGTTCTTGTGCAATGTTATCGGGATTGATATAAAGACTGTTTTCTGTCCACTCATTATGAAGCAACTGCACAGTGGTAGAAGTTTTACCCGAACCATTTGGTCCGGCAACAATGCATAATGTGGGACGTTTTTCTTCCATTACAATTCAATTTTTCCCCTCTTTTCTTTTAAGCACAATCTGTACTATTTCCTGCATTCTACGCTCCATCTCTATTTTGGCTCTACGAGAACTTTCACGCGCAGCAATGGCTACTTGTTCCATCAAAGCGTGCAATTGCTCTTCAGTAGGTTCTTCCAAAGAAGTCAAACGATAAGTATTCAGTTTCATAGCCATATCATATATATTTATAGTATAAACAAAGGTAATCACTATCTTGAAAAAAACAAATGATTTGCTACAAATAATATTTTATATCATATTAATTTATTGGCCATAATGAAGTTAACTTTAACGCCTTGTTAAAGTTAACTTCATCTTTTCTATAAAATTAACATCCTAAAAAGCTGAAGTTAACTTCCCGAAACAAGAAAATCTACTATCGTTTTTCCGTCTTAACACTGTTAAATTTACTGCCGCATTTTATACAACACTAACATGCGAAATACAATAAATGCCTTACCCGCGTCTCACATAGCTCACCGGCACACTAACCAATGCGCACCCCAATTCCTGCAATCTCACAGCGATATAATATTTACTTTCGTATTTCACCATTTCACCGCGGATACCCTGCATGCTTCCTTTTGCCACAGTTACCATAGTTCCCGGAGCAATCGGTTCATTAACCATTAATATAGAAGTGTCGGAAAGGTCGACCATGAAGCGAAAGTCCGCCATTTGTTGGTCGGGAATGATGAGAGGGGCATTAGTGCCGCGTTTACTAAAGAAATGATGAACATTGGGAGCATGTTCTACAATGGTAAGTTCAGGACGGGAAAGACAGACAAAAAGCATACCGCTAATTACCGGTTTAGTCACTTTAATACGCTTTCCGGCATGTTCCCGATAGACATCCTGCACAGGTAAATAAATTTCTATACCTTGCTCACGAAGCCACGACTCTACTCTGAATTCAGTATTGTGGCGAACATAAACAGCATACCAATGCCTATGAACCGTAGTAGTTAACAAATGCTAATAATAAATTATTAATAGTTTAGTAATAAGCGTTTTATGATTTCACTGAATTTGAGCTATTTTTATGGCTCCGCCGAACGTAGCTTTCACTACGTCTCTTTTTAAGAATGGTATTTACGTCCACGATTAGTTCGTTTTGTGAGCGCAAAGATAAACACTCCGCATGGAACTACAAAATATTTGATAGATAAAAAGTTTTGAATTAACATAATCTTCTTCCACGTACATCGAACATTATTCCCCTTTTTCGTTTATCTTTGTACACCCTTTCCAACGTACAAAGGAGAGGAAATCTTCAGCAAGTCTCAGGAAGACAGGAAGAAAAAAGATATTTTATTAATTAAAACACTAACTAAAAATTAGAAAATTATGGCAATGCATACATGGTTTGAGTGCAAAATCCGTTACGAAAAAACAATGGAAAACGGAATGAACAAGAAAGTAACCGAACCTTATTTGGTAGACGCACTCAGCTTTACAGAAGCAGAAGCACGCATCATCGAGGAAATGACTCCGTTCATCTCAGGAGAGTTTACCGTATCAGACATCAAACGGGCAAATTATAGTGAATTGTTCCCTTGTGAAGAAGACGCGGCCGACCGTTGGTTTAAATGCAAATTGGTCTTCATCACATTGGATGAAAAAAGCGGTGCAGAGAAGAAAACATCTACCCAAGTACTGGTACAGGCCGCTGACTTACGCGATGCTGTGAAGAAGTTGGATGAAGGTATGAAAGGCACAATGGCCGATTATCAGATTGCATCCGTAGCGGAAACTGCCATTATGGATGTATATCCGTACAGTGCAGAACCGAATGACAAACCTGAAGTATAGGAAAGGGAGAAGCAAATAATAGAAATTAAAAATTTTATTGTGTATACATTATTATATTATATACGATGAGTATTGCAGAAAACATTAAAAAAGTGCTGAACGAGTTGCCTCAAGGAGTGCAATTGGTAGCTGTTTCCAAGTTTCATCCCAACGAAGCGATAGAAGAAGCTTACAGCGCAGGGCAACGTGTGTTCGGAGAAAGCAAAGTACAGGAGATGACTGCCAAATACGAAAGCTTGCCGAAAGACATCGAATGGCATTTCATCGGACATCTGCAAACTAACAAAATCAAATATATCATACCCTATGTAGCACTGATTCATGGCGTAGATTCCTATAAATTACTCACCGAAATCAATAAACAGGCAGCCAAGGCAGAGCGTACCGTAAACTGCCTGCTGCAACTGCACATCGCACAGGAAGAGACGAAATTCGGTTTCAGCTTCGACGAATGTCGGGAAATGCTTGCTGCCAATGAGTGGAAACAGTTTAAGAACATCCGGATATGCGGCTTGATGGGCATGGCAACAAACACAGATAATACCGAACAAATCAAAGCCGAGTTTTGTTCATTAAGTAGCTTCTTTCAAGAAGTAAAAGCCACATGGTTCGCTGATGCGGAATGGTTCCGGGAGTTGTCTATGGGAATGTCACACGATTATCACGAAGCAATCGCCGCGGGCAGTACTTTAGTACGTGTAGGAAGTAAAATATTTGGAGAAAGAATATATTAATAACTAATAACTATTATCATGGCAACATTAGAAACTACTTTTGCAGGGTTGAAACTTAGAAATCCGATTATTATCAGCAGTTCCGGACTTACTGACAGTGCAGCCAAGAATCAGAAGCTTTATGAAGCCGGTGCAGGCGCTATCGTACTCAAGTCTCTTTTTGAGGAACAAATCATGATGGAAGCCGACTGGCTGGGAGATCCTAATATGTACCCGGAAGGAAGCGATTATCTGGTGGGATATATACGCGAGCACAAATTAGGTGAATATTTGAATTTAATCAAAGAGAGCAAGAAAGTTTGTGACATTCCTATCATTGCCAGTATCAACTGCTATCAGGATGCTGATTGGATTGAATTTGCCAAAAAGATAGAAGAAGCCGGCGCAGACGCTTTGGAGGTCAATATCCTTGCTTTGCAAACCGATGTACAATACACATACGGTGCTTTCGAGCAACGCCACATCGACATTCTGAGCCACATCAAAAAAACAGTAAACATCCCTGTTATCATGAAATTGGGAGACAACCTTACCAATCCGATAGCTCTTATCGACCAGCTTTATGCCAACGGGGTAGCGGCAGTGGTAATGTTCAACCGTTTCTACCAACCGGACATTGATATTGAGAAAATGGCCCAAAGCGCCGGAAACGTATTCAGTACAGATGCAGACTTGTCCAAGTCTTTACGCTGGATAGGCATTGCCTCCGCAGCAGTCAACAAGCTGGACTATGCAGCATCGGGCGGCATACATGCTCCCGAAGGAGTAGTGAAAGCTATCCTGGCAGGTGCTTCGGCAGTAGAACTATGCAGCGCACTCTATCTGAATTCCTATGCTGTCATTAGTGAATACACCCGCTTCCTGAACACATGGATGGACCGCAAAGGAATGGAAAATATCAATCAGTTCAAAGGCATGCTGAATGTCAGCGACCTGAATGGTGTAAATACATTTGAACGTACACAATTCCTGAAATACTTTTCATCACACAAATAAAAAGGAGTTGATACCATAAAAAAACGGATGATGCATCTTCAATGAACGCATCATCCGTTTTTTAATTCATAACCTCGTTAATTCAAATCCTTTTTTATCTTCATTTCTTCTTATCCAACACTTCAAAACAAGAATTCTTGCTGACAAATTCGGGAACGATATCCTTCATGGCAGCTACGATTTTCATCTGATCATAAGTATAGCTGACATCAATCAACTTCTGGATACGCTCATTCACTTCATCATAGTCGTACTCGCGCACAGTAGCAATCATAATTTTTTCATGATAAGTGGGCTTAGTAAGTTCTTTGACATTCAGCAACTCCTCGTACAACTTCTCACCATGACGCAAACCCGTAAATTCTATCTTGACATCCGTACGCCCGGAAAGGCTGATCATTCGCTTGGCCAGGTCCACAATACGCACCGGCTTACCCATATCGAAAATATAGATCTCTCCCCCATTTCCCATGCTTCCGGCTTCAAGCACCAAACGACAGGCTTCGGGGATAGTCATAAAATAGCGTATAATTTCAGGATGCGTCACAGTCACAGGGCCTCCACGCTGTATCTGATCGCGGAAACGAGGAATCACCGAACCATTCGAACCCAGCACATTACCAAAACGCGTAGTGATGAACTGAGTGACATGTCCGCCCTCTGCCAGCAATTTCTTTGCCAGTGACTGCACATATATCTCACAAATACGCTTGGAGCATCCCATCACATTAGTAGGATTCACTGCCTTATCCGTAGAAATCATCACAAACTTCTCCGCACCATACTTCACAGCCAAGTCGGCAACCGTTCTCGTACCGTAAACATTTACCTGAATAGACTCGGACACATTGTCCTCCATCATCGGCACATGCTTGTAGGCTGCCGCATGGAAAATGTACTGAGGCTTGTAACGTCTGAAGATTTCCTCCATACGCGTCACATTGGAGATATCGGCAATGATAGTCTCGGCATCAATATCCCTCCAACGGTCTTGCAACTCCAGACGGATGTCATGCAAAGGAGTTTCAGCCTGGTCCACAAGAATCAGTTTATAAGGATTGAAAGAAGCCACCTGACGCATAATCTCACTACCGATAGACCCGGCAGCACCTGTAATCATCACTCGCTTGCCTTCCAAATGAGAAGCAACTTTGTGAATATCAATTTCGATAGGATTACGTTGCAGCAAATCCTCTATTTGAATTTCTTTCAGCTGGGTACGATCCAGAAATTGATTGTTCCACTCGCTCAATGGAGGAGCCGTCATCAGCTTTATGTTATGTGCCAACAGGCGGTCTGCCATATCAGAATGTTTGAGCGCTTCCATTTTTGCAGGAGAAATGATAATGGTATGCACATCCCGGTCATCCAGATTCTCAATCAACGTGTCATCATTAGGGAAAACCTTAACCCCCATCATCACCTTGTTGATCAGTTCCGGTTCATCGGCTATGAAACCGCGCAGGCGGTAATGATTACGAAGACTGACGCGCAATGCCTTTGCAATATTTACTCCGGCCTCTTTGGCTCCATAAATAAACACATTGGCACTGCGAGAACCATCAAAATTCAACGCTTCGAAGAAGATCTTCACAACAATGCGGGAACATGCCATCATGGCAAAACTGATGATATAGGACATGAACAGCACCGTTATGGGAGCCACATTTATGTTTGTGAAGCTTTTCACCACTATACTCGCTATCAGCAGCAATACATACGACACAGTCAGTGCCACGAAGATGCGCATGATATCTACAAACGATGAAAAGCGAAGGACATTAGAGTATGTACGGAATGCCCTGAAAAATATCAGGTTTACGGCTACTGTACATACAATCGTTACGTCTATGGACGACGACTCCGAAAAAAGACTCCGAAAATCATATCGCAGTGCATAAGCCAGCAAACTGGATACAACAATAATAAGGACATCTATCAATAGAACAGTCCATATCGGTAATACCTTTGCTGAAAGGTACCGATGAAAAAAGTTTCGCTTCATCACGTTTGACAGTTTTTGTTTTAGGCACCGCAAAGATACACTATTTTTTATCAAAGCGAAGAAGAATTTGATAAAATATTACATCAGGTTACTTGCTAACTCACTCAACTGGCTACGCTCCCCTTTCACCAAATTGACATGAGCAAACAAATTCTGATCCCTCATGCGATCTATCATGTAGACAAGCCCGTTGGACTGGCTATCCAGATAAGGTTGGTCAATTTGCTGAATATCACCCGTAAACACCATCTTGGTTCCCTCTCCGGCACGCGTTATAATGGTTTTGATTTCGTGAGGAGTAAGGTTTTGCGCCTCGTCAATGATGCAATAAGTCTCGCTCAGGCTACGTCCGCGAATAAATGCCAAAGCCTCAATAACAAGCTGGTCACTTTTCTGCATATCTTCCAGACGTTTCACCTCGCTCGAATTGGAAGCGAACTGATGCTTGATTACGTTCAAATTATCAAACAAAGGTTGCATGTAAGGAGCCACCTTTTCATTGGCATCACCCGGCAGAAAACCGAGATCCTTATTGGACAATGCAACGATAGGACGTGCCAACAAAATTTGTTTATAATCCGTCAGTTTGCCTAAGGCTGCAGCCAATGCCAACAGGGTCTTACCTGTCCCCGCCTTACCGGTAAGAGCTACCAACTTGATATTCGGATCATTCAGCACTTCAAAAGCAAAACTCTGTTCGGCATTGCGCGGTTCAATACCATAATTCTTCGTCTTGTTTACGCGACAAATGGAATGGGTAAAAGGATTGTAACGGGCAAGTACGCTGCTACGGTCGCTCTTCAATACAAAACATTCATTAGGATGAATAATATCTTTAAAATCGAACTCGCTAATATCCAATCCTTCTTTAGAGGAATAGATACGATCGATCAAAGTGGGGTCGACACCTTCGAACACCTCGTTCGATTTTTCAAATATATCTACATTTATTACCTTATCATTGATATAATCCTCACACAGCAACCCGATAGAACGTGCTTTCATGCGAAGATTGACGTCTTTGGTGACAAGAATGGATTTCATTTTCGGTTTCTTCTCCGTCAGCCAGTCAACGACGGACAGTATCTGATGATCGGGAATCCGTTCCGGGAAAGAGTTGTGCACACGCGATGAATCTATCGAACCGGCAACCACAAACAAACGTCCTAAACCTTCACCCAACGGAGCACCTTTAGTAAAGAGGTTGTCATCGGTGATCATGTCAAGTTCCCGAACAAACTCACGAGCATTGAAATTTATCTGTTCGTTTCCTTTCTTGAATTTATCAAGTTCCTCAAGTACTACAATGGGAAGATAAATGTCATTCTCTTGAAAGTTCTTCAAACAATTATAGTCGTGAAGGATAACATTGGTATCAATCACAAAATTTTTTTTAGCTCCCATACTCTTCAGATTTAAATGGTTTATAACTTCACCGGCAATATTAAAATAAAACAAGCATGCACACTTAAGCAAAATTGCCTTATCTTTGCCGTTTCTAAAGATAACACTTTAATGAAGAGAAAGGATTACTTTCCCGTTAATTTTTATGAAAGATGAACTATCAGAACACTTTAACTTACTTATATAACAGTGTGCCCATGTTCCAACACGTAGGCGGCGCGGCATACAAAGAGGGATTAGAAAACACACAGGTACTGGACAAGCACTTCGGCCATCCCCACCATTCATTCCGCACAATTCATGTGGCGGGCACTAACGGCAAAGGCTCTTGTTCGCATACGCTGGCCGCCATACTGCAAGAAGCCGGATATCGTGTGGGGCTTTATACTTCTCCTCATTTGGTAGATTTCCGCGAGCGCATCCGCATAAACGGACAGCCTATACCGGAAAAATATGTAGTGGATTTTGTAGAAAAAGAACGGGATTTCTTTGAACCGCTGCATCCTTCGTTCTTCGAACTGACTACCGCCATGGCATTTCGTTATTTTGCCGATGAAAAAGTGGATGTAGCCGTCATAGAAGTGGGATTGGGCGGCCGTTTGGACTGTACAAACATCATTCATCCGGATTTGTGCATCATTACTAATATCAGTTTTGACCACGTCCAGTTTTTGGGAGATACACTGGCGAAAATAGCAGGAGAAAAGGCCGGCATCATCAAAGCCGGTATTCCTGTTGTCATCGGAGAAACCACGCCCGAAACCAAACCGGTTTTCCTGCAAAAAGCGGCAGAAGAGAAAGCTCCGATCATTTTCGCAGAAGATACGATGAAAAATGATTATCCTAAGATGAAAACAGAGTTGCAAGGACTCTACCAGATAAAGAACACGCGCACTATCCTCGCCGCCTTGCCGCTGTTGAAAGAAGCCGGTTACCGGATAGACGAGCAAAGCATACGCAGCGGTTTTGCCCATGTCTGCGAACTGACAGGACTAATGGGACGATGGCAGAAACTGCAGGATGCCCCCACCCTGATATGCGACACCGGGCACAACGTAGGCGGCATCACATACATTGTAGAGCAACTGAAACAACAGACTTATCGCCAACTTCATATTATAATAGGTATGGTGAACGACAAGGACATCAGCGGTGTGCTCTCCTTGCTTCCCAAAGATGCCACCTATTATTTCACCAAAGCCAGCGTGAAACGCGCCCTCCCAGCAGAAGAGCTATGCAAACTCGCCGCACAAAACGGACTGCAAGGAAGTTGCTATCCGGATGTTCCTGCCGCTGTGACTGCCGCACAAGAAAAAAGCCACCCGGAAGATTTCATCTTCGTAGGTGGCAGCAGCTTTATTGTAGCGGACTTATTAACGAACCGCAATACACTCAATCTCCACTAAGGCATCTTTCGGTAGTGCCTTTACGGCAACTGCCGAACGTGCCGGAAAGGCTCCGTCAAAATAAGTGGCATACACCTTGTTCATATCGGCAAACAAGGACATATCCGCTAAAAAGACGGTAGTCTTCACGATATTCGCCATGCTCAATCCTGCTTCTTCCAGGATGTGCTTTACATTCTCCAACGATTGGCGGGCCTGTACCTCTGCTCCCTCCGCCATTACTCCGGTAGCTGCATCAATAGGTAGCTGACCTGAGACAAAAACCATTCCATTCGCTTCAATCGCTTGGCTGTAAGGGCCTATTGCGCCCGGAGCCTTTTGGCTACAAATCACTTTCTTCATAATCTTCTACTCTTTTTTTATCTATTCATTATCAAGTATATCACATTCTTTTATAACATTCTCAAAAAAAAAATCAGCAAAGTCATGCAGTATTTCCAAGAACGGTGCATTTATTAGATGAATACACAAAAGAAATTTACACATATAACCTGTTAATACCTAGACTTAACTTTTATTTTAGTATGGGGAAGTTTCCCAAACAAAGGCTCTGCTTGCGAAAGCAGGGCCTTTATATTATTATCTATATGCTATTTACAGTGTTTCTCAATCAGCTCATCCACATTCGGATCACCCAAATCCTTTGCCTTGGCAAAGCTCTGGCACGCTTCCTGTTTCTTCTTCATCTGTAACTGTGCAATTCCCATAAGACGATAGGCCTCGGCATATTTAGGATCGATTGCCAAAGCATCCTGCAATATTTTCAAGGCTTCTTCATTGCGTCCAACACGAATATTGACAACAGCAAGTTCAGCACGATAAGTCAAATCTTTCGGGTTCAACTCAATGGCTTTCTCCAAATCATTCAGTGCACGCTGGAATTGCTTGGCTTTCAAAGCAGCCTGTTCACGATAATAATAGAACACATCATTTACCTTACCGTTCACCGTTTTATAATAAGCATCATAGTCGAGCATCGCGGCACGCGCCTGATTTGCATTCATACGTGCCTGAGCACGTTCCAACAGATAAGGAGCAGCTTCTTCCGTATACGGCTCATTGAAATGTGTCATACAACTATCCATGAGTGCCAAAACTTCCTCGGCAGGTGCTTTCATCAGCTCTTTAGTCTTGGCTGCGCTAAAGAAAGTCGCTGCCGATGCCAAATCAGATTGGTTGACCTTTTCGTAACAGGCCAGCGCTGCCGGATAATCTTGCTTTGCAAACAAAATGTCACCCTCTACCTGTACATACACCGGTAGTTCTTGAAGAGCAATCGCTTTTCTGATTTCATCTGCTGCCCTGTCGTAAGACCAGTCCTTATAAGGCTTCTCCGGATTGCTCAGCATGTAGTTATATATCAATTTGGCACGATTATAATACACATCGTCTTTCTTCTGGGCCACACTCAGCGCCTTATCCATATCGGCCTCTACTTTTTCCATCGAAGCATCGTCTTTGGACCGGTACAGCTGATTAGTGGCACGCCTCATATAGCCGTCTGCGCTATTGGGATATTCGGCAATAAAATCATCCAACAGCTGGGCATACTCATCCTGACTAACTTGCGAGGAAACCATGAAAAGGAACACCAACGCTTCTTCTTCCGTATCAGGTAATGCTTTTTTGATGCCGATATTCTTTAAGGTCATATCTCCGAAAGAGAATGCCGATACGCTTTGAGCCATTGCAAAGTTGGCATCAACCGCATAACAGATCGTAGCGGTATCAGCGCCGGATGATTTCTGTGCAAGAGCAAAAACTTCTCCTTCTTCGGTCATAACAGGACAGCTCACCATCTTATCTTTCAGACTCAAGTTGAGCGTATAGTAATAATATTTCTCAGAAAACTTATCCGCAGCCTTCACCTGACCGGCTGTATAGGAACGGTCTTTCTGGGTTGAATAAGGCAAAATATATACATTAGCACCCACTGCCGGAGATACGGCTGCCAAATTTAGTGCAGGCACTTTCTTGGCTGATATGTCTACGCGAAACTTAATGACATCGTACATATCATTTGCACCCAGAATAGAGACTACCGGCATCTGTACGCCCGCCGAATTCACCACTACCGCCCGCTGTGCTCCCTTAAACAAGGAATAATCGGACAAGGCAATGCCATCTTCCGTTACGAAGAATCCGTTACCGGTATTCAAAATCTTGTCATTCTCTCCATAAGTAACCACCGAGAATACGGCACGTTTAGCTTTCTCCACCCATTTGGGGGCTTGTGCTACACTCCACTGCGCTAAAAGGCACAGAGTGAAAAGCAGGAAAATCTTCTTTTTCATATTTAGTTGGTTCTTTGTTTCACAGCTTCATAAATCAAGATTCCGGCCGCAACAGATACATTCAGGGACTCGATCGTTCCCAGCATCGGAATCTTTACCCATTCATCGCATAGCGCAAGATTATCATAGGAAACTCCTTTGTCTTCGGCTCCCATAATGATGCACATAGGACCTGTATAATCGGCTTTCGTATAGTCATAATCACCTTTCTCCGTAGCCGCCACAATGTGGAATCCACTATTCTTAAGGTACTGCAAGGTATCTTTCAGATTCTGTTCCCGGCATACGGGTAAGGTGTGCAATGCGCCAGCCGAGGTTTTCACTGCGTCAGCATTTACCGTCACACTGTTCTTGGCAGGAATAATAACGGCATCGACTGCCGCACACTCACAAGTACGGGCTACCGCTCCAAAATTACGTACATCCGTTATGCCATCCAGCATAACAAACAAAGGATTCTTGCCTTCTTCAAAAAGAAACGGCACTAAATCTTCCGTTTTCTGGTAGGTTACGGCAGAAACAAATGCTATCACACCTTGATGATTTTTACGCGTAAAGCGGTTGATACGCTCTACCGGCACACGCTGCACAGGAATCAAAGTTCCTTTTAAAGCGGCAAAGAGTTCTTTGGACAAATCACTTTGAATATCCTTTTTGACCAATATTTTGTCGATGTCCTTACCTGCTTGAATAGCTTCTATAACGGCACGAACGCCGAAAATCATTTCACTTTTATCTATCATTGTATTTTATTGTTTTTTGTTCTACTTTAGCCTGCTAAAGTCCTATACTACGGTCATAAACTTCTACTTTACAACCGCAGAGTACTACATTCTTCAGGCGATGCCTAACAGTGCCTTTGCATTGTTCAGCGCAGCATCAGTCAAGGTGGCACCACTCAGCATATGAGCAATTTCCTCTATCCGTTCTTCGTCAGCCAAACGACGAATATGACTGTTGGTTTCCGTCTCATTATCCTGCTTGTACACCTTATAATGAGCACGTCCGCGAGCTGCAATCTGCGGCAAGTGAGTGATGCTGATAACCTGACGGTCGCTATCTCCCATTTCCTGCATAATGTCCGCCATACGATCGGCTATCTCGCCGGAGACTCCGGTATCTATTTCATCGAATACAATAGTGGGCAATTTCACAGCTCCTGCTATCATTGCTTTGACGGACAGCATGACGCGGGCTATCTCCCCCCCCGAAGCCACCGAAGATATACTCTGCAAAGCTCCGTTCTTATTGGCAGAGAAAAGGAAGTTCACCGTATCCGCACCATGTACCCCCGGCTCCTTACGTGCTCCTATTTCCACCCGGAAGCGAACATTAGGCATACCCAAAGGTATCAGACGGGCGGCCATTTGTTTTTCAACCTCACGAGCAGCAGCAGTACGCAATTTAGTAAGTACGGCAGCCTGTTTCTTCACCTTACTATATAATGCTTCGCTACGAACCTTCAGTTCTTCAATCTGCTCGTCCGATGAAGTGATATTGGCAAGCTTAGCCGCATAATCATCTGCCAAAGCCAAAAGCTCATCTACCGTAGTGACGCGATGTTTTTGCTGAAGTGTATAAATCAGATTCAAGCGGTCATTCACCTCTTCCAAACGGACAGGATTAAATTCTATTTCTTCCTCCTTTCCAGAAACCTCCTGAGAGATATCTTTCAACTCAATATAGCTGCTTTCCAGTCGCTCGGCAAGCTCTCCGGCAGAAGGATATACTTTCTGTAACCCCAACATCGTGTTCAGACATTCTTTCAGAGCAGAAAGCAAACCGCCTTCATCGGAGTTCATCACCTGTCCGGCACGAAACAACCCGGCTTTTATTTCTTCTGCATGACTCAGTGTATCCGCCTCCTGTTCCAGTTCTTCCTGTTCTCCGGCAGCCAACTGTGCATCTTCCAACTGCTCCAGTTGAAAACGGATATAATCTTCATCAGCCTTATTTTGTTCGGCAAGGACGATAAGATCTTCCAAATCCTGCTGCACCTGTTTCCATTCCCGGTGCAAAGACTGATAGTTGTTCAGTTCTTCTTCATCATGCGCCAGTATGTCCAACACATTCAGCTGAAACCCTTCTTTGTTCAACAATAAATTTTGATGTTGCGAGTGCACGTCAATCAACTGTTCGCCCAATTCTTTCATCTGCACCAGCGAAGCGGGCGTATCATTAATAAATGCACGACTTTTACCCGAAGCGTAAACTTCACGACGAAGGATACATTCATCCTCATATTCCAGTTCATTTTCTTCAAAGAAAGGCCGCATACCATAACCGGCAATTTCAAAACGGGCTTCAATCACACATTTTGCAGCCCCTTGCCTGATAGACTTCACATCGGCACGCTGTCCCAACAGCAGACCGATAGCTCCCAGAATAATGGACTTTCCGGCCCCCGTTTCACCAGTAATTACCGAGAAACCGCTACCAAAATCTATATCGAGTTTCTCGATAAGCGCATAATTCTGTATGTATAGAGAACGCAACATTTTATTAAATTAAGAATTAAGAGTTCATCACTTCCACCAAATGGTCGATGATATCCGCAGCCACTTCCGCTTTGGACTTTAACGGATAATCCTTTTTACCACTCCGGTCTATGATACTGATTTTATTGGTATCGCAGCGAAATCCGGCACCTTTGTCATTCAACGAGTTGAGCACGATAAAGTCCAGATTCTTACGCTTCAGCTTATCTTCGGCATTATATTGTTCATTGTTGGTTTCGAGGGCAAACCCTACCAATATCTTACCGGGATACCTCTCTTTCATCTCTCCCAAGCAGGCAGCAATATCCTGCGTAGGTTTCAGGTTCAAAGACATGTCTCCGGTCTTTTCCCGCTTTATCTTTTTATCGGCAACCTGTTCCGGCGTGTAATCGGCAACAGCAGCAGCCATAATGGCAACATCAACATTGTAAAACAAGGATGTGGCCGCATCAAACATCTGTCCAGCAGACTCCACACAAAGATGCTGATGCATGGGATAATGAGTGTGTAGTTGCACAGGGCCGGAAACCAAAATAACTTCCGCCCCTCTCGCCGCACATTCATCGGCAAGCGCAAAGCCCATTTTGCCCGATGAGTAATTACCGATGAAACGCACCGGATCAATTTTCTCATACGTCGGTCCGGTAGTTATCATAATCCTTTTCCCTACCAGTTCACCCTCTTTCGCTGCAAAGAATTCCTCCAAATGACGGATTATTACTTCCGGTTCCTCCATTCTCCCTTTGCCAACCAAATGACTCGCCAACTCACCTGTTCCCGGCTCTATAATATGATTGCCATATGAACGGAGCGTCTCCAAATTCTTTTGGGTGGACGGATGAGCATACATATCCAAATCCATTGCCGGGGCAACAAAGACGGGAGCTTTAGCAGACAGATAGGTAGTTATCAGCATATTGTCGGCAATACCATTTGCCATTTTGCCGATGGTGGAAGCCGTAGCCGGAGCTATCAGCATGGCATCCGCCCACAAGCCCAAATCCACATGGCTATTCCACGTACCGTCACGCTGTGCAAAAAACTCGCTAATGACAGGCTTGCTCGTCAATGCCGACAAGGTAATAGGAGTTATAAATTCTTTTCCCGCAGGAGTTATAACGACTTGCACTTCTGCTCCTCGTTTTATAAGTCCACGAATGATGTAGCAGGCTTTATAGGCAGCAATGCTTCCTGTAATACCCAGCACTATTTTCTTTCCTTTCAGTGGATTTGCCATGAAATCTAATTACTAAGTTTTTAATTATAAGTGCAACATTTCTTGCCAGCGTACTCGTTACTTCTGAGTAAATTCACGCAAACGGATTTTAGTCAGCATAGCTTTGGTATTCAGTGTAAAATCACTGTTCAGTATCCAACTGTAATACCCCGGATCACGTCTCAACACATCAGCCACCGACATACCCTTATATTTGCCAAAGTTAAATACTTCCACCCCTTTATCATCGTAAACCATACGTCCTGCAAAGTCTACATTCTTGTTGAAACTGGAATAATCCGACAAGAAAGCCACATCATTTTGCAATTCAGGATAACGATCCAGTTGTGACATCAGCACCTCATAGGTTGCACGTGTATCGGCTTCTGCCGTATGGGCATCTTCCAAATTCTTACCGCAATAGAATTTATAAGCAGCAGACAAGGTGCGTTGCTCCATTTTATGGAAGATAACCTGCACATCCACAAACTTACGGCGGCTCATGTCAATGTCCACATCTGCACGCAAGAATTCCTCCGCCAATACCGGAATATCGAAACGGTTGGAATTGAAACCCGCAAGGTCACAGCCTTCAATATCATTGGCAATACTGCGTGCCACTTCCTTAAAGGTCGGACAATCCGCCACATCTTCATCATAAATGCCATGAACGGCAGAAGCTTCTGCCGGAATATGCATTTCGGGATTGATGCGCATGGTCTTGGATTCCTCATTCCCGTTGGGATATACCTTGAGATAACAGATTTCGACTATTCGGTCGGAGTTGATATTTGTTCCCGTAGTCTCCAAATCAAAAAAGACAATCGGATTTTTCAGATTTAACTTCATTGCTCTATTTTTATTGTTGATACGAAGACGAGTTGACCATTAACTGAAAGAGAGTTCATGCAATGTCCTCTCCCTGCCTTGTTAACCGGTCAACCCGTCTTCGTATCAACAGTATTTATTATTAATCATTCAGCATCATAGGCATCAACAACATCAGCAGATCTTCGTTTTCTTCCTGTTCTACCGGGACAATGACACCGGCGCGTGACGGGTCAGCCAGTTCGATAACTACTTCATCCGCAGATATATTATTCAGAATATCAATCAGGAAAGTAGACTTAAAACCAATACTCATCGGATTACCGGCGTACTGGCATGTCTGTGTTTCCTCTGCTGAAGTGGAGAAATCAATGTCCTGTGCAGAAATCACAATCTGGTTCTCCTGCATACGAAGTTTGATGAGGCTACTTGCCTGTGAGGAAAAAATAGACACACGACGCAGTGCACCAATCAACTGCTGACGGTCTACCGTCACTTTATAGGGATTGTTCTGCGGAATTACCGAATTATAGTTCGGATAGCGTCCTTCAATCAAACGACACACCATACGGTAGTTCTCCAATGTCACAACGGCGTTACGTTCATCAAATTCGATAGTTACCATGCCCTGCTCTTTCGGCAACAAGTTCTTCATCAAGTTGGCAGGTTTCTTGGGCAGAATGAAAGCTGCACGTTCGTTGCCCTTAGCCGCCAGCGTCTTACAACGCACCAGCTTATGGCCGTCAGAAGCTACCATTGTGATATCTTCAGTCGTAATATCGAAATAAATACCGTTCATAACAGGACGAAGTTCATCATCAGCAGTAGCAAACACCGCGCGGTTGATGCCGCCCAGTAGCACCTGTGCATCCATTTCCACACGAACAGCGTTGTCGCCCAACATAGCCGACTGCGGGAATTCATCCGCATTCTGTCCCATCAGGCTATATTTACCGTTCTGATACTGTACCGTAATCTCCAAAGAGTCTGTGTTGATGTCAAACGTCAACGGCTGTTCGGGAATCTCCTTTAAAGCATCCAACAAAGTCTTGGCAGTCACAGCAAAACGTCCGTCAGTATCACTTTCGTTCACTTCGACCGTAGTAACCATGGTTGTTTCGCTATCAGAAACAGTTACAGACAGTGTTCCGTCTTGTAGTTCAAAGAGGAAACAATCCAAAATAGGCAGCGCATTCTTCGAATTAATCACGCGGCTGATAGCCTGCAAATGGCTGGAGAGCGCAGTACTCGAAACGATAAATTTCATATATTCTGTGTATTTAAGTTTTAATTTCAGCTAACTTGTTAACTAACGGACAAAGTTAAAAAAAGAATTCCCTACGACAAAGAAATAGTAAGAAAAAACAGCCGTTTATTCGTTTCATATCCCTAAAAAATTGTAACTTCGCCGCATCATTTAAAAAGAGAACAATGGAATTTACAGGAAAAATCATCGCTATACTCCAGCCCAGAGGCGGAGTTTCCAAAGCATCAGGTAATGAGTGGAAAGCACAGGAATACGTCATCGAAGATCATGGACAATATCCGCGTAAAATGTGTTTCGACGTATTCGGGGCAGATAAAATAGAGCAATTCAACATCCAAATGGGTGAAGAATTGACAGTTTCTTTTGATATAGATGCACGCCAATGGCAAGACCGTTGGTTCAATAGTATTCGTGCATGGAAAGTAGAACGTGTCAGCGCCGCTGCTCCTGCAACGGGTGCACCGGTTCCACCGCCCGCACCTTCCGCAGCCCCGGAATTCCTGTCCGGAGATGCGAAAGATGACTTGCCTTTCTAAGGTGGAAGCAGGGAATTAAGAAATAAAAAAGAACCATGCATATATCTAATGGTATATGCATGGTTCTTTTTTATTAGATAAATTACTATTCTTACTGCTTAACTTTTCATTTTCAATTATCAACTTCTTCCATTTTATCCCCTTTATACAGCAAGACCAAATTCGGATATACCATTCCCTCAGCACAGGTAAACTGTATGCCGATCATAAAGTGACGAAAGAATTCGGACTGACGAAAGAAAAAGTTCGGTATCAGCCGCACATAATTTTCCGGCTGATGCATCATCTCTTCCATATCCACCATCATGGCGAAATTATAATACGGAGAAAGGCTGCCTGCACCTTCTTCATACGCCGAAGTACCATCCAGTACATCTTCATTCTCCATTGCATCTATATAAGCCGAAAGACTTTGTGCATCAGGTGCCAGCAACAATGCCCCCTTATAAAAACAGGCATACGTGTGAAGTGCAGATTCCGTAATACCGGTCAATTGCGTCAACACAGTGTTTCGCGGCAACATATATTGGCGATATTTCCGCGCACGTGGATATTGCTTATAATTAGGAGAGGTTTGCGGAACCGGCGGAGCATCCTTTTCTTTCGGAGTGGCATAGAGCATGTTTTGCAAATAACGCTCTGCCTGCACTTCATCCTTTACAGCAATGCTCATTATGGCACAAGGATGTCTGTCAGCAGAATCTTTGGACTGAAACAGACAGGATATAACATTCTCTCCCGCATATTCTTTCATAAAATCCATCCATTCTTCATCCCGCTTCTTGATATAGTCCGAATAAGTAGCTTTAGCATACTCCTGTCGAGAAGTAAAATCGAATATGGATTCCAAGTCCGAAATGGCCCACTGGTTGTAGAAGAAAGTTGAAGACGGGAGACGTTCTCCTCCAAATCCCATTATCGGCTTTTGTTTACGCAAAGCATTGATAAAAGTCCGGGTAGTATCCACTCCATGACTGATACCGGAACAATAAATAGCCTCCTCACTGAATTTCATATCAAACTCCGCCCAGCTCCCCAAGCGCGTCTGAGAACGAATACCATCCGTATCCTTGCCCATATCCACTTCTTTCATACGTACATACACCGTTGCCGCTACATTATTACGTTTGCCGGCATACATGGTGCGGAAAGAAGGCATATCCATTAGTGATTGTTTGGAACGGTGTGCATCAATCACCTGCTCAATCAAACGCTTCTGAAAACTGACTGCCAGGAAATCCGATGTGAAATAAGCTGCAAGAAAACGTCCGTCCGTCATGGGATAGATACGTATTTCCTCACCATTATAGTCAAAATACTTGGAAGGGAAAGTACTGGAGCAGTACTTGCGCACAAAAGTTTCCACCAATTCATAATCCCCCGTTCCCAAACTACAATACAGCACTTGGTTCAGCGGAGTGTCCGGCTCGTGAAAACTAATAAGCATCTTATTCATCTGCTTGCTCAACCCATGTGGCGTATCGCCAACCAGTGCATTGAGATACTTCTTCAAATAGACAAAAAGATCCGAAACATAGAGGAAATGGTCGTCTTTGCTACAATACAGTCCGTTGATATCTTCCATCAAATCGGCCATACGATCCGTCTCAAGTATAGCGGTAGCATCCTGCGGCACTAATGTGAAAAGATTAAAGTCCTGTTGATTTTCCACTGCGTTCATACGCAGGAAAGAATATGCACCGAACCCCGTACATAGCAACACTATGGACACAATAACGGCTATTCGTATCAGAACTCGGAGCTTCATGGCATATATACATCAACTGTTGGCAAAAATAGGTATTTCTACTAATAAAACAAAACAAATGTTTCAATAAGTTTAGAAATTTATTTCCATACCGTCATAAGCAAAATGTACATGGGGCGGCAATTGGCTATTGATTTCGGCATGCAACCCAACATGATGGCTCATGTGGATGAAATAAGTTTCTTTTGCGCCAATACGCTCCGCAGCTGCCAGCGCCTCCGATATGCTTTGGTGCGTTGAATGCGGTTGCGGCCGCAAAGCGTTCATTACCAAAACGTCCAACCCTTGTAATTGTTCATACGAAGCGTCCGACATCGTAAGCATATCCGTTACATATCCCAAGCGCCCACCGATACGATAACCAAGAATAGGCAAACGTCCATGCATCACAGCAACAGGCAATACTTCCGTTTGCCGGATAAAGAATGGCTTGCCGGCCTCCACTTCCTGCAAATAAATGCGCGGTACTCCCGGATACTTCTTATCCACAAAGCAATAAGGCATCCGTACCCGCAGATGAGCAGCAGTATAAGCATCCGAATAGATAGGTATCTCAGAAAAACGGCAAAACGGACGCAAATCATCCAGCCCGCCCGTATGGTCATAATGTTCGTGAGTGATCAACACACCATCTATCTGTTCATAAATAGACGTACGCAATATTTGTGCTCTGAAATCGGGGCTGCAATCTATCAGTATCGTCGCATCATCCGCATGCAGCAGAGACGATGCCCGCAAGCGGTTGTCCCGCGGATCGGCAGACGTGCAAACAGGGCACGTACAACCAATCTCCGGCACCCCGGTAGATGTTCCACTTCCTAATATAGTCAATTTCATAATAACAACGATATGGTTAGCGATTAATCACTAAATCACTATATAAAGTTCACTTCCGGCCTTATTTCCACTCCAAACTTCTCCTGAACCGAAGCCCTGACGGCGTCCGACAATGCAATCACGTCTCTTCCGGTTGCACCACCCAGATTCACAAGCACCAAAGCCTGCTTGTCGTGTACAGCGGCAGGCCCTAAAGCTTTCCCTTTCCAGCCGCATTGATCTATCATCCATCCGGCAGGAATCTTAACCCGATCGGCATCCACCTCATAGTGAGGCATAGAGGGATAGCGACGTAACAATAATTCAAACTGCGCACGCGGCACAATAGGATTCATGAAAAAACTTCCGGCATTGCCCAGCATCTTTGGGTCGGGCAACTTACTTTCGCGGATATTTATAATCACATGCCGCAACGTAATCAAGTCTATCTCCGGATAATTGGCGAGTTCCTGGCGGATCGTACCGTAATCCAGTGTATATCGCTCTTTCTTACTTAATGCAAAATTCACATAAGTTACAAAAACAGACTTCATTTCGGGCTTTTTGAAAAGGCTTTTCCGATAGGCGTATTCACATTCATTATTCTGATAGACACGCTTCTCACCACGAATATTTATTGTTTCCACAGATGAAATGAGATCCTTCACTTCTACTCCGTAAGCACCGATATTCTGTACGGCACTTGCCCCCACTTCACCGGGTATCAGCGACAGATTCTCTGCTCCGTACCATCCCCGCTCTACACAGCAAGCCACAAAGTCGTCCCATATCACACCCGCACCCACGCGCACAGACACCCGTTCGTCATCTTCTGCCGTCACTTCCACTCCTCCAATACGTGAATGCAGTACAGTGCCCTCATAATCTTTCTCAAATAGCAAGTTACTGCCACATCCTATATGCAAAAAAGGAGAAACGATGCACCCGCAGGCGATCAAGTTCTCCAATTCCTCTACAGAGTCATAGTCTGCATATGAAGCAGCTTTCACATCAAATCCAAACGTATTGGGTATTTTCTTATTTTTATAAATCATATTTCTTCATCACAGATTACACCAATTTACCCTGAATCCTACCCACACTCTATTTTCCTGCCGTTCCAGCACTTTTTCAAATACTCGTATCCTCGTATTTATACATTTCCCACTCCCCTCCACGTCTCCGGAAATAGAAAACATTGGAATACCCGTTGCCAATGCCGTTCACTTTAAGGATCTTCGTCCTCGAAGTATCCTCATTCTTCTGCCCATAATTAATATTAGACAACCTGTCTGTTGGCAATGAAGGGCGAAAAGCGTACCACTGATTTACATCAAGGGTCGTTTCCAATATTGAAAATTCATCGTCAGGATCAATGGTGACAAACTGCAGCGGAGTGGTGATATGTTTGCTCTGATATACGCTGTCCGTCACGAAACGGGTATAGAAATCCACAAAGTTCTCACCTTCTCCTTCCTCTATATGGCGCAGATTAATGGCTTCAAGCATCCACATGCCTTCCTTACGTTCAAAGTAGTACTTCTTCACCATACGCGTTTTCAGATAAATCCACTCCACTTGTACGGATTTCAGTGTTGTGTCTCCCACCATATCCATGTCGTTCTCATTATCAAAAAGCAGCGTATAGTAATTTTGTTTGGTGAACAGGTAGTCATGTTTCCAGAAACGCTCTTCTATTTTTATAGGAGTATCCCTATTGTAATAAGGCAAAGGAAATACCGTCCTCTTCCGTTGCAAAGCATCGTCCGAAGCATAGTTGAAGATAAAATCATCAAACAGTTCGTCCGCTTCCAACGGTTGGGGCTCTTCCTGCACTTCCACCTGTTGCAGCGTATCGGCCTTATGGCTTGCCGAATCCACCATTTCGGTAATGGTAGTAAAGGGATCCATTTTCGGCTTCTTGTTTCCACATGAAACCAAAAAGACCAGTACAATAAATCCCGCTAATAAATGTTTCATTCCTTACCGACCCTCTACGGTCACTTATTTAATTTTGCTCTTAATTTTTCAAGCATATCTACTGTCATGGAGTCCAGATCGAACTGTGGCATCCAATCCCACTCCTCGCGAGCACAGGAGTCATCCAGCGAATCGGGCCAACTATCTGCAATAGCCTGCTTTAAAGGATCTATCTGATAGGTCATTTCAAAGTCGGGCACATGCTTCTTGATAGCAGCATAGATCATTTCCGGATCAAAGCTCATCGAAGCAATATTGAAAGCATTCCGGTGTTTCAGACGTGCCGGAGCAGCCTCCATTAGCGAAATAGCAGCATTAATGGCATCGGGCATGTACATCATATCCATAAATGTACCGGCTTTTACAGGGCAAACGAATTTCTCACCTTTCACCGCTGAATAAAAAATATCTACTGCATAGTCTGTTGTACCACCCCCCGGAGGTGTCACATTGGAAATAATTCCGGGAAAACGTACTGCGCGGGTATCCACTCCATATTTCGTATAATAGTAATCACTCAGCAGTTCTGTCGTCACCTTAGTTACGCCATACATGGTACGCGGACGCTGAATGGTGTCTTGCGGCGTCTTCACATGAGGAGTATTTTCTCCGAAAGAACCGATAGAACTAGGTGTAAAAACGGCACAACCATACTCACGCGCAACTTCCAGCACGTTCCACAATCCATCTATACCTATCTTCCATGCCATAGCCGGACGGCTTTCGGCAACTACCGACAGCAAGGCTGCCAAATTATAAATTGTATCAATCTTGAATTGTCGAGCCACCACTTCGATAGATTGACGATCCGTCACATCGGCGATAGCCGAGGGTCCTGAAGCTTTTAATTCACCCTGCGGCATAGCACTCGGAATGTATCCGGCTACAACATGATCATCACCATAGCGCTTGCGCAACTCCAATGTTAACTCTGAGCCAATCTGTCCTGTGGCTCCAATTACCAAAATATTTTTCATACAACTTATTTATAAGGTATTCTTTCGTTACCGAAGTGCAAATATACACACTTTTTTTTCATTTTTCTATCAAAAAGATATTGTTTATTCCAAGAAAAATGATGTCCTTTGTAGAGCTTCAGCCAGCAATGTATCACCTAATTAAAATAAAAAGTTATGTATGGTAAAATGAAAGAGCATCTCAGCAAAACTCTCGCTGAAATAAAAGAAGCAGGACTCTACAAAGAGGAACGCCTGATTGAAAGTGCACAACAAGCTGCTATTACAGTGAAAGGCAAGGAAGTACTGAACTTCTGCGCCAACAATTACTTGGGTTTATCCAATCACCCCCGCCTGATAGCCGCTGCCCAAAAGATAATGGAACGCCGCGGTTACGGCATGTCGTCTGTCCGTTTCATCTGCGGCACACAAGATATTCACAAAGAACTGGAGGCAGCTATCTCCGATTACTTCAAGACGGAAGACACCATTCTCTACGCTGCCTGTTTTGATGCTAACGGTGGTGTATTCGAACCTCTTTTCACCGAAGAAGATGCCATTATCTCCGACTCACTGAACCACGCTTCCATCATCGACGGCGTACGTCTTTGCAAAGCCAAACGCTACCGCTATGCCAATGCCGATATGACCGAACTTGAAAAATGCTTGCAGGAAGCGCAAGCACAGCGTTTCCGCATCATCGTGACAGACGGAGTATTCTCCATGGATGGCAATGTGGCTCCTATGGATAAAATCTGTGATCTTGCTGAGAAATACGATGCATTAGTAATGGTAGACGAATCCCACTCCGCCGGTGTGGTAGGCGCTACCGGTCATGGCGTGAGTGAACTATACGACACTTACGGACGCGTGGACATCTATACCGGTACGTTGGGCAAAGCCTTTGGCGGTGCTTTAGGTGGTTTCACCACAGGACGCAAGGAGATTATCGACCTATTACGCCAGCGCAGCCGTCCGTACTTGTTCTCCAACTCACTTGCTCCGGGCATCATCGGTGCCAGCCTCGAAGTATTCAAGATGTTGAAAGAGAACAATTCGCTACATGACAAATTAGTAGAAAACGTAAGCTATTTCCGCGATAAAATGACAGCCGCCGGATTCGACATCAAACCTACCCAAAGCGCCATTTGCGCCGTAATGCTGTATGATGCCAAGTTATCTCAGATTTATGCAGCCCGCATGCAGGAGGAAGGTATTTACGTAACCGGCTTCTATTATCCTGTCGTACCCAAAGACCAAGCGCGTATCCGCGTTCAGATTTCTGCCGGACACAACAAGGAACACTTGGATAAGTGTATCGCAGCATTTATAAAAGTAGGAAAGGAATTAGGAATATTGAAAGGATAATATAAAATGATAGGGTGGCAAGGCTTGTCGCCTTTACCACCCTATCTCTTTATTACTTTTTCTCTTATTTTCTTTCACCCAGCTTCGCATCAACAAAGAAAATTCCGGTAGCACCGGCTTTCTTCACCATATCTACGATGCCCGATGCAGTAGCTTCTTCTTCTACCTGCTCACGAACAAATCCCCACAAGAAATCTTGAGAAGCTTTATCCTTTTCAGCAGCGGCTACATCTACAAGAGCATCAATCATCTTTGACACACGACATTCATGTTCATAAACCTGTTCGAATACTTCCAGCGGAGTACCGAAGTCATTAGGAACAACATCAATTTTATCCAATTTTGCCTTACCGCCACGCTTAATAATATATGAGGCCAGTTCACAAGCATGTCCATGTTCTTCGAATGACTGCTTCTTCAACCAAGAAGCCATACCGCAATAACCCTCTTTCTCCATATAGAAAGACATTGCTAAATAAAGGTTGGATGACCACATCTCAGCCGTAATCTGCTCGTTAATTGCATTCTGTAATTTTTCTGTTATCATAATTGTATTTATTAATTAAATTGAAATGATTACAAATATAACAAGAACACACATAGATTGTTCACACCGATAACATTATTTAGTAAAATAAGTAAAATCTAACCCTACAAATGTTCCAGTTACATTACAGGACAGCTACCGGCAGAACTCATAATCCCCGGCTGTACCCTCAAAAGAGAGAACACCCTCGGAAGCCCGCACCTCAGCCAGCGGAATAAAAACACGACCGTCTTTCTTTACCTGCCAGTTACCTGCCTTAAGGTCAGTGATAACAAACTTAAATATTCCCGTACCACTCACAGAGAAAGCAAAGTCCCGGCATAATTGTTCGCTATTCTTAGCAAAAGTTACTACGCGATCAGCCAATTGAGCGCCTACAACCAGCTCATTTTCAATACACTGTACGGCATTTAGTTTATTGCATTGATTATCGGCGACCTGTATTACATTCAAAAAGTTGTCGGTAGCGGCAGGAGCAACAGGAGACAACTCTACTCTCCACGCACCACGCTCATTGGCATTGTCAAGATAAGGGGCTACGGCATCATTGGGATAATTGGTTCCGAACACCCAATTTTCTTTGCCGGGACCGCCTACCTTATCAATATGCATATTGTCCGCTTGGGGCAAAAGTACAGTGTTATGTAACATACCGCTATCACCATCTTTGGTACGTCGCACTGTGAAAGTGTTGCTTTCAAGTGTAGGTTCCTCAATACTATGTAATAACCAGTATTTACGATAACCGGGATTGGAAGCCACTACTTTGTCATAGACAATAAGCGCAGCAGGCACCTGCTCCGATTGCAGGTTGAGGAACACAAATGAACGTTTGGCCTCCTTCACCTTCCGGGTGTAGGCTTGAGTAATATCTCCTTTCAAATAAGAATAATCGGGCGTTTGCGCATCAGGACCAAACCCATGCGCCAACACTTTGCCCACCGTATACTCTTCGGACAAGAGACTATCAAGCGAATTACAAGTTTTCCAACCCTCGCCACACATACGCTGCCCGCCGTCATTGGCTGCAAACCGGGTCTTTCCACCTCCTCCATAGTTCCAACATTCAAATTTTTCATCAGGATCGTACACCAACAATGAATTGTGAGCAATGGTACGTTTAAAGTAGTTCTTGTTGTTGGGACTGTTATAGCCACCTGAACTACCGCTATAAGCGCCTGCATCAATTGCCAAAGGTCCTTTGTGATAAATCTGGAAGCTACCTCCGTCCATGTGCTGGTGGTTACCCACAAACTGTTCATTTATCTTCATTTCGGCAATTACACTATTGGCATCCCATCCCGTACGGGCAATCATCCAGCCATAAGGAGTACCGGAATAGCGGGTCAAAGGAAGATCATCAGGAGCTTTACCTTTCAGATTATAGTCACGCCACAGTAAATCGTATATCAGACAGTGGTTCATAGATTCATTGCCCGACTTATTCAAATGAGGATTACGCTCGAACTCATAAGCAAGATATTCATCCTTATAGTAACTGGAAGCTAACATCATTGGCGTAGGCATCGTGAGCAGTGCAGGACGATTTTGCGGATAATCATCTCCCGAAGGCAACAACACCCCGTCGGGACGCCGGCGATAAATAATGTCATAAAGCACAAATCTTGCCGAAGAATCATAAATGCTGCCCGCCCCCATTTTCTCTAAAATCCAAAGAGGAAAAAGGTCACAGGCAAAACGTACATGCACATAGTTAGTACCCTGATGATAGTTCTGTCCTCCGTAGAAATAGTTACGAACCGGAATATAATCACGATAGAGCATAGTAATGACATGGTTGTACATATCGGGATATTCATCATAAATAGCAATACCAGCCGACAGCATATCACGCATAATCATCCATTCTGACGGATGGCCTGCTATGGGCTGGTTGTTGCGCGGCGGATAACCACACTCCATACTTTTTGCCAACCGGACAAACTCTTTGATATAGGCTTGTTTCTCCGAACTTTTCATTTGATCGTAGCACCAGTCATATACCATAGCACCCGTTATCAGCATAGCCCCACTGGCCCTCGACATATCGGAACGAGTACCAAAACTGGCACGTTGCAATGTGTCGAGCATGGCGGTAATAGCCCTACGAGCCAAGCGTTTATCACCATCCAAAAGATAATCGAGAGCCTGTAACTGTACTCTCGTCGTGACACCGCGCATTTCATAATAATAGCGAAAGCCGCGATTTGTTACGGCAGCTTCTTCATCAGGCGTACGATCCTTGCCCAACTCCTTCATGAGAGAAAGGGTTTGTTGTGCCTGCGGAGTTTTCATTCGCTCCTTTAAAACAGGTAAATCGGACGAACGGACGTACAACCGAGGATGCGTTTGAGGTGGAATCGGTACATTAACCCCTTCTACTTTTTGCCAAACCACCTCTTTCGGCAATTCCTGTGACGAAAGGGAAAAAGAGCTTAGTATCAGACTGATTGAAAAGAAAATTGATTTGTGTTTCATAATGGAATTTATATCAGATATTACTGTTGTAAAAATACAATAAAAAAATCAAGTAGCTATAAAAAATAAGCACAGAAACAAAAAGATTGTTTCTGTGCTCTATAATTCCTCTATAAACTTGTACGCTTACACTAACTCATCCGATGTATAGCCCTGCGGCAGCTCACGACAGTTATAGCCCGAAGCCATAATTTCACCGTAGGCTCCGGCAGAACGAAGCGCCATGAGGTCACCACGCTTCACGCCATTCAAATCAACAGCCTTACCAAAGACATCGGATGACTCACAGATAGGACCCACAACATCATAAGTCTGCAGCGGAGCATCGGACGTAATGTTCTCTATCTTATGGAAAGCCTGATAGAGTGCAGGGCGAATCAAATCCGTCATACCTGCATCCAAAATGGCAAACTGCTTATTAGCACCTTGCTTTACGTACAACACTCTCGAAATAAGCGAACCGCACTGCCCTACCACCGAACGTCCCAGCTCAAAATGAAGCGTCTGATAAGAACGAAGTTTCAGGCAATTGTCGTACGTTTCAAAATAGCTTTTGAAATCGGGTATCGCCTGACGGTTGGGATGTCCGTAATCAATGCCGAGACCACCCCCCACATTGATATGTTCAATGCGTATCTGACGAGCTTCAAGCCTGTCCTGCAATTCATTGACACGATTACACAAAGCTACAAAATCGCCCATGTCCAGTATCTGTGAACCGATATGAAAATGAAGTCCGATGAATTTGACATTCTTCATTTCCTGCGCCACATCTATCACATGGTCCATATCCTGCATACTGATGCCGAATTTATTTTCAGCTAATCCGGTAGTGATATTGGCATGAGTATGTGCTCCAACATTGGGATTGATACGGAAAGCGACATTAGCTATCTTACCTTTCGCCTCAGCCAGTTCATTAATAATCTCCAATTCGGGAATGGACTCTACGTTAAAGCAGAAGATGTCATAATCCAACCCGAGATTTATTTCCCAGTCTGCTTTGCCTACTCCGGCAAACACTATCTTATTGGCAGGAAACCCCGCCTTGATTGCCGCACGAATTTCACCACCACTAACACAGTCCGCCCCCAATCCGCTTTCTCGGATAATAGTAAGGACTTTGGAATTGGCATTAGCCTTTACCGCATAATGCACCGAATAATTATCGTAGCGTGACGCTTCAGTGCGGATGCAAGTCAAAGTATCACGCAATACTTTCGTATCGTAATAATAAAACGGTGTACGCAGTTCGCGGAATTTATCAATAGGAAATGTTCCTTTCATACAATTATTATGGGTTGTTCGTCATTCAGTTAAAAAGAGCGCTTTTATCAAAAGGTAAAAGCGCTCATAATCTACTATTTCTTTATATTACTCATTGAACAGCGCATCACTGAGTGACTGCAAAGCCTGTTTCTTATCACATTCACGAATGAGGAAAGAAATGTTATAGTTGCTGCCGCCGAAAGAAATCATACGCACCGGAATATCACGCATGGCATCAAGAGCCTTAGCTTCAAAGCCTACATTTTCCCATTCAAGGTCACCCACTACGCAGATAATGCACATATCCTTATCCACCGTCACCGTACCGTATTTCTTCAAGTCATCCAATATTTCGTTAAGATGCTTGGTGTTATCGATAGAAACGGACACTCCTACCTCGGATGTACAAATCATATCGATAGAAGTCTGGTAGCTTTCGAAAATTTCAAATACCTTACGTAGGAAACCATGAGCAAGCAGCATACGGCTGGACTTAATTTTAATAGCCGTAATATTCTCCTTGGCGGCTACTGCCTTGATCTTACCCTTCTCCGTATCATTGGAAATGAGTGTGCCCGGAGCTGTGGGATCCATTGTATTGAGCAGACGTACGGGGATGTTAGCGTACTTGGCAGGCTGGATACAAGTGGGATGCAGGATTTTTGCACCAAAGTATGCCAACTCAGCCGCCTCTTCAAAGTGGAGATGACGCACAGGAGAAGTCTTATCTACAACACGCGGGTCATTATTATGCATACCATCAATATCAGTCCATATCTGAATTTCAGAAGCCTTGACGGCCGCGCCGATCAATGAAGCGGTATAGTCACTGCCACCCCGTTGCAAATTATCTACCTCGCCATAGGCATTGCGGCAGATAAAACCTTGCGTGATATAGATTTCGGCATTGGGATGCAGTTCGAGCTGAACCTGAAGTTTATCTTTGATATAAACCGGATCGGGCTCGGCATTTTTGTCCGTACGCATATATTCTAAAGCCGGGAGTAAAACTGACTTCACACCACATTCTTGCAGATAATAGTTCATCATAGCAGTAGAAATCAACTCACCTTGTGCCAGCACAACTTTTTCCTCGAACAGTGTGAAAAGGTCTTTGGTATAAGAACGGATATAATCGAAATGAGATTTGATAAGTTCCAAACCCTTCTGTTTATATTCAGGAGTAGCATAGAGTTCATCGATATGCTGGCGGTATTTTGTTTCCAGTCTATTGATAATCTCGTTAGCACCTTCCGGATTTTTCTTGTACAGATAGTCCGAAATCTCAACCAATGTGTTTGTGGTACCCGACATGGCGGAGAGAACCACAATCTTACGTTCACCATCGGTAATCAATTTGGCTACTTCCTTCATTCGTTGAGCCGAACCTACTGAAGTACCTCCAAACTTTAAAACTTTCATTTTCGTTCCTGTATTAAAATGTTATATAATCTTGTTTATTTTTCTTCTGTCGGCACTGCAACGGAATACTGCTCCGTCACATCCGTTATCAAATGATCGGCACAGCGATATACGCGTCCCGGATACTCCCAAAGCAACTGCATATTGTGCGTAGTCATAATGACAAGTGAACCTGCCGCACTGATATCATGCAGGAGTTGAGTAATGGCAAAACCGGTCTCCACATCCAAATTTCCCGTAGGCTCGTCGGCAAGAATCACCTCGGGAGAATTGAGTACGGCGCGGGCTATCACGATACGTTGTTGCTCTCCGCCCGACAATTCATTGGGATACTTATAACCTTTATTACTCATGCCCACCAACTGTAAAACTTCGTTAATACGGTCTTTTATTTCCCCTTTGTTTTTCCACCCGGTGGCGCGAAGCACAAACTCAAGATTATCATGTACCGTACGGTCTGTAAGCAGTTGGAAGTCCTGAAAGACAATGCCCAGCTTACGACGTAACTGCGGAATATGCTTACGCTTGATACGCAGCATGTCATATCCCAACACCTCAGCATCACCTGCAGCAACATCCAGTTCACCATAGAAGGTTTTGAGCAAGCTCGTCTTGCCCGAACCTACTTTACCGATAAGGTAGACAAACTCCCCCTTATGCAGTTCCAGATTCACACTGTTCAACACGCACAGCTCCTGCTGGTGTATCTCCACGTCTTTATACCGTATCAGCGCTTCGTCCATGATAATAATTACTAATTAGCTTAGTGTTTTTTCCAAGTAGCACTGTGGCGTTCTTCCAGCTCACGTGCCAGGTCTTCTATACGATAACCTTTGGATGTCAACAATACAATAAGATGGTACAGCAAATCCGCACCTTCGTATATCAGACGTTCGTCCGTACCATTACATGCCTCGATGACAGTCTCAACAGCTTCCTCACCTACCTTTTGCGCCATTTTATTGACGCCGGACTGAAACAGACTGGTAGTGTAGGAACCTTCAGGCATTTCGGCATGACGCTTGTCAATGAAATCCTGAAGAAGTTTTAGAAACATAACAGGCTGTTCGTTTTTCTCGCCCCAGCAGGTGTCCGTACCGGTATGGCAAACCGGACCGACAGGATGTACCTGAATAAGCAAAGTGTCCTTGTCGCAGTCTTCTTTCATGGAAACCACATTCAGGAAATTACCACTTTCTTCTCCTTTCGTCCAAAGACGGTTCTTTGTGCGGCTAAAGAATGTCACCTTACCGGTTTCTACCGTCTTATCGTATGCTTCCCGGTTCATAAACCCCAACATCAGCACTTTAGCTGTATCGGCATCCTGTATAATTGCCGGAACAAGTCCGTTCATTTTATCAAAGTCCAACATCTTCAATATATATTATTAGGTATTTATCACTTTATCATCCCTGCACTTCATCATCTTTTTCAAATTACCACCTTTTCAAATCCGGCGCATTGCAATTCCCTGGGCGCAAAGATACGATTTTAAATCGGGAATTTTAATTTCTCCGAAATGAAAAACACTGGCTGCCAAAGCGGCATCCGCTTTTCCTTCTACAAAGACATCGCGGAAGTGCTCTTTGGCTCCTGCCCCACCCGATGCGATGATCGGTATGGAAAGCCCGTCGGCAAGAGTTGCAAGGGCTTCATTGGCGTATCCGGTCTTTACTCCGTCATGGTTCATACTGGTAAAAAGGACCTCGCCTGCGCCACGTTCCTGCGCTTCTTTTGCCCAAGAAAAGAGTTCTTTGCCCGTTTCTACACGTCCACCATTGAGATAACACCACCAGCCTTTCTCTGTCTGTTTAGCATCAACGGCAAGTACACAGACCTGTGACCCGAAGTGCTTGGCTATTTCATCAATCAGTTCCGGACGACGGATAGCAGAGGAATTGATAGATATTTTGTCAGCACCCGCATTTAAAAGCCGGTCCACATCACTCAATTCATGGATGCCACCGCCTACGGTGAAAGGGATGCTGATGTTGGCAGCGATACGCTTTACCAGTTCGGCAAACGTCTTGCGTCCTTCAAAACTGGCAGTAATATCCAGAAACACCAGTTCATCAGCCCCCTGCCCGCTATAAGCACGCGCCAGTTCAACCGGATCGCCTGCATGGCGCAGGTTCACAAAATTAGTTCCTTTTACAGTCTGTCCGTCTTTGATGTCAAGACAGGGAATGATTCTTTTTGCTAACACTCTTCTTTTATTTATGATTTTAGATTTATGATTTCAAATCATAAACCCTTCCAGTTCCTTGAAAGTTATACGTCCCTCATACAAAGCCTTACCGAAAATTACGGCAGGCACGCCCGCAGCCTCCAGTTGGCGAATATCATCGGCACAGCTCACTCCCCCGCTGGCAATAAGGTACAATCCGGAGTTCGCCTCTAATATTTCTTTGTACAAAGCCGTAGAAGGACCTTGCAACATACCGTCACAGTTGATATCCGTACAGATGACCTTGCGAATACCTTTCTCCACATAATCTTTCAGAAAAGGGAACAGTTCACAAGCACTCTCGTCTTTCCAACCGTTAACGGCAATCTTATGATCTTTAACATCAGCTCCGAGGATTATTTTTTCAGAACCGTATGTTTGCAACCAGTGGCAGAAACGTTCGGGGTTCTTTACTGCAATGCTCCCTCCCGTCACCATTTGTGCACCGTTTTCAAATGCAATGACCAGATCCTCATCGCTCTTTACACCACCACCGAAATCTATAATCAAGGAAGTACGAGAAGCAATCTGCTCCAATGTGCGATAGTTCACCACATGGTGGGAAGCAGCACCATCAAGATCCACCACATGAAGGCGGCGAATACCATGCGCTTCAAGTTCCTTAGCCACCTCTACGGGATTCTCATTATACACTTTCTTGCTATCATAGTCACCCTGGGAAAGACGTACACACTTTCCGTCGATGATGTCAATAGCGGGGATCAGTTCTATCATTTCAATCAATTACAAGTTATCAAATACCAACTCTTTTCGCTTATAAGTCCAGAAAATTTTGCAGGATACGTTCGCCTACACTACCGCTTTTTTCAGGATGAAACTGGGTGGCATAGTAATTATCCTTATGCAAGGCAGCGCTGAATGGGAGTATGTAATTTGTTACGGCAGCGGTACAATCATTAACCGGGACATAGAAACTGTGTACGAAATAGACAAACTCCTCTTTCGTAAAACCTTTGAAAAGGTCGCTGTTCGTTTGCGTAATCGTGTTCCATCCCATGTGAGGCACCTTATCTTCATGTTTTTGCGAAACAAAACGCTTCACATCAACATCAAAAATACCCAAGCAGTCCACATTTCCTTCTTCCGAATGCCGACACATCAACTGCATGCCCAGACAAATCCCCAGCACCGGTTGACGCAATTCCTTTATCAACTGACCCATATTTCCCCCATTCAGAAAATTCATGGTCGTTTCCGCTTCTCCTACTCCGGGAAAGATAACTTTATCCGCAGCACGCAGCACAGCTTCATCCGCCGTAATCTCCGCCTCAACACCCAAGCGCCTCAAGGCATAATCCACCGATCGGATGTTACCTGCATTATATTTAATGACTGCAACCTTCATCAGCTACTAATTAAATATTACGGTCTTATTCTTATACGCCAATACCTTACGTTCAATATGTTTCTGGACGGCACGTGAAAGAACAATCTTCTCCAAATCCTTGCCCTTATTCACCAAATCCTGCACAGTGTCCTTATGCGTGATGCGCACCACATCCTGTTCGATAATTGGCCCGGCATCCAGTTCCGTAGTAACATAGTGACTGGTAGCGCCAATAATCTTTACGCCACGCTCAAATGCCGCATGATAGGGTTTCGCACCTACAAATGCCGGAAGGAAAGAGTGGTGTATATTGATAATACGGTTGGGATAAGCATTTATCATCTTCTCGGAAATAACTTGCATATAACGCGCCAGCACTATGAAGTTCACTTTATGCTTGGCAAGCAGTTCCATTTCTTTCTTTTCCTGTTCCTCCTTTGTCTCCTTAGTAATAGGAAAAAGATGGAAAGGTATGCCAAAACGCTCCGCTACATGTTGCAAGTCGGGATGATTACTTATTATAAGAGGTATTTCTACATTCCACTCCCCTGCCGTATAGCGCGCCAACAAATCAAAGAGGCAATGCGACATTTTCGACACAAAGATAGCCATACGCGGTTTGGCATCTGAGAAATAAAGGCGGAAGCTCATTCCATACTTCTGTGCATACAACGTTTCAAAATAATCCTCTATTTTCTCCTGAGGAACCAGAAAATTTTCCAATTCCCATTCAATACGCATGAAGAATATATTTTCCACATGATCTACATATTGATCCAAATAGATAATATTTCCTTTGTTCACCGTTATAAAGTCTGTTACCTCTGCCAGAATACCCGGTTTGTCGGGACAGTGAAGCAACAGTTTGGCTGTTTTCATCATCCTAAAATATCTTTTTTGTTACTTTCTAATTACAACATTCTTGTTTTGAGTTCGCAAAAATAACGATTTATTGCAAAATAACGAACTTTTCGAGCAAGAAGTTTAAAAGTAGGCGTAAAATGTTTCGTTTTCTCCAAAAACAGTTTTCTAATCGGGTACTAAATGCTACATAAACACAGCTGGAACATGTTTCTAAATAGTTGTTAAATCACATTCTACTTGTTTTTTACAATATTCTCAATATGAGGATATAAAGCAAACACAGCCACACACTATCAAAAAAAAGTTCATCACAGCTATTGCAGGTTCAAAAAAAACGTCTACCTTTGCAACCGCAATCGAGAGAGATAGCGACGGAAAAATGAAATCATGGTGCGTTAGTTCAGTTGGTTAGAATACATGCCTGTCACGCATGGGGTCACGGGTTCGAGTCCCGTACGCACCGCAAAGAAAAAGCTCTGAAATTATTGAATTTCAGAGCTTTTTCTTTATCTCCACTTTATACCATGACTTCCCCTAATAGCGGATAAATCCATCTCGCGAAACATGTAAATGAATTACAGACATTTGTAACCTATTTACTGATTCTGCACAGTACGGTATACTACGTACGATTTAATTCTTTACATTTGTGCAGGACTAAAAAATGATATCGTATGAAAGAAGTTATTAAGCTGGACACAGTAGATCAATACAACCGGCTCTTTGGACTCGAAACATTACATCCGCTGGTCAGTATAGTAAACCTGTCGGAAGCTCCCCGGTTTCCCACACATTTCACGATGAACTACGGAGTATATGCCCTTTTTCTGAAAAACGTCAAATGCGGAGACATCCGTTACGGCAGGCAGACTTATGATTATCAGGAAGGAACGGTTACCAGTTTCGCTCCTGGACAGGTCGTTGAGGTAGAGATGCAGCAAGGAGTAAAGCCAAATGCCCATGGCCTGTTGTTCCATCCCGATTTGATCAAAGGAACTTCTTTGGGACAGGATATCAAACATTATTCGTTTTTTTCGTATACCTCAGCCGAAGCCCTGCATCTGTCTGAAGAAGAAAAGGGAATATTCATAGATTGTTTGGAAAAAATAAAGATGGAGCTGCAACGCCCCATCGACAAGCATAGCAAGCGTCTGATATCACGAAACATCGAGTTATTGCTGGATTACTGTATGCGGTTCTATGAAAGGCAGTTCATCACCCGTTCGGAAAGCAACAAAAGTGTATTGGTAAAATTCGAAACACTGCTCGATGACTATTTCCAAAGTGACAAACTGCAAACAGACGGACTGCCTTCCGTAAAATACTTTGCGGACAAAGTGTTCCTGTCCCCCAACTATTTCGGTGACCTGATAAAAAAAGAAACCGGGAAAAGCGCACAGGAATATATCCAGAACAGGATGATCGACTTAGCCAAGGAGATGATTGCAGGAACAGAGAAAACCGTCAGCCAGATTGCTTATGAGTTAGGGTTCCAATATTCACAGCACTTCAATCGTATATTCAAAAAGAATGTAGGATACACACCCGGAGAATACAGAAAGCTACAAATATAAAGGTTGCGGTTCAGATTGTCCTTATGAAAAAAAAGATACTAAACATAGATACCGTACATCAATGCAATTGCTGTATGGGCCATAAGACGTTGCATCCGCTGGTGAGTGTCATCGACTTATCCAAGGCACCCCTGGAGCAACGTACTGTCAGATGTGATTTCTATACAATCACCCTGATAGAAGGAGAAGCAGAGTATCTTACGTACGGACGCAAATACTACGATTATTCCAATGCATCGCTGATATTCCGTATCCCCGGAGAAACCATGAAGCTGGACACAGGCAATACGCTTGCCCGGAAAGGTTGGTTATTGGCCTTTCATCCGGACCTGATAGCATGTACAACACTGGAAAGCCACATCAAAGATTATTCATTCTTCTTCTATAAGCTGAACGAGTCACTGCACCTGTCATTACGCGAAAAGATGAAAATTATAGAGTGCATCCGCAATATCGAAGAGGAGCTCCAACACGCCATAGACTGCCATAGCAAGATTTTGATTTCGCGCCATATCGAGTTATTGCTGGATTACTGTGCACGTTTCAACGAACGCCAATTCATCACCCGCTGCGAAGCCAATAAAACAATCCTGCACAAGACAGACCTACTGTTGAGCAAATACATCCTGTCGGGTAAACTGGCAGACGGTGTATTGCCGACAGAAGAATACTGTGCGGATGCCTTCCACCTGTCTCCCCGCTATTTCAGCGATTTATTAAAATTCGAGACCGGAAAAAGCATTCACGAATACTTTCAGCTGATGCGGCTGAACATCGCCAAAAGAATGTTATTGGACAAGGACAATACGGTCCATATGACAGCCAAGAAATTAGGTTATGCAAACGTCCGGTATTTCACCCTCCTATTCAAGAAAATAACAGGAATAACACCTGCAAAATACAAGTACACACAGAACTGAAATAAGCCATTTTACGATTTTTCTCAATAAATCACTACCTTTGCGGCAAAATTGCAAATAAATAAACGAATAAAAACAACAGGGAACAATGAGTGTACACGATTTATGCTGCATCGGTTATATCACACAAGACAAGATAGTTACCACAAAAAATACGATATACATGCCGGGCGGCACCTCTTTCTACTTTGCGCATGCCATTAAGCATCTCAATCCGAGCGGTTTTTTATTGGTCACGGCCCTTGCCGACACAGAAATGAATGTTGTGGAGGATATACGGAAAGAGGGCATCGAGGTGAAAACTCTGCCCAGCGTCCATTCCGTCTGCTTTGAAAATATATACGGAGAAAACCAGAACGAACGGACCCAGCGTGTCACAGCAAAGGCCGATCCGTTCACAATGGAAGGGTTGCAAGATGTCAGTGCCCGGATCATCCACTTGGGCAGCCTGTTGGCCGATGATTTTTCATTGGATGTCATCAAGTACCTTTCAAGCAAAGGGGTGCTATCGGTAGACGTTCAGGGGTTTCTGCGCAAAGTGGATAATGAGAAGGTGCTGCCGGTGGACTGGACGGAAAAGAAAGAGGCCTTGAAGCATATCCACATACTGAAAGCCAACGAAACCGAAATGGAAGTGCTTACCGGATGCAAAGATCCTCGCGAAGCCGCCTTGCTCATTGCCGACTGGGGCGTGAAAGAAGTATTGCTCACATTGGGAGATAAAGGTTCGCTGATATATGCCAAAGGACAGTTCCATGAAATCCCCGCCTACTCCGCCCTGCAAATAGTAGATGCTACGGGGTGCGGAGACACCTATATGGTAGGCTATCTGTATATGCGTAACAAAGGTGTCTCCTATCAGGAAGCAGGCTGTTTTGCCGCTGCCATGTGCACAATCAAGCTACAAACTCATGGACCGTTTTGCGGGACCGAGGCTGAAATCAGAAGAATAATCACTCCTGCTTAAAAAGGCATACAAATGTTTCATGCACGTCCGATGCGCCTCATCCACAAATAATAGCCTGTCAACGGAAGCGTTCCACCCAACAATGCAGCAATGAACGCCATGATACGGGTAACGATACCTCCCCAGCTTCCCACATGCATAGAATATATCCAGCCGCGTATCTTACCCGAAGCATCGGTATCCTTATACAATACGGTTCCGGTGATTTCGCCGTTCTGCGGGTTAAAGGAGTAACGGTCAACAGCCCGCCGGTTGCCCAACCGCGCGAATGACACGCCGGCAGAACCGTCGGAAATCGTAATCAGCCTGTAATCGGCATTACGCGCTTTCAGTTCCTCATACACTTGCTGCCAGCAAGCATAAGAAGCTCTTCCTTTTCTTTCTTTCCCATGACCTTCCTGCTTCACCTCCGCTCCGAACACTTTGTAAAAACCTGTACGGTACCATGAGAAAGACCAGGTGAGTCCCGTCAAAGCCATTATTAAAAGAAACACAAGCGCATACATGCCACCCGCCACGTGCAAACCATACCAAAAGCGCCGCCAGCCTTTATTGACAGTAATCTTCAGGCTGTTTTTCAGAACTTTTTTTGTGCGGGGCCACCAAATGACGGCACCCGATATAAGTACGAACACGAACATCAAAGTGCTTACCCCTACAATCATCTTACCCCAAAACACACCATCGCCCGGCTTCATGCTGTCCATCAACCAGCGATGCAGCCTGAACATGGTGAGAAAGAACGGTGCACGCTCATTCCGTCCTTTCACCTCACCTGTATACTGATCCACATAGATGGAAGCCCGACGCGGTTTTGACAGGCTGACCTGATACGCACGTTCCGCATCAGAGGAAATGGAGACGCCCGTAACGGTAACGCTGTCCGGCAATGTTTCGGCAACTTTCCCAATCAGGTGTTCCACCGGAAGCGGAGCGCCGCCTGCTTTTTCCACATAATAGAGGTCGTGCCTGCACAACTCCATTACTTCATCTTCAAACACCAGTGCAGCACCCGAAAGACAAATAACCGTAATAATCAATCCGAATGGGACGGACAGCCATAAGTGTATTCTACGAAATGCCTTTTTCATGGTATTCAGTTCAGGGGACTCAACTTACCGATACCCGTAATCTGCGTAGCCTCTACCGCCACACCTTTCGTAGCAGTTGCGCTCGACGGATCTATCTTATAGACGGCAGGATATCCGTCCGTAGTCGTCACAGCCATATAAGCATAGCCGTTCTCCGCATACAGAGTATTTCCGAAGCCGGAAATCAGGTCTGCGGACGGAAGCCCGGTCACATATGTGAGTTTCTTGCTTTCCGCTTTAAAGACAGCCAGTTCTTTGGCTTCAAAGCCTGTCTCCGTCAGAGGGCGGTCGTACATCAGCAACAGGAAGTAGTCGTCCGCAATATGCCAGCAACGCAGGAAAGATTTTCCGCCGCTTTGCTTCTCCAAATCGCAGTAGTAGCTGTCAAAGTCCTCCTGACCGTTGGGAATACGCACTACACCTGCCGGCAATGTTGTTTGCTGACGGGCATCTTTCATTGTTTTGGCATAGCTTGGGGAGAACACATAAACATCGCCGTTGCCTGCCTCCCAGATAGTCTGGTAATACTGGGACTTGAAACGCCCGCAGGCATAACTGATTTTATCAGTCTTGATGAGTTTCTTGGTCGTCATAGTAGCATCATCGAAGATTGCCACCCAACACTCGTTGGGATACTGCGTCCATTGCAACTCACCTTTCTTATAGGCGCTGCTGTTGGAACCGCCGTCTTCGGTCTTCACCAAAGTCTCATTGCCCGGCAATATATACTTGCCGCCGTCTACGGCAGCGCCATACTGGCTCAATCCCATAGGAACGGCTGCGCTGTATATCTTCTTGTCATGCTCCAAGATGCCCGCCAATGTCACAAACTCACCATTGCCCAAGAAGTTCTCGGACATATAGGCCTTTACTTTCGTGTCGTTGGTCTCGAATGTTTCGGCCGCTACATCCAGATAGGAAAGCAAGAACATCTTAGGCAGATACAGGTTGCCGTCGGCATATTCCGTAGGACCGTCGCCGGTGGAAGCAGTGATGATATATTTGTCATAGATGCCATAGGTAGTAAATCGCTTGACGGCAAACTCTCCCGAACGCGCCTGCACTTCGTTGTTGGAGTTCATGACATAAGAACGGGTGGTACCGGCATTTCCCTGATTATAAGTCAGCCCATAGAGATAACGGTCTTTATAGAACACCCACTGGGAAGCGCCGTCGTTGACAAGTCCGTTGTTGACGGTAGAGATGACACCCTCGTCCAAAGTCTTGGAAGTCAGCAACACGTTCACCGTATTGTTTGAAGCAGTGACAGAGGAAGCGACTACAAAATCGCCTTTGGCCCCATTGGCGTTTCCGCCGCCCGGCACTTCCGTATCCGTACAAGATGTCAATACCGGTCCCGCCATTGCAGAGGCGAAAAGTCCGGCTAATAAAAGATTCTTTTTCATGTTGTTGTTACTTTAATTATATTACACTAATCGTTACCGGTTTATTCATTGTTTCAATTGCCGAAGTATACGCGTACCTTTCCATAAAATGCCCGTCCGGCCTTCTGCAAGCTGAAATTATCATATAGTTGCTCGTCCGTAAAGTTCCTGCACTCGAATGACAGATTATAACGTCCGTCGCGAAGGCTGTAGGATAGGGACAGATTATGCGAGAACTGGCTTGGAACCACATAGTCGCCTTTATTCGAACCGATCTTGGACGAATAGTACGTGAAGCTGTGTAAGTACTGATTATCGTAGGACACAGTCAGTGCATTTCCTTTTCGTCCGAGGTCCCGCCAGTAGAATGTCACGTCGGAATCGGCAAAGATATACGGCAGGTTGGGCATACGTTCTTTGTAGGCAATGTTCTCCGCACTGCCGGATATGGAAGTCTTCATATTATCGCGCACGTCCATCTGCGTGAAATTACCGCCGACACTCACCCATTTGCCGAAGCCGTAACGGGCGGATATGTTATATCCCTTCGTCAGCACCTTTCCGTAGTTTATATAAGTGGCTGCCGACTTGCCGCCACTCAGGTCGGTTATGTTGCGCTGGATATAATCCTTGGTATTGCGATAAACCAGCCCTCCTTCCACATATACGGAATGTCTGCCGAAAGTTCTGTTATAGCTTAGGTTCAGGTTTACGTTATCGCTGTTCTCCGGTCTGATGCCAATGTCTCCCATTTCCAGATCCTCATTGCCGAACATCTCTTCTATGGTGGGCAGGCGGTAGGCTTTTTCATAAGAGAGTTTTGCCTGCAGTCCCGGCAGGATGAAATAAGTTCCGGCAGCCCCATACCCTATGGAGCTTACGCTACGGGTAGTGCGCACATAGTCGTTTTGGTTGGCATCGGTGGCTACCGGTCCGGCAACAAACTGGTTGTAATACTTGCCGAACACAGATAAGTTCCAGGTTTCGGACGGCATCAGACGGTAAGAGACACCGGAGATGTTCTTGCGGGTCTCCTTCGCTATGGCATCCGACTGTTCCTCTTTGGCAAGCAGAGAAGTATTGGAACGGCTGAAAGTGTTCAGCACATGGTTGAAAGTCAGCATGTGCATCTTGCCAAGGCGATAATTGGCGGTGAACGTACCATTCCAGTTGTTATTGTCGGCACGCGAATGTTGGTAGGACTGTTCTCCGGGAGAGTTCAGCAACTTCCTGTCTCCATACCAGTTGTATTTATAGGAAGCGGTGTCCACATTCGTTGTCAGGTTCTTGTTGTAGTTGACGGTCAGCGCCACATCCAGCCCTTTTGCCAACAAATTACGCTTGTAATATTCCAACGAAGGCATCAGCGAATGTCCTTTCCTGTGTTTCTGGCCGTAAACGATGTCCTGACGCACTCCGGTCTGTATGTCCTGATACATATTGGAGTAGGTGAAACCCAGCATCAAACGGTCCGCCCATTTCTTGTCGACCACCCCCACTTTGCCAACAACCGCTTCATTATGGTACGTATCATTGAAACGTTTGACGCGCACCTTTTTATCGCGGTCTATCCTGCCCGTCTCAAAGTCTTCTACCGGAGCTTCAATGTGATAATCATTGTCCGAATAGTTCTGAAAAGCATTGATCTCATAGGTGAAGCCGTTCTTGAAAGTCTGTCCGAAGTTCACGTTGGATTTATGCGTATTGAACGAGCCGTAGGAATAGGATGCATCCAAAAACCAGCGGCGGCGTTTCTTGTTCGTGACGATATTGATGCCCCCGCCGATGGCATCCGTCCCGAACCCCACAGGCACTACGCCTTTATAGACTTCGATACGGTCTGCAAAATTCACCGGAATATTATTCAGTCCGAAAGAGCTTCCCACACCTTCCTGCGGAACGCCGTCGATAAACACCTTTACATGTTTTCCGCTGAAACCGTCCAGCATAAGCTGCATGTCCGACCCTACCCCGCCCGACTCGCGCAGCTTCATGCCCGGCGCTTTGGCCAGTGCGTCACTCAGGTTCTTGGTTGTATTCTGCAATTCCTTCGTATCCACTGCCACAGCATTGAACGCCGAACGCTTGAGGCGGCTTACCCCCGTCGACACTACCGTCACTTCGTCCAACTGCTGGGTTTCGGGACTGATTGTTATGTTCTGCCTCACCCGTTGCCCTCTGAGCAGCGTCACCGGTTTCTCTACGGTTTTATAGCCGACAGCCGACACCACCAGCGTATAGTTTCCCGCGGGCGCACTCACATGATAGATACCTTCCTGATTGGTTATTCCCCCATGACCGGTTCCTTTCAGATAGACCGTCGCAAAGTCCACCACTTCTTTTTCCGTAGATATGACCTTACCGGAAATCATTGTTTTTCCCGGCTTCTGCGCATAGGTGGAAAAGGCGCACGCCGACAGGAAGAACAAGGATAGATTTAATATGGCTGTTTTCAATTTTAAATGACTGTTAAGTTGTTACTAATACCGGATGCAAAGGTCATCAGAAAAAGAAAGCCCCGCAATCACCTGTTTTAGGTAATTACGAGGCTGCCATATTCAGAAATATATCATACCCACAATCACTATTGATAGGTATATCACATAAAAAAGGACAGTTCTACTCCCGACTCATCAAACGATGTTCCGCCATTTGTTCGTATTTCGTGCCGGGACGGCCATAGTTGGCATAAGGATAAATAGAGATCCCGCCGCGCGGGGTGAAAATTCCCGTAACCTCGATGTACTTGGGGTTCATCAGGCGGATAAGGTCTTTCATTATGATATTCACGCAGTCCTCATGGAAAGCACCATGATTGCGAAAACTGAACAGATAGAGTTTCAGGCTCTTGCTCTCCACCATTTTCACATCGGGAATATAGCTGATGCGGATTTCCGCAAAATCCGGCTGCCCCGTTATGGGACAAAGGCTGGTGAATTCCGGACAGTTGAAACGTACCCAATAATCATTACCGGGATGCTTGTTGTCAAACGCTTCCAGCACTTCCGGAGCATAGTCCTGTTTATATTCGGTTTTTCTTCCCAGCAAGGAAAGCTGGTCTTTTAACTCGGCCATATTATTCTTGATTAAAATGTTAGTAATTATCCTTTTCCCGCCAGATACTTCTCCAGCCCCTCACGCCTCAGCTTACATGCCGGACAATGTCCGCACCCGTCACCGGGGATGCCGTTATAGCAGGTGAGCGTTTCGTGGCGGATCAGGTCGAGCACTCCCAGCTCATCCGCCAATGCCCAAGTCTCGGCCTTGTCAATCCACATCAGGGGCGTGTGAAAGACAAACTGCCCGTCCATGGCAAGGTTGAGCGTTACGTTCAACGATTTGATGAAAGTATCCCGGCAATCGGGATACCCGCTGAAATCCGTTTGCGACACACCCGTCACGATGTGATTGATGCCCTTTTCGCGGGCATAGACGGCGGCAATGCTAAGAAAGAACAGGTTGCGTCCCGGCACAAAAGTGTTCGGGAAACTATCCGCCGGTTTTTCCTCATCCATAGCCATACCGGTGTCCGTCAAAGAGTTGCGTCCCAGCTTACCGATGAGCGATACATCCATCACTTCAAACTCCACTCCCGCTTTACGCGCTATCTCCCGCGCCAAGTCCACTTCCTTCCGGTGCTTCTGCCCATACAGGAAACTCAACGCATATACTTTCTTAAACTCACGCTTTGCCCAGAACAGGCAAGTTGTCGAATCCTGCCCACCGCTGAACACGACCAATGCTGCTTCTTTGTTCACCCTTGATATTAATTTATTGTTTGACGATTGAGAGACCATTAAATCTCACTGATTTTCCACACTTTATAGGATATTCCCTCATCATAGACATCGCTTCCGTCTATTCTCTTGATTGCGTTCACCACCCGGATTGTCACCGGAAGAATCAGCACCTCATACAGGGATTTCAGCACAATCTGGATGCACATCATCACCAGCAGCTCCTGCCATGCGATGATGCCTCCAAACGCCACCGGAAAGAAGATCAGCGAATCGGCAGTCTCACCCGCCACCGTCGACCAAATGGCGCGTGCTGAGAAGTGCCGTCCGCCGCTTGCCACTTTCATGCGGCTCATGACGTAGGCATTTAAAAACGAGCCCACCAGAAATGCCGACAAACTTGCCGCGACAATGCGCGGCGCCATGCCAAAGACAAAATTGAAATGGGGCGCCCCTTCCCAAAAGGGAGCAGCCGGCAGGGCAACGGCAATCAGTCCCAGCATCACCACAAAGAAGTTCATGGCAAAGCCGCTCCAGATGATCAGGCGCGCCTTGCGAAATCCCCACACTTCGGCAATGCAATCGTTGATGATATAGGAAACGGGAAACACTAACAGTCCGGCAGTAACGGTGATGCCGAAAACCTGAATGACTTTTGTCTCAAGAAGATTGGCCGCTATCAGACAGACATTGAACAGAATGCCCAGCAGCATAAAAGGTACAGATACTTTTTGCTTCATACTCCTGTTTTTTACGTGGTGTTCTAGAATACACGACCGCTATTCGCGGCATCTCATTGTTAAACCGGGCGCAAAGATACGCTTTCTTTCGGTGACCTCAAAACCATTTTAAATTTAAGTTGTTCAAAGCACATTCACCAAAACCTAACTTAAATGAAAACAATCTTAAAAGCAGTGTTTCTGCTGTGCTGTGCAATGCTGCCGGCATCCGCAGCCCGCGCACAAAAAAAAGTGATTATCGAGGAAGAATCCCCCAAAGGCGTCGTACTGGTGACCATAGACAAGGCAGGCGACGAAATTATCCGCATCATGAACGAGTCGCAACTCACCTACATCCACGAACCGCAAGCGCCCCGTTTCCTGCTGACGGACAGAAAAGGCAAGTTTGCCCTGGGTATCGGCGGCTACGTACGTGCCACAGCAGAGTATGACTTCGGAGGTATCGTAGACAACATCGACTTCATCCCGGCTTATATCCCCAACGGAAGCAAAATCAGGAACCAGTTCCAAATGGATGCCGGCACTTCCACCATTTTCCTGAAACTGGTGGGGCATACCAAAATCCTCGGAGATTTCGTGGTGTACACCGCCGGCAACTTCCGGGACGGCTCCAGCAAAGGATTCCAACTGCGCAATGCCTACGTCTCTTTCCGGGACATAACGGTGGGCTACACCTACGGCGGCTTCATGGACTTAGGCGCACTGCCTTCCACAATCGACTTCCAGGGTCCCGACGGAGCGACTTTTTATCGCGCCACCCAACTGGCATATACCTACAAGGGACTGAAGAATTTCCGCTTCAACGCTTCCATCGAAATGCCCTCCGTAGACGGAACAACCAATGACGGACTCACCATCGCACAACAGCGCATGCCGGACTTCACCGCCTATGCACAGTACGGCTGGAACAGCAAAAGCCATTTGCGCGTGGGCGGGCTTATCCGCAGCATGACCTACACCGATACGCAGAGCGACAAGGCGCATGCCGTCACCGGGTTCGGCGTACAGGCATCCGCCACTTTCAATCTGGGCAGGCAATGGCAGGTGTTCGGGCAGGCCACTTACGGAAAAGGCATCGGACAATACCTCAACGACATCAGCAACCTGAATGTGGACATTGTTCCCAATCCCGACAACGAAGGAAAGATGCAGGCACTGCCCATGCTGGGCTGGTATGCAGGCCTGCAATACAACATCAGTCCGAAGGTGTTCCTTTCAAGCACATACAGCATGTCGCGCCTTTATTCCGAAAACGGCTATCCTGCCAACGAAGCGGATACCTACCGTTACGGGCAATATTTCGTAGCGAACCTGTTTTGGAATGTCACTCCCGACATGCAGGTGGGCGCGGAATACCTGCGCGGCTGGCGTACGAATTTCGACAGTTCCGCCAATCATGCCAACCGCATGAACCTGCTGGTGCAATATTCTTTCTAATCTGTATAAAAACGAAGAAGGGGGATGTTCCGAACCTCGGAGCATCCCCTTTCTTCCATATATAAAGGTTGGATTATGAAATATCAGAAGCGATAGTCTATACTAAGGCCGAAAACCTTGTTGGTGCGGCTGTACACGTTTGTGCCCGGCACGCCTATGCCATTATAGTTTTGAGTTGTCTTTGTATAATCTTCATAATTGGTCCACATATAGCCCACATTCAAATCGGCTCTTTCCGAGAGCTGCAACTTTGCTCCGAATCCCAAAGAGTATGAGTCGCAAGAGAAACTGGTGTCAGACTGATAATCATCGGACAAACCGTAATCGGTGAACTGTACACCGCCACTCAGCGTCAGTCTGCTTATCACGTCCCATTCTATACCTGCCAGGTACTCGTTCGTTCCCTTTGTCAGATACTTCTGTTTGCCGTTGGCCATACCTGCGTTTTTATCATCATAGAAGTGATATTCCACCGATGCACGCAGCACAGGAAGGAACTCATAGGCAGCAGCCACCGAAAGCATGGCAGGGATGTCGTTCGGAGTGTTCACTCCATGCTTGTAGTCACCCAGCTCGGTTTCGGGAGCGCCCAACATACGGAGCGAGTTCACTTTGGTATTATTCTCTATGTTCAAATTGGCCTTAAACTCATATTTCGCACCAATGTTCAACTTGCCGAATTTGGCATCCAAGCCGATAACCGGAGTAAATCCCCAACCCGTCTGGCTGCAATCCAAATCAATACCGATGAGTTCGGTGCCGGTGGGTATCGTTCCTCCTGCGGGTGAAGGCAATTCAACGGCGGAACTTGCTTTCAGCGCTCCTTCGTACCCACCTGTGAAGTAGTTCATACGTCCGCCCGCAAAAGCGGAAAGCCAATCCGTTATTTTATAAGTCAAGCCCAACTGTACGGAATAGATATACTGTTTGCCGTCCATGTAGCTTTTCAATGAATAGGCATTGCCCGGAATACCCTTTTGCCCCAATCCGCCTATCACCATGGCGTCGAACATGGACAGACCGTCATCGAACGATGCCTTTCCTCCACCGCCGGTAATAGCAAAGAAACCGGAAATAGTCCAGTCGCCTTTCTTATAAGCGGCAAACACACTGGGGATGACGGGCGCCGATGCCTTACCCTCATAATACTTATCCAATCCCAAGGCTTCACACGAAGCATCAATATCTCTTGTCTGAAAAGCGCTTTGGACACTCAAGGATGTATAAAATCCGTCTTTCGGCAAAAAAGCCAGACCCGCAGGGTTGGACAAGGCAGCATCTACACCGGTAGTATTTGCGCCGCGAGACAGCATACGAAGGAAAGCAGGATGTTGATTTGTATTTGTCAGGAGACCTCCCGCAAAAGTTGGAATTGAAACGATTAGCATCGCAATGCTAATCAATGAAATTTTTCTCATCTAAATCTTTTTTATTGTTTTCGGACGCAAAGGTACAATAATCCTGCACATGAAAAACTGTTTTGTGCATTAATTTTGTGACAGGACAAGGAATTAATTGAAAAAATCAATAGTTTCTATTGAAACATTTAAGATGTACACCTATATAAATAAGGTGTTTCTTTATAAGCCGGACATTTCTTTCCTTGCCACTACTACGTTCAGCACACAGCGTTCTTATCATTAAGAGAAAAAGCCACTGAAGCTAAATCTTTCCACCATGGAGTAGTTTTCGTTCCTCCATGAGGTAAGTTTCTTTCCACCATGGTGGAAAGAAACTTACCCCATGGTGGAAAGGAATGGGCAAAGCAAGGAAAAGCATTAACCGCCGGAAAATGAAACTATAAGATTAACCCGCCCGATATTTCCTAAACCTTATTATCTTTGTATGTGTTATTTCTATGTAATAATAAAGCATAACATTGCTAAAAACTAAAAACTCATGGCATATACTATTGCATTCTTCGGCAGCAAGCCCTACGATGAGGCTTCATTCAATGAAAAAAACAGTGAATACGGTTTTGAACTCCGTTATTATAAAGGGCATCTCAACCTGAACAACGTCATACTGACGCAAGGCGTGGATGCAGTGTGCATCTTCGTGAACGATACGGCCGACGCGGAAGTCATCCGGCAAATGGCGGCAAACGGCGTGAAACTGCTTGCCCTGCGCTGCGCCGGATATAACAACGTAGACCTGAAAGCAGCCGCCGAAAACGGCATCACCGTAGTACGCGTGCCCGCCTACTCCCCCTATGCGGTGGCCGAATACACAGTCGCCCTCATGCTTTCCCTCAACCGGAAAATACCCCGCGCCACTTGGCGTACGCGCGACGGGAACTTCTCGCTGCATGGGCTTCTGGGATTCGACATGTACGGCAAGACAGCAGGTATCATCGGAACGGGAAAGATTGCCAAAAAGCTCATTACCATTCTGCGCGGTTTCGGCATGAACATCCTTGCCTACGACCTCTATCCCGACTACAATTTCGCCAGGGAACATCAGGTGGTATATACCACACTGGACGAACTGTACCATAGCTCGGACATCATCTCCCTGCACTGCCCCCTTACCGAACAGACCAAATACCTCATCAACGACTATTCCATCGGCAAGATGAAAGACGGCGTGATGATTATCAATACCGGACGGGGACAACTCATCCACACCAACGCTTTGATAGAAGGACTGAAAAACAAGAAAATCGGTTCCGCCGGACTGGACGTGTACGAGGAAGAAAGCGAATATTTCTACGAAGACCAGTCGGACAAGATCATCGACGACGACACCCTGGCGCGTTTGTTGTCATTTAATAATGTAATCGTAACCTCCCACCAGGCATTTTTCACGCGTGAAGCACTCGCCAACATTGCCGCCACCACCCTGCTGAACATAAAAGACTTCATGGAACATAAGAAACTGGAAAATGAAGTCAAACTGTAAAAGACTTTTTATAGAACATTAATCATCCGCGGCCCAAACTTTCCTACACGCTTGCTTGTTACATACAGATAAACCATTAAAAAAAACAGGTTATGAAAAAAGTAATAGACAAAGCCGAGAGCCGCGGACGTTCTTTATACGATTGGCTCGACAGTTACCATACATTCAGTTTCGACGGATACTACAACCCGCGCCGTATGAACTTCGGAGCCTTGCGCGTACTGAACGACGACCGTATAGCCCCCGGCGAAGGCTTCGGCACCCATCCCCATAAAAACATGGAGATTATCACCATTCCCTTGAAAGGCCGGCTGCAACATGGCGACAGCAAGCAGAACCACCGCACCATCACCCCGGGCTACATCCAGACGATGAGCGCCGGCACAGGCATCTACCACAGTGAGATGAACGGCAGCGACACCGAAGAAGTGGAACTCCTTCAAATCTGGGTGATGCCCGAAAAGCTGAATACCCCTCCCGCCTATCAGGACTATGACATCCGTTCCTACCTGCACAAGAACGAGCTTGCCCTCATCGTGTCTCCCGACGGCAACGCTCCCGCCAAAATGCTGCAACAAACCTGGTTCTCCATTGGAGAGGTGGAAGCCGGAAAAAAGACGGGCTACCACCTGCACCAGTCACACGCAGGAGTGTACATATTCCTGATAGAAGGCGAAATAAAAGTGGACGGCACAGTGCTTTCACGTCGTGACGGCATGGGAGTGTACGAAACCAACAGCCTGGAAATAGAGACCCTGAAAGACTCGCATATCCTGCTGATGGAGGTCCCGATGTAGGGCTTTTGCATAAAATAACAGCGAAAGCGGAAGTTTGTGTAGCGTTTTTCGTAATATTGCGCTATAATTGAATCCGTACAATGAAACTTGATTATATCTACCATAGCGGCTTCGCGATTGAAGCGGACGGCGTGACAGTCATCATCGATTACTACAAAGACACCTCGGAAGAGGCGCCGAACCGGGGAATCGTGCATGACTGCCTGCTAAAGAAACCGGGGATACTCTACGTGCTTTCCTCGCATTTCCACCCCGACCACTTCAACCGCGAAGTTCTTTCATGGAAGGAAGAGCGCCCCGATATCCGGTATATCTTCTCCAAAGATATTCTGAAACATCGGCGTGCAGCGGCGGAAGATGCCACCTATATAAATAAAGGCGACGTCTATGAAGACGGACACATCCGCATCGAAGCCTTCGGCTCCACCGACGTCGGCATCTCCTTCCTGATAGACTTGCAGGGCATCCGCCTGTTCCACGCCGGCGACCTGAACAACTGGCACTGGAGCGAAGAGTCCACCCCGCAGGAAGTACGCAAGGCCGAAGGCGACTTTCTCGCAGAAATAAAAATCCTGCAACAAAAGGCCCCTCTGGTAGACGTAGCCATGTTTCCGGTGGACAGCCGCATCGGAAAAGATTACATGCGCGGTGCGGAACAATTCGTGGAACGAATAAAAACCACTATATTTGCACCAATGCACTTCAGCGAAGACTACCGGGGCGGCAACTCATTCCGCACTTTTGCCGAAAGCAAAGGCTGCCGTTTCCTGACGATTTCCCGCCGGGGTGAGAGTTTTGATATTACTAAATAAAACATAGCATTATGAAAAATTTAACACAAGTTCTTTTTGCACTATTCTGCCTTTGCATGCCCGCCTTGCTGCACGCCCAACGGGATGACAGTAAGTATCTGGCCGGCGCTGTTCCCGAAGCAGACGGAAAAGTGGTATTTACCAAAGATTTCAGTATCCCCGGAATGTCTCAAGATACAATCTATTCCCGCCTGCTGAAGTGGATGGACACACGACTGGCCAAGAATGAGAATACCAGCCGCGTGGTCTATTCCGACCGGGAAAAAGGACAGATTGTGGGCATGGGCGACGAATGGATCGTGTTCAGCTCCACAGCCCTGTCACTGGACAGAACCAAAATACTCTACCAACTCACCCTCACCTGCCAGCCGGAGAAATGTACCCTCGAAGTAGAAAAAATCCGTTTCAGCTATCGCGAGGGAAAGGAAAAATATACCGCCGAGGAATGGATTACCGACAAATACGCTTTGAACAAGTCCAAGACCAAACTGGTACGCGGCCTTGCCAAATGGCGCAGAAAGACAGTGGACTTCGTTGACGATCTCTGTGTCGATATAACAGAAGCCCTAAGCGCCAGCACTGTCGCCAAAGCTCCTGCTGTGGAAAAGAAGGAAGAGAAGAAAGCGGAAACAGCACTTGTGAATTCCGGCACAACGGTTATCACTCCCAAGACGCAGGTTACGGTGGAGACTCCCAAAACATCTGCAACTCCGGTTGCCGCCACCGAATCAGCCTCCGCCGCATACAGGGAAGTGTCTCCGGATGCCATCCCCTCGGATGCAATCCAGACCGGAAACGGCAAATTGGTAATAGTAATCGGCGAAGAACCTTTCAATATGACAATGATGACGGCCAATGCCGGCGGTTCATTAGGCAAAATAGCCGGGAACAAAGCGGTGGTATTCACCATCCTGTCGCCCGACCAGCCTTACGGACAAATGGATGCGGCACAGAATTACACCGTACGTTTCTATCCTAACGGACAGAACGAGCCTTCCATTATACTGGAATGTAAGAAGTTCCCGTCACAGGCTCCGATAGAAGGCATGCCGCGTACGTATATAGGCGAAATCCTGAAAGCGAAAATCAAATAAATCAATAATCAAACCTAACAACGGACAACAGTGGAAATAAAAAGTAAATTTGACCATTTCAATATAAATGTCACCAATCTGGAACGTAGCATCACTTTCTACGAAAAGGCATTAGGACTGAAAGAGCATCATCGGAAAGAGGCGTCGGACGGCTCTTTCACGTTGGTCTATCTCACCGACGGCAGCACAGGCTTCCTGCTGGAACTGACCTGCCTGAAAGAACATCCCCAAGCCTACGAACTGGGCGAGAATGAAAGTCACCTGTGCTTCCGCGTAGCCGGAGACTACGATGCCATCCGCCAATATCATAAGGAGAATGGCTGGGTGTGTTTTGAAAACACCGCTATGGGACTGTACTTCATCAATGATCCGGATGATTACTGGATTGAGATACTACCTGCCAAATAGCATATAGCAGACTTGTGGCACAGCAATTTACATTATAATATTTAATACAATAGCAACGTGAGTATAGAAGAAGCAATGATGGGCGGTATTGTTTTCAAAGGCAAGAAAGACAAGCCTAAGGAAGAAAACAAGGTGAAAACCAAAGCCAAGAAAAAGACCTATATTACCGGCCTTCATGGTTCCGGTGCGGCGAAAATGAAAGCAGAGATTCGCAAGAAGCGCGCGAACAGGCATAAAGGAAAGTAAAAAATATTTTTCAAGTGAAAAGGTGTAAGTTCTATCAAATAGAATTTACACCTTTTTCTTTATATCTCCCTATTTTTATCCCGGAAAACCGTTACAAAATTATTCAACTAAAACAGAAATTAGCTATTTTGCGTTAAAAAAGGCTCAAGTCTCAAATAAAGTTAACGGAAAACTTTGTTTTTACGTTTTCGCTATATATTTTTGGCGTCACAAACAAACAAATAAAAAATTTTAAAGAAAAGTGATTTTATCACAAGAGCATAAAAAAAAGCATTACTTTTTTTTATCCAAAAGAATTGTAGTGTGCTTTCTTATATCAATAACTTTGACTAACGCATATGCCCAGACGCAACGCGGCAGGAAAGATGATGCAAAAGCAGAAGAAATATCTTTCAAAGACCGCTGGGGAATCAAGACAAATGCAGTGGACTGGTTATTGACTATTCCCAATATTGGTGTGGAGTTCGACTTGGGCAATACCATCCGAAACAAGCGTACAATCAGCGCCAACATAAAATGGAACTGGAATACTTCCCAGACGTACACCCCTTCCCTGATATTTAATGTGTTCGACGCACGCGTGGAATGGAGGCAGTATTTCCGTACCCGCCAACGCGGCGGCGTTACCAAAGACGCCGGATTATACACCCGACTGAAAGAAACAGTGTTCACCACCCAACGCAAGAATCCGCGACAAGAGCGTGCTTACTACTGGGGAGTATACGTCAACGCCTCCAGCTATAACCTGAAAATCGGCAAAGAAGGTAAACAAGGCAATGCTTACGGCGCCGGCATCAGCGTTGGTTATACCGCCCCGCTCTACGGTTACCGCAATAATTATATCGACTTGGAATTAGGCGGTTCGGCCGGACTTCTGTACACCTCGTATGATGTCTACACCCATGATGCTGAAAGCAACTGTTATCCGCGCATAGCAGACAAATGCAAGGGCGGGCACATCGTTCCCTTCCCCTTGATTACCGACCTGCGGGTAGCTTTCGTCTATCGGTTCATGTCTGTGGGAAGCAAGTACAAAGCATCTGTCTACCGCCGGGTACAGATACGCAGCGAGAAGCGTAATGCAATCAATGCCAAAATCAACGCCATGCGCCTGCGCATCGACTCCATTGCCGGTGCCGTCCAAAAACAAGGTTTCAGCCGTCCGGACAGCCTGCTCACCAAAGAAGAGTTGAAACAGTGGCGGTTGATGCAACAGGAGCGCAAGGAACAGGCCCTGAAAGAAGCCGCCGACAAGCTGCGCAAGCATGTAGCGGATTCACTGGGCATACAGCTTAGCGACACCCTTACATCCGAACAGGAGAAAACAATAGACAAGGCACTGAAAGAGTACGAAAAACAATTGAAGCGGAAAGCCGAAGCACAGGATTCCACCAAGCTCGGCAAACGTGCCGCCAAAGATGCCAAACAAGCAGCTAAAGAGAAGAAAGGAAAGAAAAAGAAGAAAGAATCCGGAAAAAACAAGAAAAAGGACGGGCAACAGGAACTAAAAGCCACCAAAGAAGATACGGAAGCGAAGCAAGAAGAAGCCGAAGCTCCCGACAAGGAAAAGAAGGAGGACAAAGCATGAAAAACAAGACACTGACATATCTTGGCCTCAGCCTGTTGTGCTGCTTCTGCTCCTGCACTTCGGTAGACCTCTGCCCGGAGGAAGGACACCCGCATATCACCGATATGCGCGTAAGGCTGAACTGGGGGGATACCGACAAAGATGAGATTCCGGCAGAGATGCACATCATAGCAAGCCGTATCATCAATACCTGGCGCACCCGCGGCATCGTGGACACATCCATAGATCCTGCAACAGCCGGCAATATCACACAACAGGAAAGCTCTTCGGACAATCCCCAAACAGAAGAGGGAGACGGCTCCTCTTTCTATCTGCGCGGAGGCGAATACAATATTTTCGTCATCAACGACCAGTGCACAGATGCTGCGGCACCGGCTGACGGCACAGAGCCTTCACCGCTTCCAATCGTCAGCATAAGCAATCTGGACAACTACATTCACGACAACCGGGTGAGCGTGAAAGACCTTTATCTGCAAATAAGCAGCATGGGCGACAAAAAACCCGACATCGTGGCAGGTAACGACCTGCCGGACTTTAATCCGGACGAGGAATATTTGCAGGAATTGAAATCTCCCATATACTATGCAGTGCAAAAGGATATAGACATCCGGACAGGCGGACCGACCCTCATTGACTTTGACATGCAACGCATCAGCCAGCGCATCAATATCATCCTAAATATCCGCACCGAGGGAGATATAAAAAAAGAAGACCTCTTGCCGCCTATCATTGAACTGTCCGGCGCTTGCGGACACTTCAACATATCCGAAGCCTGCCTGGACACCACCCGCCTCTACCGGATGGTACACCAGGCACAGCCCGACGAGTTTACGCAAACCGGAGAGAACACCTACCGGTGCGTGGTGCACTTCCACACCCTGGGCGTCATACCGAGCGCCGCCAAAGGGCATCTCAATGGACCGGGCATCCTGCAGGTTGCCTTGCAGGTGTCTGCCAACCGGCTGGACGCTTCCGGAGCCCCGGTGCTGGACCAAGACGGCAAACCTGTAAAAAACAGCCGCTACATCTACGGAGCCATCAATCCTTATGATGAATTGACTGCGGCGCAGCTTATTGAAGTGCGCGACGGCAAAACCTATCTCCGTTACAGCAAAGATGACGTAAACATCGAAATAACAAGCCCTTTAGTAATAAAGGCCGACCAAATAGTATCCGATGACACCGGAATGGGCTGGCAACCCAACGACCCGACCAATCCGGACGACGACATAATAATAGAGATATAGGAATGCAACGACAGACATATAGGAATAAGATACATAAACGGAAATACCGCCATGCACCCGTCTTACTGTTATGGTGTATGCTGTTGCTTGGTGCCGGTTGCGGAAACCTGTACACCGGTGAGGAGCCACTCTACGACCCCAACAATCCGGGAGGCCAGGGCGACCAGACACAACTGCCCGTCATGGTAGCTTTCAGCGACCCTATATATAATGTGTTGACGCGTGGTTCGGGAGTGCTGGATCCTGAAGATGAAGAAAGTTTCAACAAGCATATATACGACGGAACATTCTTTGTGTACGCATTCCGGCGCGACAACCCCAACGGCATGACCTATGCCCATCGCCGCGCCGAAGACACCGACCGACGTTACTGCCTCATAGACGGCAGCCTGGACGGAATCACCGACGAGGAATGTGCAGCATTGGGAATCACCGCCGAACAAAGCAAAGAGCATGGCAAGCGTGCGGCATACGCAGGAAACGGTTCGTTCGTCAACTGGAAGAGTTCCGGCTATATCCCCTACTACAACCTGCAGGAGGAGTTCGACGCTTTCAATTTCTTTGCCTACTACTACGACAATGCGAAGATAGGCGAAGTGAAACGTGAAGCGGACCGCATCTGCTTCGATGTCACAGTGGACGGCTCGCAAGACTTGATGTGTGCCTCTGCCGCCGACCTAAAGACACTGATAGAGGACGTAGAAAACGGACGCGAAGTGGCTGCCGATTACAGCGAACAGGCTGCCCGGCTGAAACAGCTTCCTGCCGACGAGCGCCAGTTGATGCGCAGTTGCTATTACAGCACCTATACGGCACGCCGCAACATCTGGCCTATCATCCGGATGAAGCACCAACTGTCATACGTCAAGTTGAAGTTCTATCCTGCAAGTCAAAACCCGAAAGAGGTCGTCTACATCACAGGCGTATGGATAGAATGTGTAAACAAAGGCGTGTTCACCGTAGCATCATCGGATCCTGCCAAAGTAGGCGTCTACTTTCCTGCCGACGGAGAGCCGGGCAAACTGCCGTCACGCGATACGGAAGGAAATGAAAAGCCCTGGACCGATGAGAATGGAAAGTCCCTCTACCCCATACAAGTGAAGGAAGAAGATGTGGACAAGGATGTGAGCCGGCGTCCGGCAACAGACGGCGGTGTATTTCTGCTGCCACCGGGCAACAATGCCAAGCTGCTGATAAGTACGGAATATTATCCCAACGAAACTGAAAGCGAACCGTATATCACCACTTTCAGTTACGACCTGAAAGACGCTGTGCACAACAAAGACGAAAACGGCGCTTATCTCTCCAGTGGATTCATGGGCGGACGCGAATACAGCATCAGTGCCTATATATACGGACCGCAAGAGATAAAACTGAACGTACAGGCTGCCTCGTGGATAAACGGAGGAGACATAGAAATAGGAGAGGAAAAAGAATAAAAACAAACAGAGATTTATATATTTTCTTTTATTAATTAAAATTTTAATGATTATGAAAAAGCAATTTTTCTACGCAGCAATGGCTCTCGCAGTGATGAGCAGTTGTTCAAAAGACAATGATCCGGGTATCGGCAATCCGGAAGAGAACAATGACAAAGCAGTGATCGCATTGGGACTCGATGTACCTACTGTCACAGCCAGCACCAGAGGTACAGGTTCAGTGGGCGACGTTGCCGGTGACCAAAACACATGGAACAGCCAAAAACTGTACATCTACATGGTGGATAGAAATACCGGATTAGAAGCTGAAGAAGGAGCTGAAAATGCAAAAACCAAGATTCTTGACAATGGTGTTCTTGAGTTCAGAGCACCCAAAGCTGACGCCAAAGACAAAGGCGCCATCAGAATCTATAAAAGCTATACAGAAGATAGTGACAACGGTGTAATTCAATATAAATATTACCCGACCAACGGTCAATATACATTCTATGGTTACCATATTGATGATGCAGCAAATGCAAATCCAAGCATTACAGCAACAGAAAAGAAAGTAACAGGCGTTACAATCGATGGTACTCAAGACTTATTGGCAGCTAAAACCATAGATATGGCCGAAAATGATGCCTCTGCCACTGATCCTGAAAGTTTCTATAAAGACATAGCCACTACATTGAGCAGTGAATGGACTGAATTAATGAAATATCAATTCGGTGCCCGTACAGCCCGTAAAGGTATTGTTCCTGTCTTGAAATTCGAGCACCAATTGGCACGCTTGAAATTCTTTGTAAGAGCCGGTAGCGAAAGTGCAGCAGGTTATAAATACGAAGGGGGGCAATGGGTAGAACGCCAAAGTAGCGATGGTACATCTACAACTCTTGGTATGCAAGTTACTAAGATCACTCTAAAAGACATGGCAAATGTTGTTGATATGGATCTTACCGTTCCTTCTTCTACAAGAAACGGAGCCGGTGTTGCTGATTTTGTAGTATGTAGCAAAGACCCGGATGCTAATAATAAGCTGAACCCTGCAAAAGGCTTGCTAAATTCGGTAGTGCCTAAGTATCCTTATGGTGCTGAAAACGTACCAGAGGCAACAACTGATCCTGATGCCAAAGGAACTCAAGTCGGTGAACCCGTAATGTTCTTCCCCAATGGAAATATCGAATTGTCCATAGACCTCAAACAATATGTAGAAGATACCAAAGATGAAACGGACGGTGACAAAATCACATACAAAGAAGTTGAAAAGGCTGACAACAAATTAACTATTGATCAGTCTAAGATTTCAGAAGCTACAAAAGAATTCAAGCCCGGCGCTTCTTACAACGTATACATTACAATCTACGGTTTCGAGAAGATCGAAGTTACTGCAGTTTTGACCGCATGGGAAAACGGTGGCGATATCGATGCTGACATCGAAGACGGTAAATAATAACCGGCTTCCCTACGGAAGATAACTTCCGAAACAATCCAAAGACCAACGGGAGGTACAAAAAGTACTAACCGTTGGTATTGAAATACCCAAGCATGTAGAAGAAGTTTCGCACGTTGAAACCAATAGTCTCCTTGGAGAAACAAGAGACAATTAACGATATGTTTAACAATTACTCATTACAAAAATATGAAAAAGAACTTATGGCTTCTGGCAGCCGTCCTTTGCATGGCAGCATGTTCGCAAAACGAGGAAATCATTGCAGAACAGCCCACCACCGAGGACGACTTTGAGAGTCCCGACGGACAAGTAGTTATCCAGTTGGGTGGAGGTGAATTAAATGCCTCAGCCTCCACTACGGTGACACGCGCACCTATTACCGATGCAAACTTTATAGGAACCAATGTAGGCGTATTCGCTTTGGCCGTCAACAATGGCACCGATGTAGCCGCAACAGACTGGAGTACAGCCGCAGGCGCTCTTCTGAACAATATTCAGGGAGTAATCGCTACTCAGGCCAATTCACCCGGTTCTGAAACAGATGCCAAGAAAATCTCCCTTTACAGAGGCGGAACCTCAGGAGCCGTCTACTATTACCCCGTAGACAACAAGTACGACTACACATTCTATGGGTATTCTCCTTATCAAGCAACCGGCGCCACTGTAACCGCCAGCCAGGCCACAGTGAGATTCACGTTCAATGGTTCGCAAGACATCATGTGGAACAAAGCCGCCGCACCTAACATTCCGGAGCAATCTATCTTCATCGACGGAAGTACCGACGAAAAGAACAGTTCCGTCCTGACAGGCTACAAAGCCAAATACATCCGGCAACTGAAATATCACCACGACCTGATCACTACCGGTGGAAAAAACGGAGATGATTATAAATGGGTGCCCAACATCAACTTCACCCACTTGCTTACCCAGTTCACTTTCCAGGTGATAGCTGCCAAGAAACAATCCGAAGCCGATAAAGAGGCTGCACAAAAATTGAAAGTAAAAAATGTACGCATCAAGAATCATGGCACCAGTGCCACTCTGAACGTGATAGACGGAACGCTCACATGGGCCGGAGCCGAATCATTGTCCATGTTGTCGCCCAACAGCGATGACGTTGCCACAGGTACATTCACTCCGAGCATAGCAGAGAACGGCGGTGACAAAATCGGTTATCTGATGGCAAAGCCGACCGACGGAACCGCAGCCCTTGAACTGGAAGTTACCATAGAAGCTCCGGACGCAGCCACCAGCGTACCTACCGAACAAACCGTAACCCTCCAAGTGAATACTCCGGGCGGATTCAAGCAAGGCATTATCTACAATGTGCAAATCGGAGTGTATTCAATGCAGGAAGTTATGGTGGACGCCACCCTGACAGAATGGCAAGACTTTGACGGCGGCAATATTGACGCACCGATTGAATAAAACAAGAAACAAGTTTCTAAGATAAGTAATGAGGAAACCAATAAACATATTATTCTATTTTGGCGTTACACTCTCTTTGTTGACAGGATGTAACCAAGAAAACTCCGTAGTTCCTCCCCTATCCGGGGAGGAAAACGTGGAGGTTTGTCTGAACGCCTCCGTCAGCACCATAGAAACAACCATCACCCGAAGCGGAATTATCACCGGAACAACATTGGAAGAGAGGGCTCCGGTAGGAGTGTTCGGATTGACAGAACAAGGAGGCAATTTTATAGAGCCTTATCTGAAGAACCTGGAATATCTGAACGTAGGGCCGAGTGGTGCATTGACCATAGCCGATGGCTCCACAGTCAACTACCCTCCGGGACAGGATAAGCTATATCTGTATGCCTACTATCCATACACAACCGATGTTTCGACAGACGGAAACGGAAACGCTTCCATCCCTGTGAACGGGACTAAAGGCAGTGAAGCTGTGACCGACTACCTCTATACCGGCATGATAACCGGCAGCAAAGCCCTTGCCGCAGCCGGCAACAAGGTGTCACTTCCGCTGAAACACGCCTTGGCCATTCTGCGTTTCAACATTTATACCAACACGCAGGAATATACCGTAGACTCACATCCGATACTGAACAGCATCAGTTTCACCACACGCGAAGGACAGGAAGGAACCATGGACTTAGCCACCGGAGTGATTACCTCCAACAACAGCAGTAACCGGACAGCAGTATTCCTTGACTACCAAGCGGAGAACTTAGGTATCATCGCCAATAAAGCCCCTATCGTAAAAGATTACCTGTTGTTTCCCTACGAAGCTGCAGAGAATAGCGCCATCCGTAAGCTGACACTGAACGTCTCTATACCGGAGGAAACGGAAAATAAAGAAATTGTAGTATTCGACGAAGCAGACAAGGACGAGAACCAGAACAAGGTAATCGTCAGGTTGAAAGCCGGATACATCACCACCATTAACATCAAGTATACACAAAGCATGGCAGCCAAGGCCAGCGTAAGTGAATGGCAACCAGGTGAAGAACATACCTTTGAATAACAAATAAAATAGATTATGCCGAAATTATTTCATTTTCTCCGCCCGCGACACGCACTGCCGCTACTACTGTTGCTTGGCAGTTTCACCGCCCTGCATGCCCAGCAAATAGCAGTAAAGACCAACGGACTGATGTTTGCCGCCATGATGCCGAACGTAGGCTGCGAATTTGTGGTGGGCGAACGGAGCAGTATAGACATCTCGGCTTTCGGCGCAGTCAATATCTACGGAAACAAAGCACAGATGATAGGCCTTATGCCCGAATACCGCTATTGGTTCAACGGACGTCCCATGACGCGCGAATTTGTAGGAATATCCGCCCTCGGCACATCCTACGACATTACGTGGGGAGACAACATCTATCAGGGCGACGCAGCCGGCGCAGGAGTCACCTTTGGCTATGCACTCAACTTGAGCAAACGCCTCAACGTGGAGTTTCATGGCGGATTCGGTGCCGTATATTTCAAGCAAAAACAATACTACAAAAACGACAATCTTGAGGACTACACCGACGGAACAGCGCAAGCCAACGCCACCGGCTACAAACTGCTACCCATCAAAATCGGTGTCTCCATTTCTTATATCTTCAAATAAAAAGAACAATACGCCATGAGAAATTTCATCAGAACATTAGCTGTCTGCATTGCTGTGATTTCGACTTCCATACCAATCATGGCGCAACAAATCTCCATCGTATCCGGCAAAGTGCTGAACCTGCCCGAAGGCGAAAAGAAACCAAGACCTTTCCCCATGGGGGATGATTGGAGAGTACGCATTTTCGCTTTTAACACCGTAGCATCAGCACGCGATGCTTTGAAAGCACTGGAAGCTGGAGAAGGCGGAACGATACTATCCGATGCTGACGCTGTGGCAGGTCCCGATGGATACTATGAAATACGTGTTGCCGAGAATGGTGCACTCATCTTCAACGTACAGATGAAAAACGAATTACGCGAAGTAAACTATAAACAAGAAATAAATGCTAATATAGACACAGGTATCGCCCTTAAAGAAGTTGAGATAACTGGAACAGCAACTAAACCAATGCCTCGTCCAGTGGCTGGGAAAATAGTGGGTAATAAATTGATTGTGAATAATTCAGTAACAATCCCCGTCAACTACGGCGCCTCTAACCGCCGCCTCATCATGCAGCCTTATATAATGGACTGTACCACCGAAGACATAGTGAACTATATGCCTCCTGTAGTTATGGACGGACCGGAATACGGACTGACACAAGACCGACGCATGGCTTATGATATAAAGAATGACAAACTGGCCCCTTATATCAACACCCGCCGGCAACTGGATGCCACACGTTTCAATCTGGACATCAACGACTCGGTACCCGTCCCCGACCCCCGGCGCATATACAGCGTTTTATCCAAAGTGATTATTGCAGACTACACCCACTCCACTTACGAAGCCGAATGGAAAATGACTACCTGCAAAATAAAACGCCCTTTGCAGTTTCTGGAGTTTTCATTTCCCGATTTCGAACTGGATCCCGACAAATACAAAGAAACACCCCGGCGCGAACGAAGAAATACAGCAGGAAACATCTCACTGACATTTCTCGTAGGCAAAGCGGAACTGGATCCGGAAGATTCCACCAACATAGTGCAAATGAACAAACTGCAGGAGGACCTGATGAACATCGTGAATGGTGAAGGAACCACCCTGAAAGAATTTAAAATCACCGGTGTGTCATCTCCCGAAGGACGTTATGCCAGCAATCTGGCCCTCGCCAAACAGCGAACCAACTTTGCACTACACAAAATCACATCCGTAATACCGCCCGCCAAATGGAGCCGGGTGTACAAACATCCCACAGAAACCCGCGTAGCAACCTGGAACGAAGTGGCCGACCTGCTGGAACAGGACAGCCTGACAACCGAAGCGCAGGAGATAAGGGAGATTACCGAAAAATACAAGAACCCCGATGCGCAATTTGCCGCCGTATCACGCCTACCCTACTACGCCACTGCCATCAAAGAACGATTGCCCCAACTCCGCACAGTGCAGTATGAATACAAACATGAAATCTTCCGCGAACTGAATCCGGATGAGATATTGGACAAATATCTGCATGACCCGCAATATGCCGACGGCAAAAAGTCGTTCACACGATACGAGTACTGGCATCTGTTCCAAATGATAAAAGAACCGAAAGAAGCGGAAAAACTTTACCGGCGTGCATACAGGGAAACAATGGCATACGATGCAAAAGGAAAAGAAAAGCCATGGATACTGGCAGCAAACAACCTTGCGGTAGCCCTTCTGCGCAGAGATACTTTCGATGTGGAGATACTGAAGCCCCTGATAGACCTCAAACGGAAAGTCAATATGGTAGACTCCTTCAATGACGGCATCAGCGTCACAAAAACCGAGGTCAATCCTGAGACAATCGTTGCCAATCAACTTGCCATGTACATACGCGCCTATAACTTTGAAGATGCCAGTATCCTTGCCGATAAGCTTCCTGACACTGAGCGCTTCCAAATGATAAAGGCATTTGCCAACTGCCTCGGCGGATATTATGATTATCGGGGCGCCGCCACCGTAAAAGAGGGCGAGGAACGTAAAAAAGTGTTCAAGCTGGTAAAAGAGTCGTCACCGCTGAACAATATTGTAATGTGCATGGCAATGGAAACAGATATATATAACAAAGAGGCTACAGAAGCCCTTAATAAACTGCCAGAAACAGCCCTTACAAAATACTTAAAATTGGTACTCTACATTAGAGAGAAAAAAATATATGACAATCTAGAAAACTTTCTAGACTTTAACGAAGCCTGCAAGAAACTGGAAGCAATCATCAAACAGGACAAGAAATACTATAAAATAGCCATAAACGACGGTGAAATCAGTAAAGAATTTATGGAGTATTACGACCAAGGCGAATGGAAATTTTATTAATCTGAATATAGAGAATTGAAAATATGAAGAAACTACTGATTATACTGATTGTATTGAACATTGCAATGCCAACAGCCTTTGCCCGGCAGCAAGGAAGCAGTATTCCGCCTCGGACTGTACTTTCCAAAGATACAATCAACCCCGGATTCGACGCTACGCAACAGATTTTCCAGAAGCGCTACCAACATCCGGATGCAGTCCCCTTTGATACCCTGTGGAAAAATAATGTATATATCTCATTGTTCGGCGGTATGGACAAGATGATTCCACGAGGAAACGCCGACTTCAACACAGGCCCCGTAGGCGGCATTGCAGCCAACTGGCAGTTCGCACCCGCACATATTTTGCGTGCTTCACTGTCAGCAGGCAATTTTTCACGAAAAATAGACAACGAAACACTAGTGCGCTTCGGATTGCAGGCAGACTATCTGCTGAATGTGTCGTCCTATGTCAACGGTTACAACCCCGGACGTATCTTTGAGTTCCTGACCGTAGCGGGAATCGGCTACCAACTATCCTCACTGGCAGGCAGAATGGAGCACGTAGCCGACTTGCATTTAGGATTTCAACTGAAACTGCATCCCACCGCACATGTGGATTTTTATCTGGAACCGCGCTTCACTATCATGAGCGACGGCATAGATCATTCTTTCCAGAAAAACTGGCATAAATATGACATGACCTACGGCGCAGTGGTAGGAATGAACTATCGCTTCAAGGCATGGAAACCCTTTGGCAAAATACCCATACTGGAAGGTGATCATTTCTTGGACAACACCTTTGTCAGTATCGCTGCCGGCGGACAGTTTCAGGGCTCCCGCCTGACAAGCGAAATAGGACTGGTGAATTCTATCGGACCGCATATCAGCCTGTCAGTCGGAAAATGGCTGATACCGGCATTCGGCCTACGGCTATCAGCGTTCAAATCATCCGATACCTGGCATAAAAAAGTGATCGCCCCCTCTGCAAGTGCCGCAGGCGAAGAATTCTACGAGATGTCGGCATACGCAGGCAGCCGTTTGGAAGGTATGCTGGATGCCACTTATTTCTTTAACGGAAGACAACTCGATCCTAAGTTTTCCATTAACGTGTTAGCCGGCGGTGAACTGGGATACATTCAGAAAGAAAACGGTTATCGTCCCGCAAAAGGCGGATACACAGGCTTCACAGGCGGTTTGCAACTGAAATACCGCCTGTTCGGTGATGTCTCCGTATTTTTGGAACCACGTGCCAGTATGGCATCATATTCCTTAAAAACCAATGAAAAAGAAGAGGGACGGTACGTTGCCAGAAAGTTCACCGACAATCTATACAGCATCAATGTGGGTATTGAAATCAAACGTGCCAATGAAGAAAACCGTATGGTCCGTTCTCTGAATCGCGACTTGTTCAAACCTTCTTTTTTCGCAAGCGGAGCAATCGGCTTTGCAACTCCCATACAGATGAAACGATATGAACCGAAACGCAACTTTAACTATCAGGCCATGATAGCAGCAGGACGCACTTTCACTCCCCTATCTTCACTCCGCTTTGGAGCAGACTTCGGACCTTTCTCCGCAGAGTTGAAAGGTAAGGCAATAGAATATAACATGGCAAGCGGAAGCCTTGACTATATGCTGAACCTTACCAATCTAATGACAGGATATGACCCTGAACGCAAATACGATGTGCAGCTGTTTGCCGGAATTGTGGCATCCATGAGATTAAAACAGGACAACCGTTTTTTTATCGGCGGAGAAGCGGGACTGCAAACTTCCTACCAAGTGAGTCGCCGCTTCAAAGTATTTCTTGAGCCCAAAATCCGCTTTTACGGTAAAGAACTGCTGATGCAAGACAACGTACAGGGAAGAGATGTCATGATGTCGTTACATGCCGGAACGAGCTTCTCTTTCTAATAAAAGATTAGGCTTTATATCCAACTTTACAGGCTTAATCATATTCTCCGGTTTCAGAATAGTATCCAAATCTTCTTTGGAAAGGATGTTATGCTCCAATACCAGCTCATAAACGCCCTTTCCCGTTTCAAGAGCTTCCTTGGCTATTCGGGTAGAGTTCTTATAACCAATCACCGGATTAAGGGCGGTAACCACACCGATGCTGTCGTGCACATATCTGCGACACACATCTTCATTGGCAGTGATACCATCAATGCAAAGAGTACGCAAAGTGTCGAACCCGTTCATCAACAAATCGGCAGACTCAAAACAACATTGTGCCATAACAGGTTCCATTGCATTCAATTCCATCTGTGCCGCTTCACCACTCATAGCCACGCAGAGGTCATTGCCTATTACCTTATAGTCAATCTGATTCATCACTTCCGGAATAACCGGATTTACCTTGCCCGGCATAATAGAAGATCCCGGTTGCATGGCAGGAAGATTTATTTCTCCCAATCCGCAGCGCGGTCCGGATGCAAGCAGACGAAGATCATTGCATATCTTATTCATCTTCACCGCAACTCTCCTCATAGCCGAAGAATATCCTACAAGACAAGAGGTGTCCGAAGTAGCTCCCACCAAATCATCAGATAATTTAATATCCCAGCCTGTAAGCTCCTTCAAAGCCTTCACGCATTTTTCAGCATATTCCGGCTCTGCCGTAATACCGGTGCCGATGGCGGTAGCCCCCATGTTGACAGTAAGAAACTCTTCCGCCGCAAAGTTCAGGTTCTTTATTTCATCATGCAGGATGCTGGCAAATCCATTAAACGTTTGCCCGAGAGTCATCGGAACAGCATCCTCCAACTGCGTACGTCCCATTTTAATGATATGCTTAAACTCTTCCGCTTTACGCCGGAATGCATCAATCAGTTCTTCAAAATGCTTCATCAGTTTGAGGTGAGTATAATACATACCTATATGTATAGCAGTAGGATAAGCATCATTCGTTGATTGTGAACGATTTACGTGGTCGTTCGGCGAACAGTATTGATATTCACCACGTTTATGCCCCAATAATTCAAGAGCGCGATTGGCTATCACTTCGTTGGCGTTCATATTGGTAGTGGTTCCGGCTCCACCCTGAATCATATCCACCGGGAACTGTTCATGATGCTTACCTTCAAGTATTTCTTTACAAGCCTTCAAAATGGCGTCCACTTGTTTCTCGGTAAGCAAACCAAGCTCATAATTAGCAATAGCTGCTCCCATCTTGGTGATAGCGAGAGCGTTGATGAATAAAGGATACTCGTTCAGATGAAATTTACTAATCCGAAAGTTCTCAATACCTCTAAGGGTTTGCACTCCATACATGGCATTTTCCGGTATTTCCCGACTGCCAATCAAATCACTCTCAATGCGAGTTTTCTTCAATGCTTCTTCTTTCATAATATATATACATTTATTAACTGTTTACACAAATAGTCATCAAAGGATAACCAAATATACAATAAAATGTTTTGTAAACATAAAGCTTTAATATCAGGTTAACAAACTTTAAATACAAGAAAGTATCAAGTATATTAGCAAACTTATCATATCAAATTGATACATATGAATTAATCTACAACGAACAGGAAATTTAGTTAATAAACATTTTATTTAGAAAATATAAAATAACAAACACAACACATTCACCCCCTTTTTTTGTTATATAAAAGATATTTTCAGAAATTAGCCAACATAAGAAACGGAATAACCTTTATATCTGATCTTTAAACAAGAAATATATGATATTACAACTATTGTTTGTGCTGACCGCTATTATCATAGGCGCACGTTTAGGAGGCATAGGCCTCGGAGTGATGGGTGGTGTGGGTTTAGGTATACTAACCTTTGTATTTGGCTTGCAACCTACGGCACCGCCAATAGATGTAATGTTAATGATTGCCGCCGTTATTTCCGCAGCTTCCTGCATGCAAGCAGCCGGCGGACTTGATTATATGGTGAAGTTAGCGGAAAAGCTATTACGGAAAAATCCGTCTCACGTAACGATCCTCAGCCCTATCGTAACCTATTTATTTACTTTTGTAGCAGGAACCGGACATGTTGCCTATTCCATTCTTCCTGTCATAGCCGAAGTTGCCATTGAAACCAAAATCAGGCCCGAACGCCCGTTGGGCATTGCAGTTATCGCTTCGCAGCAGGCCATTACAGCAAGCCCTATTTCGGCAGCAACAGTTGCCCTGCTTGGCCTACTGACCGGATTCGATATTACTTTATTCGATATATTGAAAATAACGATTCCTGCTACAATCCTCGGCGTTCTGGTAGGTGCACTGTGTTCCATGCGCGTAGGAAAAGAGCTGGTTGATGATCCTGAGTATCAGAAGCGTATGGCTGAGGGATACTTTGATGGCAGAAAAATAAAGATTGATGATGTAAAGAACAAGCGCCATGCCATGCTTTCCGTACTTATTTTCATCCTCGCTACCGCCTTCATTGTCCTTTTCGGTTCATTTGAAGGTATGCGTCCTTCTTTCCTTGTCGGTGGAGAGACAGTCACCTTGGGCATGTCCTCCATTATAGAAATCATTATGCTTTCGGCTGCAGCCATTATTCTATTAGTGACCAAAACAGATGGAATCAAAGCGACACAAGGTTCTGTTTTCCCGGCCGGGATGCAGGCTGTAATCGCTATTTTTGGCATTGCTTGGATGGGCGATACATTCCTGAACGGTAATATGGCACAACTTACCGCCTCCATTGAAGGTGTTGTGCGCCAAATGCCCTGGTTGTTCGGCATCGCTTTGTTTGTCATGTCCATCCTGTTATATAGCCAGGCAGCTACGGTACGCGCCTTAGTGCCACTCGGCATTGCTTTGGGAATATCGCCCTATATGCTGATAGCCATGTTCCCCGCCGTCAACGGATATTTCTTCATTCCCAACTATCCTACCGTAGTGGCAGCCATCAACTTTGACCGTACAGGAACAACCCGGATCGGCAAATACATACTCAATCATTCTTTTATGATGCCAGGTATTGTTTCCACTGTGGTTGCAATTGCTTTGGGATTATTATTCATACAAATATTCTGATATATTATACTTCAACCTATTTTTTAATTTAAACAAATTATGTTATGAAAAAATTAGAAAGACTCAGTATGGTAGCCGCTATGCTACTGTTTTCCGCAATGATGACTTTTGCGCAACAAAAACCTAATATTCATATCCTTGCCACCGGTGGAACAATTGCCGGAACAGGAACGTCTGCTACTGCCACAAATTATACTGCCGGACAAGTAGCTATCGGTACCCTGCTTGACGCTGTGCCTGAACTGAAAAATATAGCTAACGTAACAGGAGAGCAAATCGTAAAAATCGGTTCACAAGATATGAACGATGATGTCTGGCTAACTCTTGCAAAGAAGATTAACCAGCTTCTGAAACGCTCTGACATTGACGGTATCGTGATTACCCATGGAACCGATACAATGGAAGAAACAGCCTATTTCCTCAACCTGACAGTAAAGAGCGATAAACCGGTTGTTTTAGTTGGAGCCATGCGCCCATCCACCGCCCTCAGTGCCGACGGGCCTCTTAACTTATATAATGCCGTTGTTGTGGCCGGAGCAAAAGAGTCCAAAGGAAAAGGCGTTTTAGTGGCAATGAACGGAAGCGTACTCGGTGCTGCAAGCGTACTGAAAATGAATACCGTTGACGTACAAACATTTCAAGCCCCCAATGACGGCGCACTTGGCTATGTCTTGAATGGCAAGGTCACATATAATATGTCATCCGCAAAGAAACATACTACTCAATCCGTATTCGATGTTACCAACTTGAACTCACTCCCCAAAGTTGGTATCGTTTACAGTTATTCAAACATCGAAGCCGATATCGTCGCCCCAATGTTAGATAACGGATATAAAGGTATTATCCATGCAGGAGTAGGCAACGGAAATATTCATAAGAATATATTTCCCATACTAATAGATGCACGCAAGAAAGGTATACTTGTGGTCCGTTCATCAAGAGTGCCGACAGGCCCGACCTCTCTCGATGCAGAAGTAGACGATGCGCAATATCAGTTTATCGCATCACAGGAGTTAAATCCTCAGAAGTCACGTGTTTTGCTAATGCTTGCGCTAACCAAGACCAATGACTGGAAACAGATTCAGGAATATTTTAATGAATACTAAAAAACGGTGGCAATGATAAAAAAACTGACATTTATACTCCTGGCAGCAAGCTGCATGCAAAGCATGTATTCTCAAAATACAGAAAAAAACGAGAAGTTCCTTGAGAATAAAACGCTGTTTGAAGAACTCACCAACGTAAAGAAAAAACAGGATAAGTTCAACTTATTCCTCAACATGCAAGGCAGTTTCGATGCCAATTTCCGCAATGGTTTTGAAGAAGGGGCTTTCAAAATGAGACAACTCCGCATTGAAGCCAAAGGAAATCTCAACAACTGGCTCTCATACCGATACCGGCAACGGCTAAACCGATCAAATGACAGCAGTGGAAATATAGACAATCTTCCTACCTCTATCGATATTGCCGGAATTGGTGTAAAGTTAGGAAAGGGGTTCTCTATCTTTGCCGGCAAGCAATGTACTGCATACGGTGGCATTGAATTCGATCTGAATCCTATCGAAATATATGAATATAGCGATATGATTGAGAACATGAGCAACTTCATGACCGGTTTGAACATCGGTTACGATATTAACGCCCACCAGCAGCTGAACCTTCAAATATTGGACAGCCGCAACGGTTCTTTCAACAAGACATATGGTGTTGAAAACGCCGAAGATGAACTCCCCACAATAGAATCGGGCAAACTTCCACTGGTGTATACTTTGAACTGGAACGGAAATTTCAATGACATCTTCAAGACGCGCTGGTCTGCTTCTATCATGAACGAAGCAAAAGACAAGTACCTCTATTATTATGCGTTCGGTAATGAACTAAACTTAGATAAGTTCAATATGTTCCTCGATTTCATGTACTCCAAAGAGAGTATCGACCGCAAAGGCATCATGACAGGAATAACAGGCAGCATGGAAGGGCACAATGCTTCCAACGTCGGATACTTTTCAATGGTAACTAAATTGAATTACCGTTTTCTACCTAAATGGAATGTCTTCGTAAAAGGGATGTACGAAACAGCATCTCTCACCAAACAACAGGAAAATTTAGAAAAAGGGAAATACCGTACCGCATGGGGCTACTTTGCCGGTGTAGAGTTCTACCCTATGGATACCAACCTGCATTTCTTCCTCACTTACGTAGGCCGTACTTATGATTTTACAGCCCGCGCTAAATCACTTGGACAAGAAAACTACTCTACGAACAGAGTATCAGTAGGATTCATATACCAATTACCGATGTTTTAATGTCTTATAGAACCTACGTTTACCCGAACCCACAAGTTTCTATGATGATTTTATGAAAAAGAAAACTCCGGAATATTCAAATAGATATTCCGGAGTTTTTGAGGTTCCTGGCGGATTCGAACCGCCGTACACGGTTTTGCAGACCGCTGACTAAGCCACTCATCCAAGGAACCAGTCTTTCTCGTTTGCGGATGCAAAGGTAGTACATTTTTTGGAACTACCAACTATCCGCAGCATTTTTTCTTTGTTTCTTTTCTTTCTTCACTACACTCCGAACGTTTCTTCTCATATAAATTCTTTAATTCACAGCCAGTTGCACAATTTGCACAAGGATTACGTTTTTCCTTCACTCCACGAAAAAAAGAATAAATACTCTGCCCTATACGGACAATACACAGTAATAAAATAAGGGCTACTGCCCAATTCTGCCAATTATTCATCCAAACATTCCTCCTATCTGATAAATAGCAAAGACCACTACCCATGCAAGCACAGTGGTGTACACTGCTGTAAACAATGCCCACTTCCAACTTCCTGATTCTCCTTTAATGGCAGCCAGTGTAGCGATACATGGAAAATAAATCAGTACAAACACCATATAGCAAAAAGCCACCAAAGGAGTAATCGGGATACGTTCACCCAAACTCACCGCATCAGCTTCGGCGTCATCTGCATACAGTACGCCAAGTGTACTTACCACCAATTCCTTAGCTCCTACACCAGAAAGAATACCAATGCCCAGCTTCCAATCGAAGCCCAACGGTTTTATCACCGGCTCCATGGCCTTACCTATCCTACCGATATAAGAATTTTCCTGTTGTTCGGCCACATCTGTATATGCGTCATGGTTCGGATAGTATCCTAAAGCCCATATAACAATGGAAGCTATCATAATGATTCCCCCCATTTTACGTAAATACTGCGCACCTTTCTCCCAAGTATGGCGGAAAATAGACTTGGATGTGGGTATGCGGTAAGGGGGAAGCTCCATAACAAACGGCGTATCGTCTCCCTTCACCAGAAAACGACAGAAAAGCCGCGCCATAACTACCGCCAGCAAAATACCGATAGCATAAATTACCAATAATACCAGACTGGCATTATTGGGAAAGAACGCCCCCACCAACAGCAAATAAATAGGCAAACGAGCACTACATGACATCAACGGATTGATGAGCATGGTTACCAGCCGACTTTTACGGTTCTCAATGGTTCGTGAAGCCATAATGGCCGGCACATTGCAACCAAATCCCATAATCAAAGGAATGAAAGACTTACCATGCAATCCCATTTTATGCATTATCTTATCCATAATAAAAGCTGCACGCGCCATATATCCGGAATCTTCCATTAAAGAAATGAAAAAATACAAAATCAAAATATTCGGCAGGAAGACGATAACCCCGCCTACACCACCAATGATTCCGTCAACCAGCAAGTCTTTCAGCGGACCTTCTGACATGTTATTCCTCACCCAATCGCCCAGTACCCCTACCAGCCATTCAATACCCTGCATAGGATAGTCCCCCAGTATAAATGTTCCTTCAAACATCAGATACAGGAACAGAAAAAAGATAGGGTACCCCCATACGCGATGCGTCACAATCGAGTCTATCACACGCGTGGTACGTGCCGTATCTTCATGATTGTCGACATAGGTTTCACGAAGTGCACCGGAAATAAAACCGTATTTAGCATCCGTAATGGCCTGCTCGCTGTCCTCGTTTATCGCATTGCGAAGGCGTTGCTCTTCACGATTACGAACTTCAATAATATCTTTTCCATTAGGAAACTCCTGTACTATTTTCTCCAAGTCACCGTCATTTTCCAGCAACTTGATAGCCAAAAAACGAGTAGAATATTTATACCGTATGTTTTCATTGACGCTGATAACGCGCTTCACCTCCTCAATGCTCCGTTCCAGTTCAGGCCCATGATTGATATGAATATGGCGGTAAAAGCCAACCGGATGTTCCTTCTCCTCCTTGTGAGTCCCAAAATCATGATCGGGCACATATTCCTTGTGCCAATTGCGCAGGTCATTCAGTATTTCAGCACGCACTTTCCCTTTCTTATCCAAGAAGTCTCCGCCTTCGTAAATACCGATAATAACATGAAAAAGCTGTTCAATCCCCTTCCCGGTTCGGCTAATAGTAGGCAGCATCGGCACGCCGAACAATTGTCCAAGCTTTACGTAATCCAACGTATTACCACTCGCTTCCAGTTCATCGTACATATTGAGCGCAATAACCATACGTACATTCATGTCAATCAGCTGGGTAGTAAGATACAGATTACGTTCCAAATTGGAAGAATCCACTACGTTGATTATAATATCCGGCGTTTCATTGATAATGTGGTGACGAACATAAATTTCTTCAGGAGAATATGCAGAAAGAGAATAAGTTCCCGGCAAGTCTACAATGCGGAAGTGATAGCCCTGAAAGTCGAAATAGCCTTCTTTGGCATCTACGGTTACACCGCTATAATTCCCTACATGCTCGTGCGAACCCGAAGCAATATTAAAAAGAGACGTCTTGCCACAATTGGGATTTCCCACCAAAGCTACATTAATAGTACGACGTTTGCCCAAAGCGATACGTTTCAGTTCTTCTTCACTCAGACGCATATCCTCGCTCATCCCCTCGTGATAATCAAGATGTACCGCATCCCGGAGCATTTCCTGTTCGCCAACAATCTCAATCATTTCAGCTTCCTGATGCCGCAATGATATTTCATATCCCATTACCTTGTACTTAACAGGATCCTTCAAAGGGGCATTCAGCAGTACCTCCACCGTTTTTCCCTTGACAAATCCCATTTCTACGATTCGCTTACGGAAACCACCATGTCCCAGTACTTTAACAATTACACCTTTTTCACCGGTTTTCAATTCGGACAAACGCATAGTCTTCTGTCTTTCTTTATTTTTGCCGCAAAGATAAAAGATAAGTTCATACAGCGCAAATAATTTAGAATGTTTTTAAATAAGAAGAGACTTAAGGAAATAAACGCGTAGCACATACATCACTCCGAGCGATGTTTCCATACGGAAATAGTAAAATTCAATAAGAAACATGTATATTTGCCCCCATGGAACAGGAAAGAGTAGCACAATACATCAATCAGAAACGGCTTTTTATGCCAACGGACAAAGTAATCATAGCCTTGAGTGGTGGAGCCGACTCCGTTGCGCTGTTGTGTTTGTTGCAAACGTTGGGGTACAACTGCGAAGCCGCACACTGCAATTTCCACCTCCGCGGCAAAGAATCTGACAGAGACGAGGCATTTGTCTGTCAACTATGTGCAAAGCGGCAAGTTCCATTACATATCGTCCATTTTAATACTGTACGTACAGCCGAAGAACGACATATCTCCATTGAAATGGCAGCGCGGGAACTACGTTACGAATGGTTTGAAGAAATACGCCGAAAAAGCGGTGCCAATGTCATTGCCGTAGCTCATCACCGGGATGACAGCGTAGAAACTCTTCTGCTAAACTTAATCCGCGGCACAGGAATTAACGGCTTAAGGGGAATACGCCCCAAGAACGGGCACATCGTACGCCCTCTCCTTTGTCTGGACCGCAAAGAAATTATTAATTACCTGAACCGCACAGGACAGGACTATGTAACAGACAGCACCAATCTGCAAGATGAATATACCCGTAATAAAATACGGCTTAACCTGCTCCCCATGATGCAGGAAATCAATCCTTCCGTCAAAGAAAGTATTTTCAATACAGCCGAACATCTAAGCGAAGTATCCATCATATATAAGAAAAGCATAGAAGAAGCAACAAAGCGGGTGCAAACAACAGAGGGAATATGCATTGACGCTCTGATGCAAGAAACTGCTCCCGAAACATTATTGTTTGAAATATTATATCCGCTCGGTTTCAATGCTGCTCAAATCAGAGATATATACCGGGCGTTGGAAGGACAACCGGGAAAAACCTTTTCTTCGGAACACTGGCGCGTTGTGAAAGATCGTAAGTACCTTTTAATTGAAGCGTATCAACAGGTTGAACAACCCTTGCTGGCAATGGAAAAATACTCTCTCACCCCGGACTTCATCATTCCCCGCGATAAAGAAGTCGCCTGTTTTGATGCTGACAAGCTTCTGCATCCCCTTTCCCTACGGCTTTGGCAGCAAGGCGATGTCTTTACCCCATTCGGCATGAAAGGCAGAAAAAAAGTAAGTGACTACATGACCGACCGGAAGTTTTCCCTCCTGCGCAAAGAACAACAATGGGTGTTGTGTTGCGGCAAAGACATTATCTGGTTAGTAGGCGAAAGGACAGACAACCGCTTCCGCGTTGATTCCTCCACACAACGCGTGCTCATAATCCACATTATTAAGAAAAAACGGTAACTCCTATTCTCTTTATTCAAGACATGAAAAGACGTTTGTACCTTAAATATAAGTTTCCTTTGTAACTTTCATAAGATAATCCTGTTTTCTTTCTGTCTCTTGAAACAATCGGCAAGCAGAGCGGCAAATGGCGTATCAAATGTACGAGCTTTTTGCGGGCAACCTTTTATACAGGCACAGCAACGGATACACTTTTCCGCATCAGTGTAACACTCATCACCTTTCTTGATGGCACTTGCCGGACAATGCACCGCACAATATCCACAGTGATTGCAAAGTTCTGTACCGACTGCCGGAATACGAGGCATGGGCACACCGCCTTTACGCAGTTTCACCACTTTCCGCAAAAAACGGAATAACGGAAAAAATGCCTGATAAGGACGTTGAATACGGTTGACATCGACAGCATATAATTTATCCATTTCGGCTGCAGTTTCAATCTTTGTCCGTATTTTAGCGCCAAATGTCTCCGCAAATTGCAGATCATCCACATCCGGCCGTCCTACTGCTATGGGATTCTGCTCCGTACTGTATGAATGTTCGCCAACAAACGTTCCTCCTGCAATTACTTTAAACCCTCTTTCCGACGCAAATGCATCCAACTCCACCAACGCCTTTTCATAGGCCCGGTTACCATAAACAACAACCAACACCGCCGGTGCGCCCGAAGTATGAATATCCTTCATCCGTTCCAATGCCAAAGGTGCCACTTTTCCACCGTATACGGGAACGGTAATTACTGCTAAAGTATTTTCCGGTATTTCCAGCTTTCCTGCCGGGTGCAAAGTCAGATCCGTTTTCATTATTTCAGAAACACCTGTACCTCGAACAATTGCCTCGCCCACTTGTTTAGAGGTATGGGTAGGCGAAAAAGTAACTAAATGAACTGCGCATATATTCATAAATCTATTTCTTGATGATAATGGAACAAAGATAGACTTTTAAAATTAAAAAAAAGACGATTTATTTATGAAACCAAAAATTATTATTACCTTTGCACCGTTGAAACATTCTGTAACTCCTTACTGAGGTGAGGATTGTTAACCAGATTTCCGGTTCAATAATAAATATCCCTATTAAATCATAATTTACAAGGTAGACTTACCAAATAAGTAAAAAACCATTCACACATATACTGTATGTATAATATCATTCAATTAAACGACAAAAATTTGTCGGAATTGCAAGCTATTGCCCAAGAGCTTGGTATCAAAAAAACAGATTCTCTCAAGAAAGAAGAACTTGTCTACAAGATCCTTGACGAGCAAGCTATTGCAGGAGCAACCAAGAAAGTAGCTGCCGACAAATTAAAAGAAGAACGTAAGGGGGACAAACAAAAACGTTCTCGCGTAACAGTTAAGAAAGAAGGAACGGACAAGGTGTTCACAGCCAATAAAAACGGCGAGCTTACAAAAGGAAAAACAGGAGAAACACCTGCCACACAAACTTCTGCACAAACAGTAGAGACAGCTAAAGAGACGGCTGCTTCCTCAACTCCCGCAACAGAGACCGAAGCTCCCAAACGCAAACCGGGACGTCCTCGTAAAGTAAAGCAAGAAGCGGCCCCCGTAACTGAAGTATCCAAGACTGCCCAGACGGAAACTAAAGCAGAAGTTGCAGAACCCCAAAAAGCGGAAATAAAGAAAGCCGAACCGAAAGTAACCCCAGCTGCTCCACAACCGACACCAGATGAAACGCCCGTTTTACCGGAAGTAGAGGACGATTTCATCCCCATCGAGGATCTGCCTACCGAAAAAATAGAATTACCATCGGAACTCATCGGCAAGTTTGAGGCCACCAAAGCAGAAACTCCCGTTCCCGTAGCAGAGCAACCGCAACAACAGCGCCCCCGTCTTCGTCTCCGCGACAACAACACTCCATACAATAACAATCGTAACAATAACAACAGCCAACGTCCTGCACAGCAGCAGCGTCCCGCACAACAGCAGAACAGTAATGACAACAATTATGCTGCTCCGGAACGCAAGCCGGTAGCAGAACGTGAAAAGGCATATGAATTCGACGATATACTTACCGGAACCGGCGTATTGGAAATCATGCAGGACGGTTATGGTTTTTTGCGCTCATCCGATTATAACTACCTTTCTTCTCCTGACGACATCTATGTTTCACAATCACAAATCAAGCTGTTCGGCTTAAAGACCGGTGATGTAGTGGAAGGTGTGATCCGTCCTCCAAAGGAAGGTGAAAAATATTTCCCGCTGGTAAAAGTGTCCAAGATTAACGGGCGCGATCCGGCTTTCGTGCGCGACCGCGTACCGTTTGAACATCTCACCCCACTTTTCCCTGACGAAAAGTTCAGACTTTGCAAAGGTGGATATTCCGATTCCATGTCGGCCCGCGTAGTAGACCTTTTTGCCCCTATCGGTAAAGGGCAGCGTGCATTAATCGTAGCCCAGCCCAAAACCGGTAAGACTATCTTAATGAAAGATATTGCCAACGCAATTGCAGCCAACCATCCCGAAGTTTACATGATTATGCTGCTGATTGACGAACGTCCGGAAGAAGTTACCGACATGGCACGTACCGTAAATGCAGAAGTTATCGCTTCCACTTTCGACGAACCTGCAGAACGTCACGTAAAAATAGCAGGCATCGTTTTGGAAAAAGCCAAAAGAATGGTAGAATGTGGACATGACGTTGTTATCTTCCTTGACTCCATTACACGTCTGGCACGAGCTTACAACACTGTTTCTCCCGCCTCCGGTAAAGTCCTCTCCGGTGGTGTAGACGCTAATGCGCTGCACAAACCGAAACGTTTCTTCGGTGCTGCCCGCAACATTGAAGGAGGAGGTTCGCTGACTATTCTTGCAACAGCGCTAATTGATACCGGTTCCAAAATGGATGAAGTCATCTTTGAAGAGTTCAAAGGTACGGGTAACATGGAATTACAACTCGACCGCAACCTGTCTAACAAGCGTATCTTCCCGGCAGTCAACATCGTTGCCTCCAGCACCCGCCGCGACGACCTGCTGCAAGACAAACAAACGCTGGATCGCATGTGGATTCTCCGTAAGTACCTTGCCGACATGAACCCGATAGAGGCAATGGACTTCGTAAAAGACCGCATGGAAAAGACCAAGGACAATGACGAGTTCTTGATGAGTATGAACAGTTAAACTCTCGCATGAGAAATAGTGATAAGAGATAAGAACAAGTATCTAAAAAAGAGCGGGATAAATTAGATTATTCTGCTCTTTTTTATTTAAATTTGCCACATGTTACTATTTTTCGTGCAATGTAAAGGATAAGAAAGTGAAAGCATACAAAACAAACCTAATCTTAATCTTCTTACTGCTTGGAATATCTCCTTGGGCTTTTTCAGCCTCCGCTGAAATGAGTAGCAAACATCTTCGTCTGGTAAAAGACTTAATGAACAATAATCTTGCCTACTCCCAAGACGCAACAACAACCAACATCATTGAATGGGAAGAGGAAATCGTAGACTCTCTCCGACAAAAGAAAGATTACAGAAATATGTTTCTTATGAAACAAATGGCTGTATATGCTTATTCCCTTCAGGCCAAAATATCAGAAGCATTAAAAAAAGCCGACGCCATGATGGACGAGGCACGGTTAATGAAATACAACATTGGTATTTCTCTCTCTTATCAAGCCTTAGGAGATATCTACCTCAATGCCGGAATGAGACCTGAAGCCGTAGAGGAGTATGAAAAGGCAATGAAAACTTTACAAGCAACTCCTCATGCAGAAAAAATACAAGAAAGAATATTCATCCAATTAGTTCCCACACTCATCAAGCTCAAACGGATGGACGAGGCAAAAGCATACTTAGAGCATATGAGCGAAATTTGCGAAAGCAAATGTCTCAGCCCTTTTCTTCTCTATGCCTACCATGCATACTATTACCTACGCAATAACGACTTGAGTAAAGCCCGGGAGTATATAGATGAAGCCATAAAGATCAACAGCAGAACTCCCTCCCATTTTTACGACAATATCTTGAAATATATGCAGGCCGAATATGCACTGGAAACAGAGGACTATGAAAAGGCGATTCTATTTTTCACAGAACTTGCCAGCAAGTCCAGCAGCATAGACACATATAACAATTACCTGAAAATCCGAAAAAAGATAGCCTATATCTATAAAGAGTTGGGACAATACAAAAAGGCCTGCGAAACATATCAGACCATTAAAACAACCCGCGACTCTATTAATGCCCATAATTACACTTCTCAAATAAATTTACTGCGCACCATATATCAGATAGACCGTCTTGAATTGGATAACCAGACACAAAAAAACCGGATGTTGTTTTACCTGATTATCGGCAGTAGCATCATCCTGACCATAATCATTATCTTTGCTTTCCACATCAAACAGGAGAACAAAAGTTTGGCAGCATCCAGAGAAAAGCTGAACAAGGCACAAAAAAGCGCAGAAAATTCCATTCGTGCCAAAAGCCTGCTCTTATCCAATATGAGTCATGAAATTCGTACTCCCCTGAACGCATTATCCGGTTTTTCCTCTATTCTGACCGACAACAACATAGACGCAGAGATGCGCAAACAATGTAACGACATTATCCAGCAAAATTCAGACCTTCTATTAAAATTAATAGATGATGTAGTGGATCTATCCAGTTTGGAAAGAGGAAAAATGCAATTCCGTTTTGAAATCCATGATGCCGTATCTCTTTGCCAAAATGTTACTGACACCGTAGATAAGATAAAGCAGACTTCCGCTTCCATTGTATTTCAAACTTCTTTAGGAAAGCTGGAATTATACACCGATGAAGCCCGTTTGCAACAACTGCTTATCAACCTGCTTATCAACGCAACCAAATTCACGACGGAAGGCCGCATAACCCTGACCTTGGAAAAGCAGGACGGCATGGCATTATTTGCTGTAACTGATACAGGATGCGGAATTGCTCCTGAAAAGCAAGGCAAGATATTCCATCGTTTTGAAAAACTGGACGAGAATGTGCAGGGAAGCGGATTAGGCTTGTCCATCTGCCAACTGATTGTCGAGCGTTTCGGCGGTGAAATTTGGATTGACACAGAATACAAAGACGGTTCCCGGTTTGTTTTCACCCATCCTATCCCCAACACCACCCCAAATAACAAGGAGGCAGAACTATGAAAAAGCAACTTATCACACTGTTTTTCATCTTACAAATGCTGCCCGGCTGGAGCAACAGCCATGCAACGTCCATAACCGACAGTTTACTGACCGTACTATCCGCACTACCTCACGACACTACCCGGCTGAAAACATTACACCAAATAATATTAACCTCACAAGACACTCCACTGGCACTCAAATATGCACAGCAGCTATACAAAGAGGCGAAATTGCAGAACAACAAGTTATACATCTGCGATGGCGCATACTTCCAGACCCTTTATTATTACAATAATGACGGCGAGCAAGACAGTATCAGCAAATGGGTCAACCTGTTAAAGCCCATAGCCCAAAGTATACAATATTGGAAAGTCTATTTCAACTCACAGAAATTACTCATCAACACCTACGTATACAATAACCAGTATGAATACGCTTTCAACGAAGCATCCAAAATGCTGGAAAAAGCCCAAAGTATAAAGAGTGTGACCGGAGAGGCCTCAGCCTATCAATGCCTGGCAAATATCTACCATGAAACCAACCGCCGGAAAGATGAGGAAAAAGTACTCAGGAAACTTTATGAGCTGTTTCCACAAATCACCCACCCCGGTACACAAATCAATATATTAAGCCAACTCATTACTTTCAGCAAACAAACAAAATGCTATACCGACCTTGAAACATTTTTGGATAAGAGTAAAGAAGTTTTGGATAAAATGGTACATAATAACCCTGCAATATTAAAAAGCATTTCCAATCAATATCTCTACGTAGAGATATATTATACCTATCTATATTTAGAAACCGGCAATCAAAAACTGGCAAAAGAACATTATAAAAAATGCTCCGCATACATCACCCCCAACAGTTTCCTCCCCTATCTGGTTCTTTACCGGAATATGGCAATGGAATATCATCTCACTCTTAAAGAATACGATACGGCGCTTGCTATCGCCGACAGTGCGATTCGCTTTGTGCAGGAAAATGATTTCGACATATCCGACTATGCTAAAGAAACTGGTTATAAAGCCGATATCCTAAAAGAGATGGAGAGATATACCGAAGCGTTGCCACTCTATGAAGAGATTATCCAAATAGAAGATTCGATAAGTGACGCCATTTCCAATCAGCAACTGGAAGAAATAAAAGAGTCATACCATTTAAGCCAACTGATACTGGAGCAAGGACAATTAAAAGGCTACATACAGATTATCATTTTAGTAGCAGTGGCTGTCATACTGATGTTATATATCATGTATACGATACGCATTAACCGGATACGGAAAGAGCTCAAATCCTCCGAGAGGCAGACCAAAGAAGCCACCCGAAAAACAGAGGAGGCCAACGAGCAGAAAAACCGCTTCCTTGCCAACATGAGCCATGCCATTCGCGTACCGCTTCATAGTGTGGTCGGGTTCTCACAACTCATAACCACCGATACTGACATTAACGAAAAAAGCCGTAAGGAATATTCTGAAATCATACAGCAGAATACGGAGAAACTCATGTCGCTGGTCAACAACGTCTTGGACTTATCCCGACTGGAAGCCGACATGATGAAATATCAACTGACGGACTACGATATTGTCCAACTCTGCAACGATGCCATCTGCTCCGCACAGATGCAAAGAAGCAACCTGCATATCCACTTTCAGAAATCAGTAAACGAATATATCATACACACGGACTGTAACCGGATGATGCAGATTATTACCAGCACACTTACAGGCTTTTCCACTGTTCAGGAAGAGCGTGAAGTCCATTTCAGTCTGGACAGAAATGGAGAAATCCTATGTTTCAAAATAACCAACTCTCCTTTGGCAGACAAGAAATACAACAATCAGGAAACCTCTATACACCATGAAATCAACCGCCTGTTGCTGAAACATTTCAATGGTACTTATCAGATTATTCCCGATGCACCGGCAGGCCCAACAATTCTTTTCACCTATCCTGCCACAAAACCATAATAATATTCTGCCTCTAAAAGAAGGCAGTTACAGGTATTTTTTGTACTTTTGCGCCTCAATAAGAGTAAATTGTAATTTAGTAATTGTAATTAGATAGTATGTTCGATAATTTAAGCGAGAGACTTGAGAGGTCGTTTAAAATTTTGAAGGGTGAAGGTAAAATCACCGAAATCAATGTGGCAGAGACGCTGAAAGACGTGCGTAAAGCACTTCTGGATGCCGACGTAAACTATAAAGTAGCTAAAAATTTCACCGATACCGTTAAAGAAAAGGCTTTGGGACAAAACGTGCTGACAGCGGTAAAGCCCAGCCAATTAATGGTAAAAATCGTACACGATGAGTTAACCCAGCTCATGGGGGGCGAAACTGCGGAAATCAACATTGACTCCAAACCGGCCGTTATTCTGATGTCCGGTCTGCAAGGTTCCGGTAAGACAACTTTCTCCGGAAAATTGGCACGAATGTTGAAAACCAAAAAGAACCGGAAGCCTTTGTTGGTAGCTTGTGACGTTTACCGTCCCGCTGCTATCGAGCAGTTACGCGTGCTGGCCGAACAGATTGAAGTACCTATGTACTCCGAACCGGACAGCAAGAATCCGGTAGCCATTGCCCAGAACGCCATACAGGAAGCTAAAGCCAAAGGATACGACCTCGTAATTGTCGATACAGCCGGTCGTCTGGCCGTAGACGAAGAAATGATGAACGAGATTGCTGCGATAAAAGCCGCTATCAATCCCAACGAAATCTTGTTTGTGGTAGACTCTATGACCGGACAAGATGCTGTAAATACCGCAAAAGAATTCAATGACCGCTTGGACTTCAACGGTGTAGTATTGACTAAGCTAGACGGTGATACCCGCGGTGGTGCCGCCCTTTCCATCCGTTCCGTAGTAAACAAGCCTATCAAATTTGTCGGTACCGGTGAAAAGTTGGATGCTATCGACCAATTCCACCCTGCCCGTATGGCCGACCGTATTCTCGGCATGGGTGATATCGTATCACTGGTAGAGCGTGCACAAGAACAATACGATGAAGAAGAAGCCAAACGTCTGCAAAAGAAAATTGCAAAGAACCAGTTCGACTTCAACGACTTCCTGAACCAAATTGCCCAAATCAAGAAAATGGGTAACCTGAAAGAACTCGCTTCCATGATACCGGGTGTTGGAAAAGCCATTAAAGATATTGACATTGACGACAATGCCTTCAAGAGCATCGAAGCGATTATCTACTCCATGACTCCGGAAGAACGCAGCAACCCGGCTATTCTGAACGGTTCTCGCCGCCAGCGTATTGCCAAAGGTAGCGGTACAAACATTCAAGAAGTGAACCGACTGCTGAAACAGTTCGATCAAACCCGTAAGATGATGAAAATGGTGACCGGCAGTAAAATGGGTAAAATGATGCCGAAACTGAAAAGATAAGAAGGTAAATACCCCGCTGCATATCAATCCCGCTAATTTCATATATTGAATGAAGTTAGCGGGATTTTTGCTTTATTCGGTTATTTACTCTACTTTTGCGGATAATGCTGTATAAATAATAACTAATACAATAATATTGAATATGACACTGATTGACGGAAAAGCAATTTCCGAACAAGTAAAGCAGGAAATTGCAGCGGAAGTAGCTGAAATAGTGGCGCGCGGCGGAAAGCGTCCGCATCTGGCAGCTATCCTTGTGGGGCATGATGGTGGCAGCGAAACCTATGTTGCAGCCAAAGTAAAAGCCTGCGAAGTATGCGGATTCAAATCCTCGCTTATTCGTTATGAAGCCGATGTAACGGAAGAAGAGCTGCTGGCGAAAGTGCGCGAATTAAATGAAGATGCAGACATAGACGGCTTTATCGTGCAATTACCCTTGCCGAAACATATCTCGGAACAAAAAGTGATTGAAACCATTGACTACCGTAAAGACGTGGACGGTTTCCACCCTATCAATGTAGGACGCATGTCCATAGGGCTGCCCTGTTATGTTTCCGCAACCCCTAACGGTATTCTCGAATTACTGAAAAGATATAAAATAGAAACTTCCGGAAAAAAATGTGTAGTATTAGGACGCAGTAACATCGTAGGTAAGCCCATGGCTGCTCTTATGATGCAAAAAGCCAATCCGGGCGATGCCACAGTAACCGTTTGCCACAGCCGCAGCAAGGATTTGGTAAAAGAGTGCCAAGAGGCGGACATTATCATCGCAGCTTTGGGACAGCCCAACTTTGTTAAAGCAGAAATGGTAAAAGAGGGTGCGGTTGTCATAGACGTAGGTACCACCCGCGTACCGGACGCAACCAAAAAATCCGGTTTCAAACTGACCGGTGACGTTAAGTTCGACGAGGTTGCTCCAAAGTGTTCATTCATCACTCCTGTGCCCGGTGGCGTGGGACCGATGACAATTGTTTCTTTAATGAAAAACACCCTGTTAGCCGGGAAAAAAGCTATTTACCAATAGACAAAGGTAATGAAAGCGTTCATTGCCTCTATCTTTCTACTGTATAGCGTAGTCCTTTCTGCACAAAAAAGGATTACGCTATTATTTGTAGGAGATTTGATGCAACACCAGGCACAAATAGACGCTGCCCGTACCCCCGACGGAAAATACGATTATTCTTCTTGCTTTGCTCTCGTAAAGGAACAAATCTCCCATGCCGATATTGCAATCGGCAACCTTGAGGTGACTCTCGGCGGAAAGCCCTATCGGGGTTACCCTACTTTCAGTGCACCCGACGAATATCTGCAAGCTATTAAGGATGCCGGATTTGATGTTCTGCTCACAGCGAACAATCATTGTCTGGATCGCGGCAAGAAAGGGCTGGAACGAACTATTGCTCAAATAGACTCCCTCGCCATTCCCTATGCAGGCACTTACCGGAATGTAGCCGAACGCACACAGCGCTATCCTCTTTTTATCCGGAAAAAAGGTTTCTGCATAGCCATACTCAACTACACCTACGGCACTAACGGAATAAAGGCCACTCCGCCCAATATAGTCAATTACATCAATAAAGAAACAATATTAAAGGATATCCACAGTGCCCAGGCCGTACGTCCGGATGCCATTATAGCCTGCATGCACTGGGGAGAAGAATACCAATCACTCCCCAACCGGGAGCAACGCGAACTTGCCGACTGGCTATTGGAACAGGGCGTAACCCATATCATCGGTTCACATCCGCACGTAATCCAACCTATGGAATTGCGCGAGGAAGGCAATCGGCAACACGCCGTCGTTTATTCCTTAGGAAACTTCATTTCCAATATGAGCGCGGCAAATACAGACGGCGGACTCATTTTCACCCTGCAACTGGAGAAATACCCTCTGCCCTCTCCTATTCATCCGCTACAAGGCAGATTAAGTTATTCACCCTTGCCCGACTCTTTCATCCCTTCTTTTCCATTCTCCCGAGTCACACAATGCGGATACACCTTAGTATGGACTGCCCGTCCCACTCTTACCGGAGGAAAAAATTACATTTTATATCCGTCCTACTCTCCCATTGACCAACTGCCACAAGCAGCCCGTAACCGCCTGAATATCTTTACAAAGAACTCCCGAAAGTTCCTGTTCAAGCACAATACAGGAGTTTGCGAGAATAGCAAATAGCTATTTTTTCTTGAAAATATTCACCGAAATATTTGCAATATCAAAGTTTATCCCTATCTTTGCACCGCATTTAAGAAATGTACCAACATGGTGACTGTAGTTCAGTTGGTTAGAGCGTCAGATTGTGGTTCTGAATGTCGAGGGTTCGAGTCCCTTCAGTCACCCAAAAGAAATCCTTAATAGTCAATAGATTATTAAGGATTTTTTTCTTTACAAAGACAAACTTGATCAGATATGAAAATCCTCTGGATAGACCTAAATAGTTCTTATGCCCATTCCTCACTGGCGCTCCCCGCACTACACGCGCAGATAGCAGACGACACTTCCATCGAGTGGGCCTCCGTATCCGCTACAATCAATGAAAACATAGGAACTATTGTAGAGGAAGCCTACCGGCATAAGCCCGACATTCTTGCCGCTACGGCCTGGCTCTTCAACCATGAACAATTACTGCATATCACATCAAGGCTAAAAGCCTTGCTCCCTGAAACCTGCCTCATATTGGGTGGTCCGGAATTTCTCGGAGACAATGAATTCTTTCTACGTAAAAATCCTTTTGTGAACTGCGTATTCAGAGGAGAAGGAGAAGAAGCCTTTCCCCGGTGGCTGTCATGCTGGAACCATCCGGAACAGTGGAATACAATCTCCGGGCTGTGCTTCCTGGATTCTGATGCGCAATACAGAGACAACGGAACAGCCCGGGTTTTAAATTTCTCCGGACTCATTCCACCCGAAAAAAGCCGTTTTTTCAATTGGAGCAAGCCGTTCGTACAACTTGAAACCACACGCGGATGCTTCAATACATGCGCTTTTTGTGTCAGCGGCGGTGAGAAACCCATACGTACCCTCTCCATCGACAGCATCCGCCGGCGACTTCAAATCATCCACGAACATGGCATCAAAAACGTACGCGTACTCGACCGTACATTCAATTATAATGCACGCCGGGCAAAAGAACTGCTCCAACTGTTTTTAGAATTTCCCGACATACGTTTTCACTTAGAGATACATCCGGCTCTTCTTTCCGAAGAATTAAAAGAAGAATTGAGGCGGTTACCTCAAGGGCTACTTCACCTTGAAGCAGGAATCCAGAGCTTGCGTGAGCCCGTTCTCAAACAAAGCCGCCGCATGGGTAAATTGTCCGATGCGTTGGCCGGATTGGAATTTCTCTGTTCACTCCCCAATATGGAGACTCATGCCGACCTCATTGCCGGACTTCCACTCTATCATCTCAATGAAATCTTTGAAGATGTATACACCCTTGCCGGATATAATGCGGGAGAAATACAGCTGGAATCGCTTAAGCTACTTCCCGGTACGGAAATGCGCCGACAGGCAGAAACACTTGGCATACATTACTCTCCTTTCCCGCCCTACGAAGTTTTAGAGACAAACGAAATCAGTGTTGGCGAGCTGCAAACAGCCCGCCAACTGTCCCGCCTTTTAGACGGCTTCTATAATACACCTGCCTGGCAAGCCCTAACCCGGGAACTAATATTGAACGACAAGACATTCTTGCATAAGTTCCTCGAATACCTGATACGGATAAATCTCATCGACCAGCCTATGAGCTTGGAAAAACGAGGACTTATACTTTACGAATACTGCAAACAAAACTGCCCAGAATATCAGACGCAAGCCAGCATTGCATGGATAGAAGCCGGCATGTCATTAAAAAAAGCCCCGGCAGAAAAAGCCAAAACCAAACATCAGATATCACCGGAAAAGTGGGAAGTCATATACGGGCACTACAAAGACAGCCTCAGACTTTGCTTTCTTCCGACCGACGATAGCAGCCAAAGCGGCTATTGGTTTGGATTTGAGTCTGAAATTCAAAGAACTACTCCTGTGTTCAAAGCGAAAACTATTTCACAGCAATCACATCAAGCCACGCACGAATAGCCTTCTCGTCCGTACGATTGAGCAAACGTCCCTCCTTCCAGTTCAAGTCGGGGTAGGTTTTCTTCAATACAGTTGCGCTATTGCCAATCGAACTGCCTCCCGAAGTGGCAAATGGGACTACCGTCTTGCCTTTCAGGCTATGACTTTCTATGAATGTGTTGATAATTCGCGGAGCAAGATCCCACCAGATAGGATAACCGATAAAAACCACATCATAAGTGCCGATATTTTCTTTTTTACTTTTGATTGCCGGACGCATCTTCGGATCGTTCATTTCAACCGAACTACGCGACCGCTTATTGTTCCAATCAAGATCTGCACTTGTATAAGGCTGTGCAGGAGCTATCGGATAGAGGTCTCCACCCACCGCTGCTCCCAACTTTTCTGCTGCGCGGGCTGTCGTACCGGTTGCCGAGAAATAGGCGACCAGTATTTTGCTGTTCGAATGTTTACTGTTCATCTTCTGTTTTTGTTGTGCGCACATTGCCGTAGTCATTCCGACTGTCATCAGCAGTGCAAATAGTAATTTATACATAGGAATTATTTTAGTTTATCATATTGTTCATCTGTTACCGGTTCCAGCCACTCATTGGAGGTGTTCTCACCGGAAACCTCGAATGCAAGATGTGCAAACCAGCTGTCGGATGCCGCACCATGCCAATGCTTCACACCTGCGGGAATATGGACAACCGTACCGGGAAGAATCTCCACCGCCGGTTTACCCTCTTCCTGATACCAGCCTCGTCCGGCTACACCGATAAGCATCTGGCCGCCGCCTTTTGTAGCTCTGTGTATGTGCCAGTTGTTGCGGCAACGCGGCTCGAATGTGACATTGGAAATGTTTACCTGCTCTCTCGAAACGGGTGCAAGATAACTGTTGCCAATGAAATACTGCGCGTATGCCGTATTCGGTTCACCTATCGGGAAAATCATCTCACGCTGGAATGCTGCCTTAGCATCCTCTCCGTTTGCATCTTCCGCCCACACATCCTTGGCAAGACGAAAAGCCGCCCATGCCTTTGGCCAACCTGCATAAAACCCGATATGCGTGATAATCTCCGCAATTTCCGTACGGGTGATACCGTTCTTTTTTGCCGACTGCAAATGAAATGTCAGCGAGCTGTCGGTAATGCCCTGACTGATGAGCGATGTAATTGTAACCAGACTGCGGTCGCGCAAGCCGAGCTTATCGGTACGACTCCACACCTCACCAAAAAGGACATCATCGTTGAGTTCCGCAAATTTTGGGGCGAACTCACCCAACTGGTCGCGCCCTGCGGTTTGTACAATCTTTTTCTGTGCCATGACATTGACTGTAAAAAAAGTGAATACTGAAATTAAAATGATTCGGTTCATAATTCTCTATTAATGCATAATTCATTGTTGCAATTCAGATCTCATCCTTTGTCTCATTTCAAGTGCTCCTTGAAAAAAAGCTCTATCTTATCGAAAGGAATAATGTCCATACGGTCATACAAATCCGTATGCACAGCACCGGGAATAATCATCAGCTCCTTGTTATCACCTTTCAATTTCTTGAAAGCATCTTCGCTGAAATACCGGGAATGAGCTTTCTCTCCATGGATAAGCAATACGGCGCTACGAATTTCATCACTATAAGCAAGGATTGGTGCATTGATGAAAGCAAGTGCCGAAGTCTGGTTCCACCCCAAACCGGAGTTAATGGAACGGGAATGATAGCCTCGTTTCGTTTTGTAATAATCGTAATAATCTTTCATGAACTGCGGTGCATCTTCGGCCGGTTCAGGATTCATTGTCGTGCAGGGGTAAGTACCCGTACGATAATCTTTTGTGCGTTGCGCATTGAGCTCCCGACGCATCCGGTAGCGTGCATCTGCATTGTCCGCTGCATCGAAATAACCGTTGGCATTGGCGCGGCTGATATCGTACATGGTAGAAGCCACCGTAGCCTTGATGCGCGTGTCATTGGCCGCTGCATTGATAGCAAAGCCTCCCCAACCGCAAATGCCGAGTATGCCGATACGCTCCGCATCCACATCGGGACGTGTGGCAAGGTAATCCACTGCTGCCGAAAAGTCCTCCGTATTGATATCGGGTGAAGCCACACTGCGAGGTTGTCCGCTACTCTCACCCGTAAACGACGGGTCGAAAGCAATGGTCAGGAAACCCCGTTCGGCAAGTGTCTGTGCATACAGTCCTGACGATTGTTCTTTCACCGCACCAAACGGGCCGCTGACTGCAATGGCCGGGAACTTATCGGCAACAGCGATTTTCGGTACATACAGGTCTGCAGCGAGCGTGATGCCGAAACGATTGACAAAGGTCACTTTACTATGGTCCACTTTGTCGCTCTTCGGAAATGTCTTATCCCATTCTTCCGTAAGTTTCAACTTTTCCATATTCCTGTTATTTTGCATGTTTTGTGCACGACTCTCCATCAGGCCTAAGAGAGAGAGGAAAGCTGCTGTAAAAAAGATTGTCCGTTTCATAACCGATTGATTCTTTTGATTACCAATGTTTTCTTTTCACATTGCAAAGTTACAGGAGATTATAGGAAGGATTGGTAGATGAATTACAGATGTTATAACCTCAATTACAGAAAATCTTGCGGAATAGTTACCGCTTATGCATCCGGGGTGTCTTAGCCAAGAAGAGTGCCCGGAAAACAGCAACTTTCTCATCAGTGTGCGGAAATCTTTCAGCACACTGATTCTCTCACCCTCGCCGACACCGGAATTGCCACTGATTTCTTTGGCAACTCTTCCGTCAGCATGGCTGCCTGTCCATACTTGTATGTGATGGTGAGAAAAACTTTCTTTGCAGAATTCTTGTCCGACAAGTCAGTGAGACGGTAATGTTTACGATACAAAATGTCATAATGTTCTTTTTATTAATGAATGCTTTGGTTTAATTATCTCTTTGTCAGCCGATTTAATAATATCGACTTGGGATGATTCATCAATGATCAGGTAGTCAAAAAGATATTCACCCAAAATACATGTTTTCAACGATAATGTAGAACTTAGTATTACAGGATAGCGTTTAAAAAGTGATTAAACTTATAACAATAATCTTTTATGTTCTAACGGGTTACGATTCGCCAACTTGCAGATTTCTTTAGATTGCTCTGATTTGCTTTTTCAAATAACGCTTTTTATCCGGTACAAAGATCACAATTATTTGAACCTATGTTATTTCGTCTTTATTTTTGTGGCCGTTTTTTAAACATGGGTGTTTAATGCCTAAATCACACCTGCCAGTATATGATAAAAGAATAGCAATAGTATTGCCCCCATTCGTAATTTATGTTATAATGAAAGAGACGTTTTCGACAAGATCATAATTATAGAAGACAAGGCCCCCTTATTTAAGTTTGCATTTAAAATGATTCCGACTTTTTTCCTATTCCAAGTTTTTTTGTACTTTTGCACCGGATTTCTCAATCAATAATGCCCGAAATTCTGTTCTCATTTTTTAATATTCCCTGATGAGGCAGTTTGTAGCGCATTGTGGCAGATGTTGTGCTGTCCGGACTCTTATGGTTCATTATTAGTATTTCCGAGGGAATGAACAGAGGTTAACAGCTTATAGTTAACGGTTAGAGGAAAAGAATAATGAACAACAATACATCTATTTTTATTTCATGAACAAACTTATGGTTTATTCTGCTCTGGCTGTCGCTCTGATGGCCGGAGAGGCTTGTCTTGTACCCATATATGCACAAGACAGGGCTGTGCAGGCGATGACACTCACGACACTTTACAATCTTGCTGACCAACAGAGCCAGAAAGTGAAGGTGAGTGAAGTGGCTTTGCGGGCAGCTAACGAAGGGTTGGCAGCGGCCAAATCGGCTTTGCTGCCGAGTGTGGATTTGAGCCTTCAAGGCAGTTATACGGGCAATGCCTTCATGTTGTCGCGAGGTTTTTCGGCTAATGGAACAACTGACTACATCGTACCGGGTGTGGGAGTTATTCCCGTTGCAAACGGCAAGCAAGACACACCTCATTGGGAAAACAGTTTTACGGCTCAGGTTGCACAAGTGGTCTATGCCGGTGGAGTTATCCGTTCGGGCATCCGTATGGCGGAATTGGGCAAGGAAATGGCAGAACTCGATGTGGAGAAGAACCGCCAGGAAGTGCGCTTCTTGTTGACGGGTTACTATCTTGACCTCTGTAAGTTAGGTAATCAGATGGAAGTGGTGCGCCAGAATATCGCACTTACGCAAAAGGAGATTGCCCAAATGAAAGCTCGCCGTGAGCAGGGTACTGTTTTGCAGAACGACATCACTCGCTATGAATTCCAGTTGCAGAGTCTTGAACTCACACTGACAAAGCTCACCGATGCTTCTACCATCATCAACCATCAACTGGTAACAACACTTCATTTACCGGAACAGACGGTTATAGTTCCTGATAAGAACGAGCTCAACACAGAAATAAATGCACTCTCGGCAATCACTGCTCAAGATACGTGGCAGCAGACGGCGACAAGCAACAACCTTGGCATCCGTCAGTCGGAAGTGGCCGCAAATCTTGCAGAACAGAAGGTGAAGCAGGCAAAGGCAGAATCATTGCCTTCGGTGGCTGTCGTGGCAGAAAATCATCTCTTTGGTCCTTATACACAAGACCTCATCCCGAAAGATTGCAATGTAAACGTGTGGTTTGTCGGGATAGGCGTAAAGTTCAGCCTTGGCAGTCTTTGGAAGAACAAACACCACATCCGCAAGGCACGTACTGAACATCGGCAGTCAAAGGAAGCGCTCGCCTTGGCTCGTGAGGGTGTGGAAAATGCTGTACAGGCAAATTACACCAATCTCCTTACCTCCTACACCGAGGTGAAGACACAGCAGAAGCAGGTGGAACTTGCCAATCAGAACTACTCCGTGGTGCAGAATCGTTATCAAAACGACCTTGCACTCCTTACCGACATGGTCGATGCCTCCAACATGAAACTCTCTGCCGAAATGGCGCTGGTTAATGCCCGCATCAGCATGCTTTATAATTTCTATACACTCAAATACGTAACAAACACTTTATAATAATGGAAAAGAACAAGATACACATCTATTTATATAATGTGCTCATCGTGCTTTGCCTCTTGGGTGGAGCCGTTTATGTGGTGAGCCAGTTTATGCACTTCGGCAGTGGAGAATTTACCGACAATGCCCGTGTACGCCAGAACGTCGTGCCTCAGAGCAGTCGTGTACAAGGCTTTATTCGCGAGGTACGTTTCGCGGATTTCCAGCAGGTAAAGAAGGGTGATACGCTCGCCATCATCGAGGATGCCGAATTTCGCTTGCGACTGGCCCAAGCCGAGACCGACCTTATCCGTGCCGAACATGGTTCGCAGGGAACGGCAAGCAGCATCGTTACCACCAAGACAAGCATGACCGTTACCGAAGCCGGCATCGAATCCGCACGTGTACAGATGGAGAATGCCATGCGTGAGGATACCCGTTTCAAGAAGCTCCTCAGTCAGGATGCTGTCACCCAACAACAGTATGATAAAGTACATACAGGCTATCTGAGTGCCAAGACAACCTACGAGCAGGCAGTTCGTTCACGTCAAATGCAGTCGGCTGTTATGACCGAACAAGGGCATCACCTTTCCGTTTCGGAGCAGGGCATCGAACTGGCTCGTCGTGCCGTCGACCTCGCCCGTCTCAACCTCTCCTATTGCTACATCATTGCCACTTGTAACGGTACCATTGGCACGAAGGACATTCACGTAGGTCAGCTTGTCAATCCGGGCCAGACACTGGTAAGTATCGTTGACAATGGTGAACGTTGGGTTGAAGCGAACTATAAGGAAAGCCAGTTGCCTCACATCAAGGTGGGCAGTAAGGCTGAGATTACAGCCGATGCCGTTCCCGGTATACAATATACGGGTACGGTGGAACGCATCTCTGATGCTACCGGCAGTGCCTTCTCACTTATTCCCATAGACAATGCCACGGGCAATTTTGTAAAGGTCGAACAGCGCGTCACCGTACGCATCAAGCTCAATGAGAATGCTGATGTTGCCAGGCTTAAAAGCGGTTATAATGTGGAATGTATCATTGAGGAATAATGGGACAATTGACTGAATTCTTTATGAAGAGTGCCGGTGGCCCTCCACCCGGCATGGGCTTTTCCATGCCTATGATGAAGGGGTGGGTGCCTCGCCATGTACAGCCATGGCTGTACGTGCTGACCGCCCTTTGCTTCCAGTTCAGCGGTGGCATCTACCTCGGTGCACTGGATGGCATCCGTGGCACCACCAACTTTATGATCGAGGACATACTTTTCCTACTTTATGCCACCCTCGCGGGTATGGCTGTCTATTTTCCGATACTCTTCCGCATGAAGTTCCGCTTCACCAACAAACAGTTGCTCTGTGGTTCTGCCATCGTTCTTGCCATATGCAATGTGCTGACGATGCATTGCCAGTCGATGCATGTGCTCATGATAGTGTGCTTCATAGCCGGAATGGCTAAGATACAGGGTACGTTTGAATGCATGAGCAACATCCAGCTTTGGATTACTCCCCGACGTGATTTTGCCGTTTTCTTCCCTGTGCTCCACATCATCCTGCTCACCGCCATCGAGGGTAGCGGATGGCTTGCCGCCTGGTTCGGTCATCATTTCACATGGCAGATGATGCACGTCTTCACCATCGGCACTATGTCGTTTGTACTGCTCACGCAGGCCATCTTCTGTCGTCCGTTTTGTCCCATGCCTCAACGTCTGTCGCTCAAAGGTATCGACTTTCAGGGAGCATTGCTCATCTGCGGACTGATGCTCGTGATGTCGTACATTGTGGTGTACGGCGACTATTTCATGTGGTTCGATACCCTCCGCATACGCCTTCTGTTCGGTGCTGCCATTGTGCTTTTCGGCATTGTGCTCTACCGCCTGCGCTACTACCGTTATCCCTACATCGAGCTCAGTCTTTTTACACGTCGCAACGTTGTTCCCATTCTCATCGTCACCTTCTTTGCCGAACTCGCTTTCGGTGCTGAATACACGATGGAAGAGATACTTTACAGCGAAGTCATCCGGTTGGAGGAACTGACCAAAGAGTCGCAGTATATGTGGGCACTTCCCGGCATGTACCTCGGTATCCTACTCGATCTCTATTGGCTGAAAGTCAGGAAATGGAAAGTGTGGAAACTTTTCGGCATTGCCTTCATCGGCATCGCACTCTATGGTATGCTGATGTACTTCACGCTTGACATAAACGTCAATATCGAACAGTACCGCTTTGCTATCTTCTTGCGAGGATTTGCGTATGCCATCCTTGCCCCAACATTGATGTGGGCTTTAGACGAATCGGTCCCAAGTCTTGAACAGTTCTTCATGGGCTTGTTCGTATTCAACATCCTCCACATGTATCTGGCAGGAGCGGCAGGTTATGGCATTTATACCACTATCTTCTCGCACTTTATGAACGACAACATGACGAGCTACGGACAGCAACTCACTCTCACACACTTGGATATGGCGCACTTCAACCTCGGAGAATACGTTAGCCACGATTTCCTGCACTCCATAATGATGGTGGCAATGAAACAGGTCTATGGCTATGTTATCTGGTTCGCTTTAGCCCTTGCCACCCTCTTCCTGCTGTGCGACATTCCTGCTGTCCGCACAAATATCCGCAAAGTTCCCCGCTGGCCTGTTTATGCCATTGAGTATCTTGCGAGAAGGAAGTAAGAGGATGTTACACATCAAGGATGAGAGTGGTTCTTGTTTGGATTCACTCTCATCTTTGACATTCAGCCAGACAGAATTAATAAAAACGTTAAATATTTCACCCTTTAGAATTTGCCCTTTTAAGAATTACAAGCATATTTCCAGTTTATCACCTACAACTAAATGCCTGAAAACAAACCTGTGCAGAACGGTGCAATGCAGACTGTTCCATCCTTGTTTATTTGATTCTTTCTAACATAGAAAAGAATCTTAAATGTACTCTTGCCTATATACCTTGTTTTTTATGTCCGTAACAATGGGGTTACAACTTCCCACTGCAAAGGAACGATTAACAATTAGTTTATGAACGGACATCTAAGAGACAACAAGCGACAAATCAACAACTTAGAACCGAAATCGTTACTATTTTATTTCGTCTGATTTTCAGTAACGATTTAGTAACACTACTTTGTCCAAACGGGGCATTTTCTTGTCTTTTGCTTGTCTGCCGACAAAATAAAAAAAGTCCCGTAAAACCTTGATTTTACGGGACTTGTCTTAGTTTTTCCACCATTTGTCTTTAGTGTTTGGCGGAGAGACAGGGAACGATTAACTTTCATTTTCCCTACTCATTATCAGCATCTTACCAGAAGCCTCTACTCCTATGACACCGAATAATTCACCGCAAATATACTGCAACTTTCTTCCTGTTACACTCTTACTTTTGCAAAGGTAGTAAAAAAATGGCATAAATACAAATCAAACGCTTGATTTAACGAACATAACTTCTATAATTTTCTTCCAATAACAATTGCAATTTAGAAAGAGGATAAAGAAACTTACCACCTATAACAGTATAAGCTATCCCCTTTTCATCACGTAACTTTTGCAAAGTTCTGCTTGATATATGCAACACGCCACATACCTGTTCACCAGTCATATAAACCTCATTGGCGATAGGAACAGGCAAATCTTGAAATTCAAGTACCTCTTTAGAACATTTCTTAAGTATCCTCATCATCATTATGTACTCTTCTGACTGCTTTGTGATTACTCCATCCATATGTTATCTTGCTTTTTGAGTTAATACTCTGACCAAATCACTCTCTTTATACATATATTTGCCACCTATAAAAGAACACGGAATAATTCCGTATTCCCTATAGCTTTGCAAAGTTCGTTTGGAGATATTCAAAGCCAAGCAAACCTCCTGGGCATCCATTCATTTTTCCTTTTCAACAATTCCAAATTTCTTTTTAACAGCTTCAATCTGTGTGAATAAATCCTCAACCTGCTGTTTTAACCGTAAATACGCATTTTTCTCAATTACAACTAACTCCATAATAAATTTGATTTATGATTTTACTATTTGTGAAGCAAAGTAAAGCACATTTCCACATCCGACAAAACTTCCGGAATCAAAGTCACCCATTGGCGTACATTGTCCCCTAAAACATACCCTGAAATATTGTCATGTCATTTCTTTCCCCATATTTACTCAAAGTAAAAACTTTCAGAATCCCGATATAAAGGTGAAAGGCACATCACCGACATCCGCCGGCAATGCGCCTTCCAACCCTCACTTGTTTTCCGTTATCCCTTATATCCTTATACTTTTACTGTTCCGTAAAACTACTTTTTCCTTTATCTCCACCTTCTGCCGTGTATCGGAAAATTGCTCACGCAACAGTTTTCCGACCAGTTTCTTTGCTCTGTCCTGCATCTCGTCATTAACATTCCATCTGTTCCGGCCCAGTAATGCTCTTTCTATCCTTTCAAATTTCTCATAGAAACTGAAATTATCAGGATACTCATCCATCAGTCCGTCCCTCGGATAACCCTTGTCCATGATATGAAGCAAGGTCATCCGGTCATAGTTATCCACGCTTTGGAACAGGCCAAGCCCCTTCTCATTGTCCGGCAGCCGGGCATAATTCTCCCACGTGAGTGAAAGGTCATACACCTCTGTCTGTACGCTTTTAAGAGCCGATTTATCAAGGTAGGCATCCGGTGGAATCTTCTCCAATAGTAACAGGGTATCGTTATCATCATAACAGAGGTTTATCTTCCCCGCCATCAGCGAAGGCCATCCCCGAAGTTCATACACGGTCAGCGACTTTCCTTCAAAGTCCGGCTCAAAGAAACATCTCTCGATATTCTCCTCCATAAAGGCCCCATATTGGTGGTTCCCTTCATAGTTCCGGCTGAAAAGAAGCCCCCCTTATCCGTTTCAACGCCCGTATAGAACTTGTTCCCGTGCCTCAAATCATCCAGCATATCAGCCACCACTACGGGTGATAACTTTATTTCCTCCCACATTTCCGAAGTGAGCCGGCGGGTATAGGTATCATCCTTCGAGAACGGTTCTGTTTCATTTCACAGGCAATACACCACTTCCGACAGAAGCTGGAATCTCTGTAACATAATCCCATGACTACATATACACTGCCGTCTTTTAGCGTTCCATTCTGTTCATTTTCCATATATCAAAGAGTTAAATGTTCATACTCTGTTTTTTCTTTTTAAACGGTATCCTCGTCTTCACTTCCGGCGGCGGGAACCGGGCATTATCCGGTCGCGCAACCGGCGGCGAGACAATCCATCGCTCATTGAGAAGCGGCGCACAGACCAGTCGCAAGTCTCCCAGCCTGTTGAACTTTCTCAGTGTGGGTGCCATGTCGCACCGCTTCGTGCAAATCCCGTATCGGAATATATCCGGTGAGGCGGTCTTGCAGTCCCCGATTTCCGCCCGAAATTTCGCGTCCAACGGTGCCACCTCATGGAGTCTTAATTCCTTTGGTTTTCGTTTCTCGTCCAAAAAGTGTACGGTCAAATCGTTCAAAAACTCTTCATGCGTTCCGACAGCCAACATATCAGCAAGCGGCTACGGCTGCATATCATGTGTGAAATCCACGAGGCCATCTGCCGCCTTCGCTATAGCGGCGAGCCCGTGGACTGACCTGCCAACCCCACACCTGAATATCCATCTTAAAAAAGTCGGGCAATCCCTATGCGGCTGCCCGGATTTTCAATATTTTTCCATACCTCTTTCACTCAATATGATTGTCTATTCATGCCAGTTCTACGAATTCACAGCCTTTCAACAACTTGGTCGGAGGCAACAACAGCGTACAGCGGTAATAGCTCTTGCTGCAGACGAACAGTTCCTTGTCGTAACGGTACGTTTCGGGAACGCTGGTTGCCAGCACCGTCAGCTTTAGCCGCTACATCATCATCTGATAGAGGTCGAACACCTCGGTATTGGCCTTGTAGTCTATCTTGTTCCAAAAGAAAAGGATATCTCTCAAGGGAATTTCAGGCTTGTTGCGGACATAGTCCAACACGATGGTCGAGGAAGAGAGGCTGCTCCGCATGACCATCTTACCCACCGTGATCGGAGTAATCACGTAATCATATTGCAAATAGTGTGGAACCCACCCTAAGCATTTACCCTACCTGACGTAACGACCAGTATCAAGTCGATAGTACTCTCTCTGTTTTTTATCAACTCATCAACGGCTTCCCACACTTCCTCCCCCATGGCACCGATAATCGGATAGGCTTTCTTTCGGATGCGTTCCCATTGCTACTTTGCGGTATTCACTAGGACTTACACCATAATGTTTCCTGAATACTTCCCTGAAATATTTTGCATCACTGAATCCGGTTGCATCCGCAACTTCTATTATCGTGCACCTTTCCTGGATTAGCAGGTTTGCCGCATGTTGCAGGCGGATGGAACGGATGTAGTCGGCCGGTGCGTATCCTGTCAATGTCTTGAGCTTGTTGAAGAAACTCGAACGGCTCATGTGCTGGATTTCACAGAGGGTGTCCACGTTAAAATCAGGACTGGTAATATGTTCCATAACACATTCTCTCACGGTGGCAATGAATTTCCAGTCCAATGCGTTACTGCATCCTTCAGGTAACGGGCCGGTACCAGATTTTAGTCCGGCATATGTTTTTCGGAGCAATATCCGGTTGCCCAGTATGCTCCTGATGTTCGCCTTGAGCACATTCACACTGAACGGCTTGGTTATATATGCATCGGCTCCCTTGTCCAACCCCTTGAGCATATTTTTCTCATCGCTGAGTGCCGTCAGCAGGATGACCGGAATATGAGAGGTTTCAATGTCCGACTTGATGGCTGCACATAGTTCATCACCGCCCATCTCCGGCATCATGACATCCGAAAGGATCAGGTCCGGGTTATATTCCCTTGCCACGACCAACGCGTCGCGTCCGTTTGTGCATGATTGGACGTGGTAGTCCTGTCCCAAGAGTCTCTCAATGTATCCCCGCAAGTCATCGTTGTCCTCCACTACAAGAATACGTGATGAACTTTTGCCATTTTTCATCGTTTCCATCCGCAGTTCGGCAGAACACGTTTCCGGTTGTGGCGGGGCTGCATCTTCCGTCTTTGCCACTGTTATGAAACGTGCCTTGCGCAAATGCCTGTTTCCCATGGGGAATGTAACACGTACACAGGTACCTTCCCCTTCCGTGCTTGATATAATGATCCTTCCCTTATGCAAACGTACTAGTTTGCAGACCAGCATCAGGCCGATTCCGCTTCCCGGCACTTTCTGATTAACGGCATTGCTGCCCCTGAAAAACCTTCCGCCCAGATATTTCCTCTCCCCGGCGGGAATTCCAATCCCCGTATCACTTACCTCTATGCTCCATGTATTCTGTTCAGTGTAGGCACAAACATGGACATTACCATTTCGGGGGGTATATTTCAAGGCATTTGACAATAGATTCTTCAATATGGAATCCATTTTGTCCCTGTCAAACCAGACATTCATAAAAGGGAACTTACTTTCACATGAGAGGTTGACGTTTTTCTGTGACGCATATGTCCGGAAAGTTTCGCAAGTACTTTCCAAGTAGCTGTGCAGCTCATATTCGCCAACACTTAATTGTGAGGTGTAAACGTCCGCCCTTTCGAAATTGATCAGGTCGGTAACCAATTGCAGGAGGTTATTCACGCTTCTCAAGGCCACTCCCACGTTATCCGTCCCTTCCTCTTTTACCTGCTGCCTTTCCACCACTTCTTCCAAAGGAGCTTTTATCAGAGTGAGGGGGGTACGGATATCATGGGCGGTATTTATGAAGAAGCGTGTCTTTTCCTCCGATAGCCTTTTTTGTCTGCGCAACATGACGATCCTGACTGCTATTGTAACGGCTGATATGGCAAGAAGTGCATATCCCGCTATGGCCCATGCGCTCGCCCATGGTGGACGGGCGACAACCACTTCAATACTTTTCTCCTCATAAACTTTGTATTTTTCTTCGTTGGATATGGCACAGATACGCAGGATGTACTTGCCTGGGGAAAGACCGGTGACCTGTATCTGCCCGTCCTGCAACGGGTGGCTCCAGCCGTTATAGGCGCCTTCCAATTTCCATGAGTACAGAATGTTTGAAGGATAATCATAGTTAATGGATATTGCTTCCAGGGAGAAGCTGCTCTGGTCATAAGCCAGTTCAAGTCTGTAATTACCGGCAATGTCCTTTTTTAACGGCGACCCTTCCTCACCAGGATAGACCGGACGTGAAGAAACGGTAAAATCCCTCAGGAGCATCTGTGAGAACTGTGGAACGGGAATCTGCAAGTCAACCGGGAATATGACGATGCCATCATTGCTTCCGAACACAAGACTGTCCCCATACTGGGTTGCAGCGCCGGCATTGAAGCATACGCTCATCAATCCTTGTTCCGCCGTCCAGTTTTGGAAAGTCCGGTCTTCATACAGGAAAGTAACTATGCTGTTTTCCGTACCGAGCAGCAAGCTGCCATCCGGTCTTGGAATGACAATATAAATGTTATCAGAGACAAGGGCACAGTTTTCCATGTGGTACTGGTGTATAAATTTATCGTTTGCACCGTCATATACAAGCAGTCCCGCTCCTCTGGTCCCCACATATAGTGTGCTGTCCGCAGCTTGGTACAAAGTACTGACATGGACTGTCTCGACCGGGAAATCTATGCGACGGTAATCTCCCCGGAGCTTGTCCAGCAGGTATAATCCCATAGTTGTACCTACCCAGATGTGTTCCGCGTCCTTTTCCAGTATGGCGGTAATGGACCCCAGTCCCGGGTAGAGTCGTATGTCACCGGTTTCAGGGTTGATGCGTTTGAGATTACAGTATCCGCCTGACCATATATCCCCTCCGGAGTCCTTTATTATGTCACTGATATATTGGTCAGGGCTTATTCCCGCCAGGGAGGAAGGTGAGATGTACTCCACCATGCCTTTCTTCTTGTCAATCCTGTATATACCTGATGTATACCCACCTGCCCAGATAATGCCGGGTAATACCTCACAGAGGCTCAGGAAGATATTGTTGTCATCGCCTTTCAAGTGCTCGGAACTGCTAAGGAAGGAAGTCCACTGACCGGTTGCGCTGTGAAGCAGGCTGATCCCGTTGCTGGTGGCGAACCACAGGTCACCCTCGCCGTCCCGGACTACATCATGGACCTGGTTATTGGCCAGCGAACTGTTGTTGCCCGGTGAATGCTTGAGCCATTTGTAACTTCTGTAACGGTCGTTGCGTATTGTAATCCCGATAGGATAATTGGCCATCCATATCCGTCCGTCTCCATCCACATAAATATCATTGATGTTGTTCCCGTTCATACCGTTATAATTGCTGTAGTCGGCGGTTATATAAGGCCGGGCGGAGAGAGAATCAACGTCAATCTTGTATACTCCCCTGCCTCCCGTGGCTACCAGCAGTTGCCGCTTTCCAAAGGGGGTGATTCGTTTGATTGCCACGTTCTGTAGCGGACCGTCCGCGATGATGGTTGAAGTCGTGTTCATTCCGTATGCTATAATTCCTTCCTTGAAGGTTCCTATGAACAGTTTCTTTGAATCTTGGTGGAAATAAAGCTCACTTACCGGTATACAGATACTGTCAGTATATGTTCCGACCACAGTTTCTAGGACACCTTCCTTTTCTATGGTTTGCAGTAACCCGTTTGATGTCCCTATAAAAAAGTTTGTACTGTCGGTCTGCGTGATTGCAGTAATATCGTTCGAGGCAGGGGAGTCTATTCTGTCCGTAGTGCCTGCGCGGGTATCATAGCGTATAATACTGTCACCATGGCAGAGCCAGATACGGTCATTACTGTCCATATAGGTACAATTGACGGTGCCTGATGTTACGTCATCCTGCAGGCCGTTAAGCTTGTAGGTCATAACAAAACGGTCACGGGCGGTGTCGTACCGGAATATGCGTCCTTTTCTACCCACAACCCACAGCCTGTGCCTGCTGTCGGTATATAGCCAGTTCAGGTTGATTTGCGGCGCCACCTCCATACTTCCGTCAAAGACGGCATAATGTTTAATCTTGCTTCCGTCATAACGGTCTATCCCTTCCTGGGTAAGGAACCACATGTAACCGTGCCCGCCTTTCTGGATGCGGAAAATTCTCCGGTTACTTAGTCCGTCCTCTATGCCCAGGTATTTATAAATTTGACCCTTGCAGGTAGTAAAAGTGGCTATTAGTAAAGGGAACAGAAAAAGCACCCTCTTTAAAATCTGAAAGTATGTCATTTGTAGTAAAAGTATGCTAAGTTAAATGTTACCCGCAAAATAATAAAAATAGTTTAAATTTAAAAAGGCAATGCAAGTTAGTCATTGCCTTTTATAATGCGGATATCAGTTGGCCCGATTTCGGAAAAGATATAACATGCTTAAAAATGACATCAACCTGTCATACTGTTTGGGGGACCGAACTTCTTACTTGATTTAATGAAATACTGTCAGATATCCACCCTTTCTTGGGTCTTCCTGCTACCGTAGGCGCCTGCAATACAGCACAATACCGCTCCGGAGAGAATTGCAAGGAACGAAATCAGTGCGGACCTCGCTGCGGCATCCGTTGCCTTATCGGCAGCCACGAGTGCCTCATGCTTGATTTCTTTCCATTCCTGTGCGGCTTTCTTCAGGGTCACCTCCAGTTTGTCTATCAGTTTGCCGGCTTCCATACGTGCATTTTCCAGCAGGTTCATATATTGGTCAATAGTTTTATTTGCTTCCGCTTTTGACATATTGGTGTTGTTTGCTATAGCTTTAGCCAAATCATTCCGGTCTATATTTTTGCTGATATTTTCTGTACGTTGTTTCAATCGGTCAAGGAAACTGTCAATGCTCTCATCCGCTTGTTGTGGGGAACGTACTATTTTTTTTACGGACGCTTCCAGGTCATCCTTCACTTCCGCCAGTTGCTTCTGCAGGTAATCCGGCTGAAGTTCCTTCACGTCGCTTTTTAGAAGTGCGGTACGGATATTCTGCGGTATATTCCCTTCTTTCAGGGTTGCATTAAAATCGATTTCTCCGAACAGTTCCTTTGCGTCTTCTGATAATGCTGCAACTCCGTTTCCAACGGTATCACCTGTTCCAGACAAAACGCTGCCCGTAACGGACGAGACCGCTCCAAGAGTATTCACCGTCATTTTTGCCGCACCGACAGCCAGAAAGATTCCCAGTACCACAGCCACAATCAGTGTGGTCGCCCAGACCAGAAATCCGTGTATCATTCCGTCCATACCGGCCAGTTTCCCGGCCACAAAGCCTCCTGCAGCCATGCCGGCAACCAGAATGATAGCGGATCCGATTCCAACAGCAGTGCCGATGCCCGCAACCGGGTGATCTGATAATGGATCAAACATAAACAAACCAATACTTGAATTTAAAATAGACAGTAACACGGATATTGCCAATACAGTCATGACACCGCCGAAAACACTGCCCCAGGACACTCTACCCTTCAGTCCTGCGAAACTTAATTTTTTCATAATTGTCAGGTTTTTAATTAATACTATGATTTGTATCTCTATAAAAAACAGCATTGAAAGAATATTTGTTTGATGAATATTTGTCATTTCAACAGATATTTGTGTTAAAAAACGCATGTATATATAAAGTTATATTTGATGCCGTTATATATAAATCCAAGAATTTGCACCTTATATATCTATGATGTACTTTCACTGCCAATACAGGCTTCTGACACCCTCCGACTTCTTAAATAGATGTTAAATCCATTTCTATTTTTCGAACCATCCTTTTTAACGGGCTGTTTTTTAAACAAAGGTTATGACAAAGTAATTCATTAGATTATGCACAGTCATAACTACACAACAGACAGTACAACGTGTGTGACATATTTATTGTATTACTATTAATTTATTTAATTATGAAAAAATCTATCTTTGTTTTAGCACTAAGCATGAGTATTCTTACCATGCATGCGCAAAATGACCGTACGGCCCTTGAAGGCACACGCCCTGGTGATAACTGGTCTATTGAACTGAAAGCTGGTGCTGTAACCCCTTTGACTCACAGCTCCTTCTTAAAAAATGCCCGACCGGCCTTCGGATTCGGAATCGGAAAACAACTTACTCCTATATTCGGTCTAGGTATTCAAGGTATGGGATATGTAAATACCTCAGCCAGCAAAACTGCATTTGATGCTTCCGAAGTGAGCTTACTCGGTAAAGTCAACCTGATGAATCTCTTTGGAGGTTATATGGGCGAACCACGCGTTTTTGAAATCGAGACTCTGACAGGTATCGGCTGGCTACATTACTATCAGAATGGCCCCGGTGATACAAATTCCTGGTCTACACGCCTTGGTCTGAACTTGAACTTCAACCTAGGTGAGGAAAAAGCATGGACATTCGGTATCAAACCAGCTATCGTATATGATATGCAAGGAGACTTCAGCAAAACTAAAAGCCGTTTCAACGCCAACAATGCCACTTTTGAACTGACTGCCGGACTGACCTACCATTTCATATGCAGCAACGGCTCACATCATTTCACAACAGTGAAGCCTTACGACCCAGTAGAAGTAGGCGAGCTAAATGATGCAGTCAACCGCCTGCGATCACAACTGAGCGACAAGGACATGCAACTGAGCAATGCCGTACAACAGGCCAACAACTTACAAAAGGAACTGGCAGATTGCAGAACCCAAGCTGCCAACATAGAAACCGTGGTAAAAACCAACCGCATTCCAGAATCCATCATCACCTTCAGACAAGGAAAGTCTGTGGTTGATGCTTCCCAACTGCCTAATGTGGAACGTGTAGCCATTTACATGAAAAAACATCCCGAAGCTAAAGTCGTCATCAAAGGATATGCCTCTCCCGAAGGTAACCTCGCTTTCAATGAGAAACTGGCAAAAGCACGTGCCCAAGCTGTGAAGTCTATACTTGTAAAAAAATACAAGATTAACGACACCCGCATTACCGCCGAAGGACAAGGAATCGGTGATATGTTCTCCGAACCGGACTGGAACCGTGTCAGCATTTGTACTATCGAAGAAGGCAAATAATCTACTACCGTAAACGGAAAGCAAATTTCAATAAAACGGCTTTCCCATTTCTCACTCCCCCCTTACTTTCTTCCTGTTTCTCAACAGGAAGAAAGTAAGGGGGAATTAACAAAATATATTATGGACTTACATTCAGGTTTACCCTATTGGATCGTCAGAAATTCCCTATTGGACTATTTCCACCCTTTGGAGGATGATCTGTCAACAGATATCGTCATCGTAGGTTCGGGTATAACAGGCGCTTTGATGGCACACGAATTGTGTCGTGCCGGAATAGAATGTTGCGTGATTGACAAACGCAGCATCGCAACCGGAAGCTCTGCTGCAAGTACCGCTTTACTACAATATGAAATAGACGTACCCCTCTGCCGGATGGCAAAAATCATCAGCGAAGAAAATGCAGCAACCGCCTATCATGCATGCCTGCAATCCATTTCTGATATAAAGAAAGTACTAAAGGAAACAGATGTCGATGCCGGATTTGAGCAATTGTCCAGCGTCTTTTATGCCAGCTGCTCGGCAGACAACAAACTTCTGGAACAAGAATACGAAATACGGCAAAAGCATGAATTGCCGGTCAATCTGCTCAAGAAACAAGAAATCAGAAAACGATATAAGGTGAAAGTGCCCGGCAATGCCCTGGTGAATGAAACATCCGCACAGATGGATGCCTACAGAGCTGCAACCGGACTGCTCACCTATCATATGAAGGAGAACGGTCTGAAGGTCTTTACCCATACCAACATAAAGAAGTGCACTGAAACATCTGATGGCTGTATCATGATAACAGACAAAGGAAATAAAATTAAGTGCGGATATGTAATCGTAGCCACCGGATTTGAGGCCGGACAATTCCTTCCCAAAAAAATTATGGATTTGACTTCTACTTATGCACTCATATCACATCCGGTAGCCCCCGAATATCTCTGGCCGGAACATTGCCTGATCTGGGAAACAGCCGATCCATATCTTTATATCCGTACCACCGACGGAAACCGTATTATTGTAGGTGGTGAGGATGAAAAGTTCAGCGATCCAGAACACCGTGACTCACTACTCAGAAAGAAAATCCGTATCTTGGAGAGAAAAATCAGAAAACTATTCCCCGATATCCCTTTCAAAACAGAAATGGCATGGTGCGGTACCTTCAGTAGCACCAAAGACGGGCTACCTTTCATCGGCAATTGGCCCGGCAAGGAACGAATATTTTTCGATCTGGGATATGGCGGAAACGGAATCACTTTCAGCATGATCGGAGCGCAAATAATTTGTCATAAGCTGCAAGATATTAAAGATGAACGTAGTCACGTTTTCGGCTATGATAGAATCGAAAAATATTGGTAAGACAGACAAGAAGAAAAGACCTCTCTCTCTGTGCATTCTTTTAGGTACGGATTTCACGGTTTTAATTTACCCCGCGTAATCCGTGCCTAAAATATTATCATAATGACAAGTCTCATATACTTTTGACATTACCTTTGTATACTCCTATACAAACATCCCAAAACAAAAATAAATCGGTCACTTCTATCAACCAACACATTTTTATTTTGGGATATTCCTATCTATTCAGCATAAACAGCTATGTGACCATCAATACCTTTCAAGACCGGTCCCCAGCCACTGTGCCATACGAGGCTTACCATAAAAGTAATAGAACAACAATCCTACCCAACTGGTCAAAACTACCAGGATAATGGCTATTAACCTTCTTTCCGCCGGCGCATGAATACGCCATATCTCTAGAGCAGCTTTGATAGTTAAGACCAATCCTATAATCCATATTACAAATCCAATCATAATTCTTCTTTATATAAGATATTACTACTAACAGAATGATATATAAAAAAATCAATCAAGTTTTTTACTTGCTTCTTTTTTTACATCTTCATACCCTTCCTTTATTTCTGTCTTGGCCTTTTCAGCTCCTTGTTTGACATCTTTCTTCGCATCTTTCAACGCGTCCTTTACAGCATCAGCGCCATCTTGAACTTTATCGGCTACCTTATCCACTACAACTTTTCCGGTATCCGCCACTTTTTCCTTAGCTTCATCTAACAGGTCTTCCGTCTGACCGGTTATCTTATGAAAAACGTTACATACTTTTTCCTTCAATTTCTTGGCTTTTGAAGTACGTGAGAAACGATAAGCCAGAGTACCGATGACCGTACCTATTCCCAGGCCGATCCATAAACTAGAATTTCTATTTTCCATAATTAAGTTGGTTTTAAACGATTAAAATAATTAAAGTTCAATTTTCTTTCTGTTATAAGACAGAGAAGCGATCCCGATAACAATGTACCATAAAAAATACATAAACTATTTTTTAAAGTAACACACTCAGTTCTGAGATTTACATGTAAATATATAGATAGATATATCATCCGCTTATTTCCAATATAAAGGCATATCCTGCGATCCTTTATTTTATTATCACTTTACCTACCTGCGGGAACTTGAAAAGAAATAAACTATTGCCCCGATGACAGAACTGGCTATTAGCCTGACCCGCAAATCAAAACTTAGACTTTTCATGGCTGTAGATTTTAATAATGAAACAATCCTGATATTTTATCCTTTCGTAACAATGCAGGTTCAGTCAGTTACGACAATGTAATATACCACTTGCTCCTTTCTCTACAAACTGGCAATTCAAATGTAACCAACTTTAATCCCTGCCATATACTAAAAACACAGCATTAAAAAAAATGGTTCGAGGCATAAAAACGGAATTAACATCATTTTTTGCTTTATAAAAAATTGAGAAAAGCGCTCGTATATTAACATCAAAAGTCTTTGTATATGTAACAATATATAGCAAACAAATGTAAGCAAACGTTTGTTATTTCCATTAAAAGGAGATCATTCTTCTTTTAAATAAATATTTTATTAACTAAATGCCTTAATTATGAAAAAATTATTCTTGCTGGCCATGATTGCATTGGCATCTGTGGGCATAAATGCCCAAACAGTTAAAGGTGAAGGCTCTTTGATGGGCAACATCGGTTATCAAACGAACTATGAGAGGTTCGGTTTGGGAGTACAAGGACGTTACGCGATAGCGAATAATCTCCGGATTGCTCCGGATGTAACGTTCTATTTTCCTAAAGACAAGATTACCGGATTGGATGTGAGCGTGAATTTCCATTATGTATTCAATTTCAAGAAAGACGGTCAGGGATTTTCCGTATACCCTCTTGCAGGCATCGGCATGCAAAATAATTTCTATGGGAAAAAGAGTATGGAAGTAGACGGTAAAGAAATAGAAATAGACCGAAGCAACTCCACCAAATTCGCCTTTAATCTGGGAGGGGGTATTACACTACCTATCTCCGAACGTAGTTATCTGAATGCCGAGGCTAGGTTTATGTTTGCCAAGGATGACAATGTAGCTATCATGCTGGGATATGGGTACAGATTCTAATGAACTACCCCGAAAAGTTTGACAGTAAATTGTTTACTTATTTAAGAAAGAGTCCGATATTACATTGGGCTCTTTTCCTTTTAACCCAAAAAGAAATTCTTAACTATGGTATTATTCAGATGACTACTTTTACGAAGGTATGCTTTGTATGACATGATATTCTTTAAGTCGTTTATGATACCCCCAGTGCTGATATTACCATTATTAACCGGAATGCAAAACAAGGCCCTCCAATTGTCAGGTCTCACGTATTTCAACCACTTTCGTTGCTACCGCATATTCATCCGGGAAAATTTTGCTTCCCATTTCATTAGCCCATGCTTTAGTGAATTCTGCACCTGCGTAGACAATAATAGCAGAATAATAAATCCATGTAATAAAAACAACCATGAATGCCGCTGCACCATAGATAGTTCCTACATTCGCAATTCCGATGTAAAAGGATATTCCCCATTGCCCTATCAACAACAATACCGTTGTCACTACAGCTCCAATAACAACATCCTTACTTTTTATTTTCGCATCAGGCAGAACCTTGAAAATCAATACAAAAATAATAACCGTAACACCTATGTTTAATACTTGTCCCACAACTTTCACAATAAACCCTGCCACTTCCGGATAGCTGGCCATAAACTTATTGCTCAAGTCTCCAATAATATTGGTTATACTAAATGTTATCAGAAGCACGAAAGCAAATACTAAAATTATCGAGAATGAAAGTAACCGATTCTGAATATATTTCAGCCAACTCTTCTTTGGCACGGCCTTTATTCCCCAAATCGAATTTAAGGAACTTTGTATTTCTGCAAAAATGGTAGTAGCACCAAATATAGAAATTCCCAGGCTAACAATAGCTGCAGATGCGGAAGAGTCCGTTCTTTCTGCATTTTCTATAATTAAGCGAAGTGCCCCAATTACCTCCGCTCCCACTATCGGTTCCAACTGAATATACAACTGATTAGCCAAATCCATATGCAAAGCTACCCCAATAGTAACTAAAAGAGAAAGAAAGGGGATAATTGAAAATAGTGTCGCATAAGCTAACGATCCGCTTAATCTAGTGACACTATCATCAATAAACCCTTGTCCGGTATCCTTTACAATCTTGATTAATAAGGATAGGCTTAACTTTTTCTTTCCTATGAATTGTTCCGTCATCTCATGCTTTTTTTACCCAAACAGCAAGATTACGCGCATCCACAGAGAACTCTCCATTTCCTTCTTTATCCAAAGTTACTTCATCCGGAATACTTCCGGTAATTTCGCACCACACTTCACCTGCATGTTCTTTCCCTAAACACATCGTTTTACTTCCCGCTTCATCATTCGAGATTAAAAATACCAAGCCTGAATTAACATGTTCCCCATCTCCTGTACGAATAAAGCCTACGGTTGATGGATGGTCGAAATAATCAACTTGATCACCATACGCATACTTTTTCCTTGCATTCAATAGAATATCTATAATTTTAGTATGTGGCGATTTCTCTCCTTTCACCCCATAATAATCACCATAGAACAAACAGGGATAACCATCCTTCAGCAGAAAAATAAGACCATACGCCAATGGCTTGAACCAAGCTTCAACCTGTGATTCCAAAGAACTTCCATGCTGCGAATCATGATTATCAACAAAAGTCACAGCAAGTTCACAATGGTGCTCCACTAAAGTATTCTTCAGAATATTCCGCAAATCATAATCTTTTCCTTCTTGTGATGCCTGAAACATATTATAATGTAACGGAACATCAAACAAGTTAACTTTATGCCCTACTGCTTCCAGATAATTATCCAATCTTTCCAAGTCACCGTTCCAATATTCTCCCACAGCATAGAAGTCATCACCTCTCTCACTTCTTACCGTATCCAGAAACTGTGCAACGAACTGATCTTTCATATGCTTAATTGCATCCAAACGCATTCCATCAAGATCAAGTTCATTTGAAACCCATTTGCCCCAACGATTCAGTTCGGCGACAACCTCAGGGTGATCCAGGTCAATATCATTACATAAAAGAAAATCGTAATTGCCATTCTCTCCATCTACACCATCACTCCAGGCTTTTCCTTCTCCTTGAATCTGAAATATACCACTTCGCTTTCGAGCATCATCAAATCCAGTCCCGGAAAAATGATAATAATGCCACTTAAAATCCGAATATTTATCTTTACGTCCATGAAAGCTATATCCGGTCCATCCTTGTATTTCATAAGGTTTCCCCAAAGCTTTATTTCTTTGATCAGGATCTACTTCCACCACCATAAACTTTTCCGTAAAATCACCACCTGCTTTATGATTCAAAACGACATCCAGATATACAGCAATCTTATTTTTGTGAAGTTCATCAATCATCTCCTTCAATTCATCTTTCGTTCCGTATTTAGTCCTCACAGTTCCTTTTTGTTCAAACTCACCCAAATCATACAAATCATAAGTAGCATACCCTTCATCCTGCTGTTCATCTGCTTTATATGCAGGTGGTATCCAGATCGCTGTCACACCTATTTCATGTAGATGCGACGCATCCTCTCTCAACTGTTTCCACAACTTTCCGTCATTCGGAAGATTCCACTCAAAATACTGCATCATTACTCCATTTTCCATAACTATTTAATTTAAAATTGATGAGTAACTTAACAAAATAAATAATAAGATGGTTCCCACTATAAATGTAAATTATAGTTTAGTAAGAAAAAAGTATAACACAACATCACATTAAGCATTATAAAAACGCCTCCAATGTTTTTAACCATCTCCAATGGAGTAATGCAAATTATCTTAATATTTCTTTTCATATACATAATTTACTTGATTATGAATAGGAATTTTTCTTTATCCGTTTGTTTTTACATAATCCAAAATCAAGGATATTCCATAAAATGTTTAATTAAAAAATTTCCAGCTATGTTAGAAAGAGAAATCTGGGGAAATACTTTAGAAGACTGGGGTATTTCCATACTTATTATTTTAGGAACAATTGTTTTGATGAAGTTAATATCATTCTTCAGCAGAAAAGTACTCAATCCATTTATCACCCGTACCAATAATCGGCTGGATGATATAATTTATTATTCTTTAGAATCGCCCGTCAAGCTTGCAATTATGTTATTAGGTATTTGGATAGCTATTCACAGGCTTGTTTCTCCGGATAGTTTTGTAAAAGTAATAGATAATGCTTACAAGATACTGATTATTCTGGATATCACATGGATATTTGCCCGATTATCCAGTAGTTTATTGCAAATCTACTGGGGACGACAATCGGATGGACAAAACAACAAAATGATGCCCATTATCAGACGGACAATACTGGTCATTGTGTGGATAATCGGTCTTGTAATGGCCTTAAGTAATATTGGAGTCAATATTGGTGCATTATTAGGTACTCTGGGTATTGGAGGTATCGCATTTGCCTTAGCAGCCCAAGACACTGTAAAAAATGTGTTCGGCGCTTTCACTATATTGACAGATAAGCCTTTCAACATAGGTGATACGATTCGCGTGGATAATATCGAAGGTACTGTGATTGATGTTGGAGTTCGAAGTACAAAAATCATGGACTACAATAAACGTATCATCACTTTCCCTAATTATAAAGTTACAGATGCTTCTATCATAAATATCTCTTCCGAACCGATGCGTCGAGTCGTCTTGAAACTTGGATTGACATACAACACAACATCCGAAAAAATGAAAGAAGCTTTAAATATACTGAAAGCCATTCCTAAAAGAATAGAAAATGTATCTTCCAAACCATCAGATACCACAGCTGTTTTTACAGAATACACAGACTCTGCACTGAACATCATGTACATATATTTTATAGAAAAACAGGGAGATATTTTAATGGTAACTTCAAATGTAAATATGGAGATTCTAGACTCATTCAATAAAGCAGGCATTGATTTCGCATTCCCAACACGAACGATTTACGTTGAAAAGGATGAATTGGCTGATTTGGCAAAAGAGAAAAAATAGTACGCACACTTTATCCTCAAATCACCCCACTAATATAAATCCAATGTAACAAAAAAAATCCCGACGGTATATAATGATTTCTATACCGCCGGGATAATACAGATACTTTTTCAATTCTATCACACTCATACCACACCAATACTCAACCCATATCTACCTTATTTACAATTATCTGAAAAAGATTCAAGTACCTTTTTCGCCATTTCAACCCGTTTCTTTAAATACATGCAGACAGTTTCCCATCGATAATAAGGAAAACGGGAAGTTGAAACAGGAAGTGTCATTTCTTTTTCATTCAAAAGAAATTTCACCCATATTTCTCGAGCCTTGTCATGATAAAAAATCCACTGTACATTAGCAGCCATCGGAGCAATCTCATAATCTTTCCAATATTTAGATACAGAATCAGGAACAACAACTTTAACATCTGTTCCTTCTATACCCATTAATGCTACAAAAGGAATAACTGTCTCTGCATGAGCAAAACGAAAGTTCGCCCTGGTATCCGACTTGCCCTTTATCACTTCATCAGCTGAATGAATAAATTCTGATAGCAGAGGCCATGCAATTGCAACAGGCAACATTCGCCCAACCGGCGAAGAACTTTTACTCATATATTGTCGCAAATTCTGAGTCTGCCAGTAATTATCCCATTCACCTATTGTGAAAAGACCATCCAAATTTATCGGAGTACCTGTATCTGGTAGTATGGCAGCAATGGAGAATAAAGCCATGACAAATTCCTCTGCCTCCTTATCTGTTTCCTGCCCTGATTCCAGAAAGAAGTTTTCCATAACAGAAGCAGGAGAAATCTTTCGTCGCACAAAAGTCTCGTATATAGGACGCCAATCACCATTTTCTTTATAATCAACATAAGATTGGTTTAAATCGAAGAAACGAAGAATATCATTATATTGCTTCCCTTCATTGCGTTGTATGTGTAAAGAAGAATTAAACTCTACCATACAAGCAAGAAATGCATCCATACTATGTATACAACGGGGAACATATGTCGCAATTGCCTGCACTTTGACAGAATCACTGAATAACTGTGGATAGCGTTCTATCATACGTCTGGCAATACCCCGTTGTTCCTCCTCTCCCACCACTGATAACTTCCCCCATTGTCCGTCAAAAGTTTCCGATAGATTCTGTATTGTAGAAAGCAAGGTTACTCCTCCTGATGTTAGCCTATTTTCTCGTCGAGCCAATTCCAGAATCTCCTTCACTCTATTCAAAGCCTTTCCTGAAGTTGGAAAACGCGCTCCATGTCTCCCCAGATGATTAATATAAAACGGAACCATACTATCCTGAAAAAAGCCAGACGAGTCTTTCACAACAGGATACGGCATGGCTGTCCCTGCGTATTGTTGTATCCTATCCTGTCCCCATAAGATGGAAACGGGGCAAAACATAAAAATTCCAATTAACAATAATCCTTTCATATCATAAATCTTATATGTGTAGATTATAACGATGAAAGAAGGATTATGTTTACTTATAAACGACTCTGAGAGAATTCAATACCATAGTATCAAGGCATCTTCGGTTGTTATACATCTTCAGCCAACAGCCATCAGAAAGAACGACATATGGAGTTATATCATTTATTATCAAAATATTAGGCCACAACTTTTATCAATTACAAGTTTGAAATATTGACTGCATGACATAGTTACTTGGCAATAAAACACTACATGGGATAAACATATAAATAGTACTAATATAGCCAGCCAGCCTATTATTAAAATGAAAATTGTTGTTAAATCCTTTTTTTACACCCAAACCATTTTCTTACACAACATGTTTTTTTTTCAAAACGGGACCGATGGTTTTCCGTCTGATATGATTCCTCAAGCCATCTGTTCCAACAGTATTATTTTAACTAAAACTTAATATTATGGTAAGCGACTGCTCAACTACATCTTGTGTATTCGATTTTTTATTGAGGTGCACTCCATTGTAAGTGCGTCTCGATTTTTTCATATGCCAACTTATCTCAGGGTTGTTATTGAGTGTCAATCTCGCTTTTTCCCGTTTTTTCCTGCATTTTCCCGGAACTGTCCCGATTATTTTCTCCATACATCCGGTAGCAGTTCCTTCAGGTCTCTGTCTGATTTGGGTGCCAGATAATAGGGGAGTTTACTGATCACATCATTCAGCCACTCTCTGGGGTTGACACCACGTTCCTTACATGAGCCAAGCAAGGAGCAGATTATAGCCGTATTC
>CEAA01020279.1_pt1 | contig 145721 bp, 120 predicted proteins | sample 557551 | NCBI WGS metagenome assembly CEAA01 (sample SAMEA3182115, study PRJEB8094) | gut metagenome | biome: human; feature: gut; material: Stool; isolation source: human stools | place: Canada | collected 2013-06-11
GCCCGGGAAAGGTTGCTCTCAAAAGAAGGAATCAGGCATAGAGGCAGGCGGTGTATAGAACCGGAAGCTGTTTTTGGACAAATGAAATACAACATGGCATACAGAAGGTTCCGGCATGTGGGAGAAGACAAGGTGACAATGGACTTTGCCTTCTTTGCCATAGCTTTTAATATCAAAAAGATGTGTGCAAAACTGAGAAAGGCAGGAAAGGGACTCATTACATTTGCTAAATCTATGCTTATTGGGCTATTTATAAACCGCTACAAGTGGAAGATAGCAACGTCTTACCAAATGAATCAGAAAAAAGCATCATAAGCAAAAGAAAATATAGCAGGACTGTAAAACGTAAAAAAAAAAGGTTGTGCCAACGTTTTGACACAACCTCCTTCTTTCTGCTATTTATTGATCCATTCGTCAGAGAACCGGTATACAAAATCGATTCCTGCCGGGCTGGCTCCGCGTTGACTGTTATATTTGAAGTGAGACTTCTCCGTTGGAGTGCCACTTGAAATATCATATACATATATATCACTATTTACATAGGTGGACTGTCCTACCCAATATTCTTCCGTAGTAGGGTGAATACCCATAATACCATAAATCGTTATGCTGGATTTCAGGAAGTTTACGTCGAAGCTCTGTGTAGTATAGTTGTAGCGAGTGGCACTGGTTGCGTTGAATGCGTCTGTATCCACAAAGTATAAGTTGGGCTGGGTGAAACTTGCACAGAAGCCGACAGAAGGTGACCAACTTGCGATTGGAAGTTCGATCTCATCCGGCATATCCGTTTCGGAGAGTACATTGCCATCATGGTCAAGCGCTACCATTTTAGGAGAAGAGGTGAATGTCGGGCTGTAAAGGCTTCCTGTGTAAGTTGCGGCGAGCGGGCAATAGATATTTCCGTCTGCGCCTTTGGCGATACCCTTAATCTGATGTCCTTCGAATGGGATTGATTTGATAATCTGATCAGTGGCAGGATCGATGATAATTACTTTCTGTCCGCATCCCGCATACACCTTGCCGCGAGAATAAACCATGCGGCCTTTAGTAGCACCTGCTACAGTAAATGCACCGAAGCTTCCGTCGACTGTTGGTTCTACTTTTACAGCTCCATCGCTCAAAGTCAGTGCGGCGATACCTGAAGTGGCTTCCATACCCGATTCTGAATATTGAACGTATGCACGTGTCGGGCTGACTACTACTAAGTGTTGAGGCCACGTAGATTTACCTTCCGGAGTCATGATTACCAAAGGATCAGCGTATTCCATTTTAAATGTATGGGCATCGCATACCACGAAACGTCCGGCTCCTCCCTGGCTGCTACCGTTTTGAGCAATTATATAAATCTTTTCATTTGCCATATACATGTCTTGAACTACATTTCCTATTTCCATACCATTATTGGCATTTTCGAAAACGTTGCTGTATTCAACTCCGTTTTTATCATAAAAATAGATCGTTCCATTGGCACTACTCATATTGCCTTCACAGACTACGAAAGTACCTTTTGTATCAGTAAAGTCAATAGAAGCACATACTTCGATGGAAGCAAACATCGTATTCCCATTCTCGTGGATACCTACCAGAGTTACAATACCTCCATTGTAGGATTGGTCGGTATAAGCAGGAGCTTTTACTGTTAGTGTTTTTGCATTTTTGTTGAGAGTGAATGTCCACCCTTCTGGTTTCTTCAAGAAATCTACGCTGATTATTTTGTCCATATTCAGTGAAAGAGTTTTCTTTTCGTTGAAGTTGAAAACGTAGTAAGGACGTCCGTCGGTCGGTTTCACGAAAGAGAAACTGTTTACTCCTTTGGTGGTAGGTATGCTGAAACTGGTTCCATTTGTCAGAGTAAAGACAACTTCCATTTCTGAAGGGATCACTGACTGAAAGAAGGACTCGTTGGCCTTTACGTCTTTTCCAGTCGTATCTTTGAGCCGTTCTCCATCTACTGTCCAGTATCCGTCAGTATCAACACTTAGTTGTGGTGCTGCTCCGGTTACGCGGAGTTTTTGTCCGTCTACAAGCAGAAATTGGGTTTCTCCGTTTGCGGTGATTGTCCAGTAATAGATTCCATCTTCTGCTTTCACTCCGATTACAGGGGCATCTGCTCCCTTTTCTCCGTGTTTGACGATAATCGTTTTATTGTCGCTGAAAGTAATCTTTATACCTTCGTTCGTTTCTTCATAGTTGGTGATGAACTTGGCATTCTCGTAAGCCGAAACGATTGTCTGAAGATTGCTGAGGTTTTCTTTTAACTGAGAGAGTTCGGTTTTTATCCCCTTCACTTCATCCCATAACTCATCGTCGTTGTAACATCCTGCAATTAGAATACTAAAAAGGGCGAAGGTCATCAGTCTGACTGCCCAGAAACGCATTTGCTTTCTCATAAATGTAAATTATTTGATATTAAACAAAAAATCCCCGTTTGTTTAGATAGCTATAATCTACACAAACGGGGACACTAATATCTATATCAAATAAAATATAAATGCTTATTTTCTATTTGACCGTAACCCGAAATCCCGCAGGTGTAAATCAGAGCATCAAGGCAGGTCTTCTGACTCATCTCTTCTGACAACACCTTCCCAGGTTTGTGAACCCAGTGGTTTCAAGTTGCAGTTTTGCTCTGACAGGCAGAGCCAAGATTTACAGCAGCAGGTTCTGTTGCCGGTTTGCACGGCATTCCCTTTTCATTCCTTAACAGTATGTCCACTGTTTTCGGAAACCTTAACGCTACAAAGGTATAAAGTTTTGTTAATATCTTGTTTGTTTTATCAAAAGAATTTTTGTTTGTTCTGATATTGAATCGTTTACAGGTCTTTTTGTATATCTCCGAATATTCCGCTTACTAACAGTAAGTATTCCGGCATCCTGTCTTTATCTCCCCATTTTAATTCAATATGTAGTAGTTCGGATGCTGTTTTACCTATATCGAACCCACAGGCTTCCAGTGACGGACGTACCCGTTCGGGATATAGGCAAGGTTTTCCTTCTGTGCGTGTACATGTGGGGCAGAGCAGGCAAGAGCCGGGAAAGAATGCACGTCCTTTATACGTTTTTTCCATTTCCAGCAGTAATTCATCTGTCCGTTTCCGTTCAGTCTCCATCATTTCTTTACCGAAAGAGATAACATCTGTAATTCTTTCCGGATGTAGAGGAGTTATTTTCGTCCCGATAATCAAAGCTGTTTGGCATTGGGAAAGGTAATGATCTACATTGAATGAGAATGGAGGACATGCCCAATAAGTGTTATAGCGGGTGCATTGCCGGCAGAATCCGATAAATTTTTCGGCATCCCGATAGTTTGCCATGTATTCGGCAACGGGAATGGTAGCGGTAAAGTCTTCAGCAATATAGTCTTCTCTTGTTTTCATATCACAAAGATATAGTTTATTTTTGTACTGCGGTTATTAATCATTCAGAGGAAAATCAGATGGAAAAAGGATACATTCATATTTATACGGGTGATGGAAAAGGAAAGACGACGGCAGCATTCGGCCTGGCAGTCCGTGCCCTTTGTGCAGGTAAAAGCGTATTCATCGGGCAGTTTGTCAAAAGCATGAAATACAATGAAACCCGTATGGTTGAAAAGTTCGACCGGATTTCGATAGAACAGTTCGGCAACGGATGTATGCTGACCCGTGAAGCTACGGAAGCAGATATCCGTGCGGCACACGAAGGGTTGACAAAATGCAGGGATGTTCTGCTTTCCGGAGAATATGCAGTCGTTATATTGGATGAATTGACCATTGCCCTCTTTTTAGGTTTATTGGAACTGGATGATGCGTTACAACTGTTGCGTAGCAAGCGTCCGGAAACGGAGGTCGTTATTACCGGACGCTATGCACCGCAGGAGTTGATTGATATAGCCGATCTTGTCACCGAAATGCGGGAAGTAAAGCATTATTATAAACAAGGCGTATTGTCGCGTGACGGAATAGATCGTTAGCAAAGCTATCCCAACGATAGAATCAATAATTGTGCCGTCAGCACCCGCAGAAACATGGTAAGCGGATAGACTGTAGCATAACCTACGGCTGGTGCATCGCAGGAAGTGAGGTCATTGGAGTATGCCAGTGCCGGCGGGTTAGTGGTAGAGCCTGCCAGAACACCGATTAACGTGAAGTAATTCAGCTTGCAGTAATAACGTCCTACCAATCCCGTAATCAGAAGAGGCAGAATGGTGATGATAACTCCGTAACCCACCCATATATATCCTCCGCCATGAATGATGGTATCTACGAATCCTTCTCCTGCTCCCAGACCTACACAAGCGAGGAAGATGGAAATACCGATTTCACGGAGCATCAGGTTGGCGCTTATGGTAGTGTAAGTAATCAACTTATATTTCGGTCCGAAACGGCTGATCAGAATAGAGACGATGAGCGGACCACCTGCCAGTCCCAGTTTCACCGGTTGGGGAATACCCGGGAAGGCAAAAGGAATACTACCCAGAATACAACCCAATGCGATACCTATAAAAATAGGAATCAGATTAGGGTGATTCAGGCGCTTCATTGAGTTACCCAGTACTTTCTCGGCATGAGCAACGGCAAGCTCGGTACCAACGATGGTGACACGGTCGCCCATTTGCAACTGCAGCTGCGGGCCGGCAACCAAGTCCACTCCCGAACGGTTGATGCGGGTAATGCTTGCTCCGAAGTTATTTCGTATTTTCAGTTGTGAGAGAGTCTTGCCGTTGAGTTCCGGTTTGGTTATCAGGATGCGGCGTGAGATGAGCTGTTTGTTCAGCTGTTCCCATTCCATTTTAATTTCCTTGCCGAAGAAGATGGTGATTGCTTCCACATCAATCGGTGTAGAGATGACTAGGATAATGTCTCCTACATGTATGACCGTTTCAGAGTTGACCAATTCTGTTTCTCCTCCTTCACGGTGTTTGATACGTGAAATGACGAACTTACGATTCAATAACGGACGAAGTTCTTTAATCTTGATACCGTCTACCGATTCGTTTCTTACCTCGATGGAGACAGGACGTACGGTAAGTTCCTGTAAATGTCCCAAGCCTACTTCCGCTTCTTTTTCTTCCTGTGCGGTATTGATGCGCAGAAGATATTTCAAGGCGAGCAATGACAGGATGATGCCTACGACACCCAGCGGATAGCTGACAGCATATCCCAATGCTATATCGGGGGCGTCTATACCGTTCAGGTCACTGTTGGCTTGCTGCGCAGCTCCCAGTCCGGGGGTGTTGGTGACGGCTCCGGACAAGATACCTACCATGGTGGTAATCGGAGTTCCGGTAGTAAAGTGGAGAATAACGGTGATTCCTACTCCCAATGCCACTACCAGCACAGCCAGCATATTCAGCGTGAAACCTCCTTTCTTGAAGGCCGAGAAAAATCCCGGTCCTACTTGCAGACCGATAGAGTAGACAAACAGAATCAATCCGAACTCTTTCAGGAAGTGGAGCAGGTGCTCGTCCAGATTCATGTTGAAATGACCGAATACGATTCCGACAAAGAGTATCCAGGTGACTCCCAGAGATACTCCCCGCACTTTAATTTTTGCCAGGATGATTCCGAACGCTATGGTCAGCGACAGAATCAGCACAGAGTGTGCCACTCCTCCACCCCAAAGGTTGGGGTAACCTTCGAATAAATTTCTTAGAACTTCCATTTTGATTTTTATATTATATCATGATATTTTGTAGTGTTAAAAGTATCCCCGGAGAAATCACTTCTACAGGGATACGCACACATTGAGTATGACGACTTTGAGCCGTCTCTTAGTTATTTGTAATAGAGAGAATCATTCACTTAAATTTCTTCCGTTGATGTCGGGCGGAACATAGTCTCTATTTTTGCTGATATTAATGATGTCAGCAATTTGATTTGCATATTGTTTTTCCATAAACGGTTTGTTTACATCATTACTGTCTTTCTATCCCACGAGTAAAAACAGTAGTCACAAGATACTGAATGGCAGGTCTTCTGACTGACTTCCTCCCTGATGCCTTCCCAACTTGGCATTATCATAACAAGTCAGTGGCTAAAGTAATTATCAAGAAGTTGAACGAAGCTTCACAGCAGCGGGACTGTCCGGGATTTCCACCCGGTTCCCTTTTAATTCAGACAGTTGATATGGCTATCTGAAACCAATTCACGGGCAAAGATAAGGAATTTATGGAGAAACCAGATGGATACCATGTATTTATTTCATGTGGGTTCATTCCTGTTTGATACGCACCCGCATTTCTTTTGCGTCAAACGTAATTGATTCGTTACGGAATAGTCTTTCTATGTGGCCGCTGGCTATCATTTCAGAGGTGGAAAGGGTATATAATTGCGGATTATCAATTAGCATGATAGAGTCGCAAAGTGATAGGGCGATATCGAGGTCGTGTGTGGAGAACAGGATGCATTTGCCTTCTTCCTGTGCCAGTCTTTTCAGGAGCAGGCAGAGTTCGTAGCGGTTGGGCAGGTCCAGAAAAGCGGTTGGTTCGTCAAGCAGGATGACGGGGGTATCCTGTGCGAGGGCACGCGCTATCATGATTCGTTGGCACTCGCCGTCGGACATTTTATCCATTGTCTTTTCTGCGTAGTCGGTCATGCCGACCAGTCGCATGGCATTGTCCACCCGGCTTTGGTCTTCCGGTTGTAACTGTCCGATCCAGTTGGTGTAGGGGGCACGGCCCAATGCTACTACGTCTTTGCAACGCAGATTGGCGATGCGTACTTTATCGGTGGTTACAAAGCTGATGTTTCGTGCCAGCTTTTCCGGTTTCAAGGAGGTTATATTCTTTCCTTGCAGGATGATTTCTCCCGATTGAGGCTTTTCCAGTCCCATCATGGCACGGAGCAGGGTACTCTTTCCTGTTCCATTGCGTCCCAGCAGTGCAACGAGTTGTCCGCCTGTGATCCGGGCGTTTACCGTTTTCAACAACGTACGCTGTCCGTATCCTAGTGTCAGTTCTTTAAGCTCGATCATTTGATTATACGCAAGTTTTTAGCTATTACCCATAAAATAACCGGAACACCCAGCAGGGCAGTGATACAGTTGACCGGAAGCAGAAACTTCTTGGCGATGATGTCGCAGAGAAGCATGCTGATGAATCCGGTCAGCATGGTGCCGGGGACGAGTATTCGGTGGTCGGCATTGTTAAACAGTAACCGGGTGACGTGCGGAACAGCCAGTCCGATGAAACCGACAGGGCCGCAGAAGGCGGTGACCGTTCCTGTGAGCAGTGCGGTGGATATGAAAATAAAGGTACGCGAGCGCTTGATATTCATTCCCATGGTCCGCGCATAGTTCTCGCCGAGTAACAGCAGATTTAGTGGTTTGATGCAGGCTACGGAAATCAGCAGCCCCAGGCACAGCATCGGAATCATAATTCCTAGTTGAGTGGCTGTAATGTGGCTTAATGATCCCATTGACCAGAGCGTGAACATTTTCAGTTGTTCGGCAGAACTCAGGTATTGCAGTATCTGGATGATGGCACCTGCCACATATCCGATCATGACCCCCATAATCAGTACACCGAGAATATTTTTTACTTTCCGGCTGACAATGGCTACCCCCAATAAAATGGCAGCTGTTCCTATCCAGCCCGAGCCGACGATACCCAGCGATTGAAGGACCGGAAACTCCGTCCATCCGAGCAGCGGAGCTCCTAGTATAAAGAGCGCTACTCCCAATCCTGCACCGGAACTAACTCCCAGCAGGTAAGGGTCCGCCAATGGATTCTGGAATACCGTTTGCATCTGCAGACCGCTAACGGAGAGCGCCACACCTATCAGTGCCGCTACCACTACCCGTATAAACCGGATGGAAAGGAGAATGTTGCGTGTCATTTCGTCGCATTCGCCTCCGGTGAGTACAGCCCATACTTTAGAGATGGGGATATACGTATCTCCGGTTGCCATATCTATCAGTAATAATAGTACGGCAACCATACTTAGCGTAATGAATAAGAGGGCGGTACGTTTGTGGGGCTGTTTCATTCCAGATGCCTGTAGTAATAGAGTGAGTCGGATACAAGTTCAGGGTGGAAAATATGAATCAGATCGCGCAGTACTATGTCGGGACGTACTACTGCCGATTCCCAGTACTCGTTACCACCGGTAGCGGTCAGTCGCAGATTGTTGTTGTATGCAGTCTTTTCGCGAACGGATTTCGCATCAGTGAATTTAGGATTGACGGCTTTCAGTTCATCCAGTGTAGAAGCCATGCCGACATTAATCCAGTAGTCAGCTTTTTGTATCAGTCCGTAGGCAGTTTCCAGTCCGATGGGGGCGGAGCTGTTGGAAGTGTTCTCCTTATATATATAGTCTGCTCCTGCGTCGTTTACCAGTTGTGCCATATAGCTTTTGGTGGAAGGCATTATCCAGCTATCGTTCCAGGGGGTATTGAACATTACGGTAGGGCGCTGCTCTACCGATGCCGTAAGGTCTTTCAATGTCTGATAGCGTTTCGGAATTTCGCTGAATATTTCGATTCCTTTTTCACGGCTGTCCGTCAGTTCGGACAGAGCAACCATCCATTCGGCTTTGCCGAGCGGTGATTCTTCCAGATATTCGCCTACATACATATAAGGTATAGAGAGTTCTTTCAGTTTGTCCGTTACAGCGGTTTGTGCGTCTCCGATGCCGTATAGCAATACAACGTCGGGTTTCAGGCCCAGCAATAGTTCATAATTCATTTCCGGACCCATGTCTTTAATGGAGTCTTTGTGCGCAATGATATACGGATTGGATACGTAGTCGATGCCCGATACGGCTACAATTCGGTCTGCCTGTCCCAGCGCGTCGAGCATGGCGATGTAGGAAGAAGACATACATACAATCTGTTTTGCTCCGGCAGGAATGGTGGGACCTGTGAATCCGGCGGGTGCCTGTTCGCCATTTCGTGATATGAAGTAAGACATTTCTACATCTTTGGCTCCCTGCCACGGGTTGAATACTTGTATCAGGGTGCTTTGAACGTTTTCTGCACCCAATATTTTAAATCCGGAAGCATATTCCGGTGTATATATATCCTGATTGAATGCTTCGAGAGAAGTCTTCTTGTTTGATACGCAACTTACCAGTAATAGCAAGGAAGCCAGTATGAAAGCGGAGATGGATTGTTTTATCATTTTATTTACATTTAGTTGTAACTGTCTTGTGAACATGTGATGCAAATATATTAATTGTTTTCTAATATGTCATTATTAAGTCTCTATTAAATTAGTTTTAGGCTTCCTCTCCAAGTGAATTAAACATAGGTTTTGCTCCCATGCTCTCACTTTCTGCCTGTATCGCTTTGTTCATCGGCGTTTCAGCTATGGTAGCAACTGTGGTGGCAGAGTGGGAGCAAGCTGTTGCTCTCACTCTGCATCGCCTTGCAATATGTGGTTTTCTTAATGTTATTGTTTGATTTGCAGGGTGTTAACGCCTGTTGTGTCAACTATTAATGATTGACATGTCAGTCGTTAATAATTGAGAAATCAGGTGTTAATAGCTGATGACTCATGTATTCTTGACTGAAAAATGATTTAGTACTTACTGAAAGAACAGGTTAAGCGAAATTGTAGCTATGGTCAAGTTAATCAAATGGATAGGTGTTTCAGAAAGTTTCAAGCGCTTGAAACACTTTGTTTCACCGTATGAAACACTTTGTTTCATTACTTGGAACACATTGTTTCAAGGCATGAAACAAAGTGTTTCAACGGTTGGAACTGATCTTGGAACTATTCTTCATTCATCATTTCAATAGTTCTTCATTCAAACTGGCGTTCAGTCGAAAAAATGGAAGATTAAGGCGTTAAATAAACGGCAAAAAAGATAAAACATAAAAAAAAGATTTATCTTTGCAAATGTAATGGTTCCTGAAAAGATTATTTCGTTCAGGATGAAAAGGGAATCCGGTGAGAATCCGGAACAGTACCCGCTGCTGTAAGTCCCCCTTAATGATTATCGTATTTTTGCCACTGGTGTAGACACTGGGAAGGCGCGATAATTGGGACGAGTCAGAAGACCTGCCATAACTAGGATAGATTTACACCTGCGGGATTGAGATCAGGTTGTGGTCAGATACGAAGTCATTCATATTTGGTACCTCATATAGCCCCGTTTGTGTAACTCTTACACAAACGGGATTTTTTTTGTGAGAGTTAACATATTATTCATTTAAATGAATGAGTTATGAAAAAGAATTTGAATTTCTTGATGGGTGCTGTCTTATTGATGGCAACAGTGTTGTTTGCCAGTTGTAATGCAGAAGATGATTTTCTCGTATCCCCGGTGGATTCTACAGGTGCTGTAACACGTTCGGTTACTACCGATCCGTATGTTATTGATTTTGCTAATGTACCCGCAGCTTATACCGCTTCGGATAAATACGGTGCTAATCTTTATACCGGAGGTGCGGGGCAAATCACTGAAGGCTACAAGGTACAATTAGGCAACAGTGGAACGTATGTACAGTTTCCTGTTAATTATCTCGAACAAGAATGGGGAGAAGAACCCCGCCCGTGGCAATATGACTATTGGAATGGCGGCTTGGCTGTTTCGGATTATACGGATATTACTGACGGTACCTATTTGAATCAGTGTAGCGTATATAACGGAGGAATAGCTGGTGTAGATAATGATAAGTTCGTTGTAGCCTACGGATATAGCGATTTTTATAATGATCCGCTTTCTACCTATGACAAATGCGCAAAGATCTATCTGACAGATGCTACCGGCTATACAGTTGTGGAAGAAGGAACACCGGTTGAGGGAACAGTAAAAACAGGAACTTTCAACAGTGTATATGTCTGCAATACGACTTATTCGCAAATTGTCATGCGGGATGGTAATTCATTTACGACTGGTGGCAAATCACTCGAAGAGCAGGAAGGTTGGTTCAAGGTTGAATTCATCGGCTTCGCATCGTCCGATACTTCTGTGGCTCCTACGGGTAAAGTCACTTATTATCTTGCCAATTTCGATAAGAGTAAAGAAGAAGAGTCAGGCTTACACGGCGAAATTCGGACCGGCTGGAATCAGGTTGACCTGACAGATCTCGGAACGGGTGTTCATATGGTTGTCGTTAATTTTGTCGGTAGTGACAAGAGTGATTACGGATTGAACACACCGGCATACTGTGCGTTAGATAACCTTTCCATTTCATTGTAATTTTGAAATCTTTAAATAAAATCAGTTGTGAGAAAGTATTTATTGCTCCCTCTATTATTAGCGCTTGTCATTTCTTGTAATAAAGACGATGTTATAACGCAGGAAAATGAAAATCCTCTTATTGAGCTCGACAGCGAAACGGGTGTTTACGTTGTTAAGGTGGGAAAAGAAGTCAAGGTAAATCCTACTTATTCAAATGTTGACTTTGCGGTTTATTCATGGAAGTATAACGGTCGGATTATTTCGGATAGCCCTTCATTGACTTATACTTTCAATCAATCTGGTTCATATTATGTGACTATCCGGGTGGATACCCCCAAAGGTAGTTCCGAAGAAGAAATCCGTATGGAAGTGAATGAACTCGCTCCGCCGGTTATCTCATTAGTTGTTCCGACCGGTGGGCTGAATGTGCTTGCCGGCCGCGAACACAAAATAACACCGGACATTCAGAATGCGGAAGGAGCGATATTCCGGTGGACTCTGAACGGGAAAGAAGTAGGTACAACTGCCGAATATACTTTCAACGAGCAGGAGTTAGGCTCCTATAAACTAGTACTTTATGCGAAAAATGAAGATGGCGATACTTCGAAAGAAGTAGTGGTCAATGTAGTAGACAAATTATCGGCTGATGCAACCATTGTTGCTCCGTCATTTTATACAGAAAACCTCGTAAAAACAGTTGCTTTGGGGCGTACTCTTTATCTCCGACCGTATGTTAACATATCGTCTGTCGCCAATTATCAATGGAGTCTGGATGGAGAACCTATCAGTGGAGCCAATTCACTGATGTATGCATATACACCCGAAGCGAAGGGAGAACATACGCTGACCTTTGCTCTTTCTTACGGAAACAGTGCTGCTCAGAAACGGATCACACGCAACATTAGCGTGACAGGTACGGATAAAATATCGTTGGATATTCCGGTTGCATGCATTGATGCATCCGAAAAGCGTCCTTACACGGAAGGTTGTTCGTTGAATAGTAATAAGGTATATGAATTTATACCGGCACCCGGACAATTCGTGAATGAGACGAATACAGCCGGATATACCGGGACGGAATCTACACAGGAGGCAGCTATCGCCTATGCGGAAAATAGACTGGCAACCACTTCCTATGTTTCACTCGGTGGCTGGGGAGGTTATATTGTCGTAGGTTTCGACCATAGCATCGAAAATAAGGGCGGCTATGACTTTTCTATCATAGGCAACGCATTTGAAGGATCGTCCGAGCCGGGTATCGTATGGGTGATGCAGGATGTAAACGGAAACCAACTGCCTGATGACGAATGGTACGAACTGAAAGGTTCTGAATATGGAAAGAACGGTACTATTCAGGATTATGCAGTGACTTATTATCGTCCCGGTGGTGCAAAAATGGCAACTCAGTGGGCTGATAACCAGGGAAATGTAGGAGAGGTAGATTACCTCGGGGGATATCATCCTCAGGCTTACTATTATCCGCTCTGGATTAAGGAAGATTCTTATACATTGTATGGAACGCGGTTAAAATCTAAAACCGTAGAGTCTCGACCGGGATTCTGGGAAAATCGGTCGTTCGAATGGGGATATGCTGACAATGTAGGCGATGATATGCCTTCGAAAGACAATCCCAATGCCTCGTCTATCAGTAATTATTTCAAGATATCGGATGCTGTAAATTTGGATGGATCATCGGCGAATCTTACGCATATTGATTTCATCAAAGTGCAGACCGGCGTCAATGCTAAAGCGGGATGGCTGGGTGAGAACTCAACAGAAGTTTACGGATTTACAGATGAAAATAATAAGAAATAGAAATGAAACAATTATTCAAGATATTGATGATGGCGGTTTTTGCTACGGCATTTATCGCTTGTAACGACGATGACGGCGTCTCTTTTGTCGGCAAAGATAATTATATCGTCGCATTTTCACTTACAGTAGACGGGGTGACATACGATGCTTCTATTACCGAAGGTAAAATCAAGGTAAGCATACCTTATAATGTATCTCTCGAAAATGCGAAAGCATCGTATACGTTGAGTGAGAATGCCCGAATCAACCCCGATCCGGCAGAAATCACCGCATGGGACGAAGAATGGCAGTTTATAGCTACGGCGGATAACAAAGAAAACCGTGTTTATCATTATACCTATGAGTATAGCGATATTTCCAAGAGCGGAAATGTCGTGTTAGAGACACAGGCTGACGTTGATAAATTCAAAGCCACACAGATCAATAGCATCGACGGTAACCTGACAATTGGTACGGATAACGGTGACGGTATTGAAAATCTTGATGGGCTCTCCAACCTGGAGAGTGTAACCAACTCTATCATTATCAAATCATCTTATAAGGGACAAAATTTGGAAGGATTAGCCTCGCTCAAACATGCAGGCAGTATAAAGCTCGGTACTCTTTATAAAATGTCGGACAATGAAACGCTTGAGGATATTGCATTACCGGCATTGGAGGAAATTACCGGTGACTTGATTTTGCGTAATGCCCTGGTTAAAAATATCAATCTGCCATTATTGGCATCAGTCGGAGAAACATTTAATATCACGACAGATAACCTTACCTCTGTCAATGTCAATATGCTCTCCTTCATAGGTGATGATCTTACGCTAATCGGTTCGACTACTGCTACGGAAAGTTCCGATATCGAATCAATCGTTTTCCCCCAGCTCAAAAAAGTGGGTGGAAACATGACAATACAGTACCAGAAAAGCATGACATCTATTTATTATCCTGTGTTGGAGGAAATCGATGGAATGACAACTCTTGATCAATGTTCTCAGATGCCGGGGCTTGTATTTCCGGAATTGGTTCGTTCCGGTGGTTTCACATTTACTCAATGCTCGGCTTTGTCGGATATTCAGGCTCCTGAAATGCTAAAGAGCGGGGAAATCTATATCCGAAATTGCAGCAACGTTAACAACATTGATTTTTCAAAAATGACAGAAGTCGATGGAGATTTATATTTAAACAGTGGAACAATAAAAGATCTGACAGGCTTTGCTGCTTTAGAGACAGTCAATGGAGTGTTTACTTTGACGGGGGTGAAGAACGTCTCCGATTTTTCTTGCCTTTCTCATCTGAAAAATGTAAAAGGATTAAGCTTAGGGGGTGTCGGGATTACGGAACTTGATCTAAGAGGAATTGACTTTAATGGAGGAGAACTTCGGCTCACATGTGAAAAATTAGCCACTGTGAAAGCGGACGATACATTCAATGGTAGCATTTATATTAGACCGGATAATACCTCGCGAATTACTTCTTTTATTTTTGAGGGCTTTTCTGTAATCAATGGTAATTTCGAATCGGGGAATTTTAATTATGTCACAGCATTCACATTGCCGATGAAAATCATAAAAGGAGATGCGATTATTGCAATTAGTGGGGTGACAGCTGCTCCAGTTAAAGACATTGATATCCCAAATTTGACAGAAGTCGGGGGGAGTCTTGCTATTCAGCAAATACCTAAGGCGGCTGCCAAGTGTTCTTTTGGTAGTCTTATGAAGGTTGGCAAGTCTCTGAATATGAAGGTCACGTCTTTAAGATGTGGTGTAGAAATGCCTAAGTTGCAATCTATCGGGGAAGCCTTCACTTCAGAAGAAAATAAGGTGTCGACATGGCAGATTAGTGATGAGGAAGAATTTAACTATCCGGAACTGACTATTATCAATGGTAGCTTGACTATTAATACTGGTGCGAAAACTGATTTTAAGATAGAAAAATTTTCGTTTCCTAAGTTGAGGGCGATTGAGGGTGGACTGACAATATCACCGACGCGAATTACAGATGCGTATCGAAATGAGGCGCTCACCACACTTGAATTCCCATCATTGGAAAGCGTCGAAAGCATCAAAATAGTAAATCAGAATGCCTTAAAGAATTTTAGTACGTTTGCGCCGTTATTTACCAAAAATATTCTTACGGAGACTTCGCAATGGAGCGTGTCTACATGTGGCTATAACCCTACTTATGCAGATATGAAAGCGGGGAAGTATGAAGAACCATAATAGTCGCTGATCGAAAAGAGAATGGAGTGCCCGATTATAAACGGACACTCTTTCTTGCGTTTAATGGTATCCTCATCAAGTCCGTAGCGCGATTGTAGTAACAAATGAATTTATATATTATAGGAGGTAACAATGAATCGAATTTCAAAATTGCTCGTTTTTCTTGTTTTGATAGCCTTTACCGGTTGCATGGAATGGGATTACGGTAAAATGGAAGACTTCTCCGCAACAGGGGAAGGGCTTTTTATTACAAACGAAGGTAATTTCCAGTATGGGAATGCTACTTTATCCTATTATGACCCGGAAACGAAAACTGTGGAGAATGAGATTTTCTACCGGGCTAATGCCATGAAGCTGGGTGATGTAGCCCAATCGATGACAATCCGCAACGGCGTTGGCTGGGTGGTGGTCAATAATTCTCACGTCATTTACGCTATCAATATTAATACATTTAAAGAGGTAGGACGTATAACGGGGCTGACTTCTCCACGTTATATCCATTTCCTCTCGGACGAGAAAGCCTATGTCACGCAGATATGGGATAACCGCATTTTTATAGTCAATCCCAAGACTTATCAGATTACCGGATATATTGATTGTCCCGACATGACTACAGAGTCCGGATCGACGGAGCAAATGGTGCAATATGGTAAGTACGTGTTTGTGAATTGCTGGTCGTATCAGAACCGTATCCTGAAGATAGATACAGAAACGGATAAGGTGGTGGATCAACTGACTGTGGGGATACAACCTACATCATTGGTACTGGACAAAAATAATAAGATGTGGACAATAACCGATGGGGGCTATGAAGACAGCCCGTATGGCTATGAAGCTCCGTCGCTTTATCGGATCGATGCCGAGACGTTCCAGGTTGAGAAACAGTTTAAATTTAAACTTGGCGACTGGCCTTCCGAAGTGCAACTGAACCGGGAAGGTGATATGCTTTATTGGATCAATAAAGATATATGGCAGATGTCTGTCGATGCTGACCGTGTCCCCGTGCGTCCATTTCTTAAGTATAGTAATACGATATATTATGGGTTGACGGTCGATCCGAAAAATGGTGACGTATATGTGGCAGATGCCATTGATTATCAGCAAGACGGCATTGTATATCGTTATACGAAGGAAGGAAAATTAATAGACCAATTCTATGTAGGGATTATTCCCGGAGCATTTTGTTGGAAATAACCAAAAGGGAAATATATGGGAAAAAAGACGAAATGGATCATTTTTACTATAGCTGTCATGTGGGGCATGCCTACTGTTCTCCGGTCGCAGCAAACGGAAAATAAGCAAAATTGGGCGGAAAGAGGAATACGGCTTCGTGAAGTTGAAATCAAGGCCAAGCGCCCAATGAAAGATATCGGCGTGCAGAAAACAGTGTTTGACTCACTTGTCCTGAAAGAAAATATAGCTTTGTCGATGGCTGATGTGCTCACATTCAACTCTTCTATCTTTGTGAAGAATTACGGACGCGCTACGCTCTCGACTGTTTCTTTTCGTGGAACATCGGCTTCACATACGCAGGTGACATGGAATGGAATGAGAATAAATAGCCCGATGCTGGGTATGACCGACTTTTCTACAATTCCATCTTACTTCATAGACGATGCTTCTCTGTTGCATGGCACTTCATCTGTCAATATGGTGGGCGGTGGTTTAGGTGGTTTGGTACAACTTTCTACTATACCTGCCGATCAACAAGGATTTGGTATGCAATATGTTCAGGGAGTTGGTTCCTATCGGACGTTTGACGAGTTTCTACGTCTGACGTATGGAGACAAGCATTGGCAGGTATCGACCCGTGCGGTCTATCAGTCTTCACCTAATGATTTTAAGTTCCGCAACCGCGATAAGAAAGAGAATATCTATGATGATAATTATACGATTATTTCACAATATTATCCGGTCGAACGTAATAATAATGCGTCATTTAAGGACTTACATCTTTTGCAAGAGGCGTACTACAACACAGGTAAGGGTGACCGTTTCGGACTGAATGCATGGTATATTAACTCTAACCGGGAATTGGGACGGTTGACGAGCGACCAGAGTGACGGAACTCGTTTTGAGAATCGTCAGCGGGAGCATACATTGCGCAGTGTTCTGTCGTGGGATCATACACGCGAAAACTGGAAGTTGGGGACGAAAGCCGGTTATATCTATACATGGATGGCGTATGATTATAAAAATGATAAAGGGAATGGAGATATGGCTTCCATGACTCGTTCGAGAAGTAAAATCAATACTCTTTACGGGCAAGTGGATGGTGAGTATTTTCTAACGGAAAAGTTACTTTTTATCGCCGGGCTGTCGGCACATCAGCATTTTGTGAAAAGTTCGGATAAAAATATCATTACCCTGGTTGGCAATCGGGCGGTGGTCGGTTATGATAAGGCACGTGTAGAACTTTCCGGTACTGTATCGGCAAAATGGCGTCCGATAGAACGCTTGGGGATGTCAGTGGTATTGAGGGAAGAAATGTACGGTGATAATTGGTCGCCGATTATTCCTGCTTTTTTCGTCGATTATGTTCTGTCGAAAAAAGGGAATATAACAGCTAAAGCCTCCATAACACGCAATTATCGTTTTCCTACGTTAAACGACCTTTATTTCCTGCCGGGAGGGAATACGGATTTAAAGCGTGAGAGCGGGTTTACTTATGAAGCCGGATTGTCATTTGCTGTGGGTAAGGATAATGTTTACACCTTGTCCGGTTCAGCTTCGTGGTTTGATCAACATGTCAATGACTGGATTATTTGGTTACCCAATTTTAAAGGGTATTATTCTCCTCTTAATATCAAAGAAGTGCACGCTTATGGTATAGAAACGGAGGCGGATCTCGCATTACGGTTGGCTAAGAACTGGAAATTGGGAGTACATTCTACTTTTGCCTGGACCCCTTCGATTAATGAAGGTGAACCGATGAGTTCGGCTGATCAGTCATTGGGAAAGCAGCTGCCGTATGTACCGGAATATTCGGCTACGTTGTCAGGCAGACTGTCTTATCGTAGTTGGAGCTTGTTGTATAAGTGGTGCTATTATAGTGAACGCTATACCATGACAAGTAATAAAAAAACATTGACGGGGCATCTCCCTCATTACCTGATGAGCAATGTGACTCTTGAGAAAGGATTTTCACTCCGTTGGGCAGATTTGTCATTGAAAGGAACAGTCAATAACTTGTTTAACGAAGAATATCTCTCGGTATTGTCTCGTCCGATGCCGGGAATTAACTTTGAATTCTTTATTGGCATCACGCCTAAATGGGGAAAGAAGTAAGTGTATTTGATAATGCTGTTTTCTTATTAGATACAAAATATTAAAAGATTATACTGGAATTAAAATCTCTATTGTTTTGTGGTATCTTTGTAATATCCTCAAAACGATAGAGATTTATTTTTAGATATGTAGAGATGGAAAAGAAGAAACTCAACTCTTTTATGCTTGCCGGAACAGGGAGCGATGTAGGTAAAAGTGTATTGGCTGCGGCTTTTTGCCGCATTCTGAAACAAGACGGTTATACTCCTGCACCGTTCAAGGCGCAGAATATGGCATTGAATTCCTACGTTACTCCGGAAGGACTGGAAATAGGGCGGGCGCAAGCCGTACAGGCGGAAGCAGCCGGACTGTCGTGTCATGTAGATATGAATCCGCTGTTATTGAAACCCAGCACGGAACAGACAGCCCAGGTTGTGCTGTGCGGTAAACCGGTTGGTGACCGGAGCGCATATGAGTTTTTCCAGAAGGAGGGACGCAAGGAACTGCGTAAAGTGGTGAATGACGCGTATGACCGATTGGCGAACCAATACAATCCCATTGTCATGGAGGGTGCCGGAAGTATTTCAGAAATCAATCTTCGGGATTGTGATCTGGTCAATATGCCAATGGCGATGCATGCAGGGGCAGACGTCTTTTTGGTAGCCGACATTGATCGTGGAGGTGTTTTTGCCAGTGTTTATGGTTCTATCCTGTTGCAGACTCCCGAAGAACGTTCACTGATTAAAGGGATTATCATTAATAAATTCAGAGGAGATATCCGCTTATTTGAAGAAGGTATCCGGATGATAGAAGACCTTTGTAAGGTTCCTGTGTTAGGAGTAGTCCCTTACTACAGAGGAATCTATATCGAAGAAGAAGATTCCGTCATGCTTGAGAGTAAGAATAGGGAAGCGGCAGCCGGTAAAATTAATGTTGCCGTCATCTTGTTAAGACATCTGTCCAACTTTACAGATTTCAATGTGCTGGAACGGGACGAACGGGTACATTTGTATTATACTAATAATGTAGATGACATCACGAAAGCGGATATCATCTTATTGCCCGGAAGTAAAAATACATTGGATGACCTTTATGAATTACGTCGGAATGGCGTGGCACAGGCTATCTTGAAAGCGTCGCAGGAAGGAGCGACGGTTATGGGGATTTGCGGAGGCTATCAGATGATGGGATTGGAAGTGCGTGATCCGGAAGGAGTGGAAGGAAATGTCAGAATGCTGCCGGGACTGGGGCTGCTTCCTGTGATTACCACTATGCAGGGAGATAAGGTAACCCGGCAGGTGGAATTTACTTTTGACGGGACAGAAGCTCTTTGCAAAGGCTATGAAATACATATGGGGAGGACTGTGCCTGCCGAAGGTTCTCCACCATCACCATTCAATCAATTGGCAGATGGACGCGAGGACGGTTATCAGGATAAACAGAAGAAATGTTTGGGGACTTACATTCATGGAATATTGGATAATCAGCCATTTATTGATTTTCTGCTTGCTCCCTATATCGGTAAACTTGGGCAACAGACATTTGACTATACGGCGTTTAAGGAAGAGCAGTATGATAAATTGGCAGAACATGTGAGAAAGCATATTAATATGCCGTTGCTTTATGATATATTAGAAAAAAGTCGTATGTTTGCTACAGAACCATAAAACAAAATGTACTATGAGCGGTAATTATGTTATCAATATCGGTCGCCAGTTAGGTAGTGGCGGAAAAGAAATAGGAGAAAAGTTGGCAGCCCGTTTGGGTATCGACTTTTATGATAAAGAACTGATCAATCTGGCTTCTGAAGAGAGCGGATTATGCAAAGAGTTCTTTGAAAAGGCAGATGAGAAAGCTTCGCAAGGTATTATTGGCGGGCTGTTCGGTATGCGTTTTCCTTTTATCAGTGAAGGGGCGATGCCTTGTACCAACTGTCTGAGCAACGATGCCTTATTCAAGGTACAGAGCGATGTAATCCGTCGTCTGGCAGCGGAGAAATCCTGTGTGTTTGTCGGACGATGTGCCGACTATATTTTGCGGGAGCATCCCCGTTGTGCAAATGTCTTTATTTCAGCTTCGAAAGATGACCGTATCGCACGGTTGTGTCAGATGCATCATATTGACGAAGAAGCAGCGGAAGAAATGATAGAGAAAGCGGATAAAAGACGTTCTGAATATTATAATTATTATAGTTATAAGACATGGGGAGCAGCTGCCACTTATCATTTGTGCATTGATTCTTCTTCATTGGGAATTGAAGAAACTGTGCGGTTTATAGAAGAGTTTGTGGCGAAAAAACTGCAACTTAGATTTTGATTGGAAAGAAATACAAAAGTAAAAAAGAAGAGATAAAAAGAAAGCCGGCTGAATTCATCGAAGAATTTGGCCGGCTTTATTATTGATAAGAGCTGAGCTCGATTTACATCATTGCCAGTAAGATCATTTGTCCCGTCAGAATACGGAGGAACATGGACAACGGATAAACGGTAGAATATCCTACTGCAGGAGCGTCGCCGGATGTTGTCTGGTTGGCATAAGCTAATGCAGGAGGGTCAGTGTTACTACCGGCTATCAATCCCATCAGGGTGAAGTAGTTCACCTTATAATATAATCTGGCGATAGAACCGATAATAAGCAATGGGATCACCGTAATCAGGAATCCACAGCCTACATATAATAATCCGTCTCCTTCGACCACCGTTTGCACGAAATTGGCACCGGCATCTATACCGACGCTGGCAAGGAAGAGTACAATACCGATTTCACGAAGCATCAGGTTGGCACTCATTGTGGTATAAGTCACCAGATGCAGCTTATGACCGAAACGTCCGATCAGAATGGCTACTACCAACGGACCGCCTGCCAAACCTAGCTTTAGAGGCGTCGGCATACCGGGGAATGCGATCGGGAGACTACCCAGAAGGATACCTAAGAAGATACCGACAAAGATAGTAACGATATTCGGTGTATCCAGACGTTTCAACTGATTACCTAGTACACCTGCTACACGGTCTACAGCATCTTGTTGGCCTACTACCATGACGCGGTCACCCACCTGCAATATCAGATTAGGATCAGCGAACAGGTCCATACCCGAACGGTTGACACGGGTAACGTTTACGCCATACATGCTGCGGAAGTGCATAGATCCCAAAGTCTTGCCGTTAATTTCCGGTTTGGTAACCAGGATACGGCGTGAAACCATCGGAAGGTCTTGTTTTTCCCAGTCCAGTTCCACTTCTTTACCGATGAATACGGTAATTGCGGGAGCATCTTCTTCCGAGCAGACGATAAACAACTGGTCGCCCACATTGAATATGGTTTCATGATTTGGAATACTTACATGTCCCTCGTGACGAATACGCGAACAAACAAAATTACGTCCCAGAAATTCTTTGATTTCAATTAGTGTCTTTCCGCTGATAGATTCATTGCGTACTTCGAGACTCATCATGTGAGGTTTGTGATGTGCATCTCCGCTTTGAGCTTTCAGACTCTCTTCCTCTTTCGTCATGTTGACACGGAAAATGTAGCGGATGGCGATGATAGAACCAATGATACCTACCACACCAAGCGGGTAAGCGCAAGCATAACCCAGTGCAATCTGCGGTCCGTTATAGCTCAGCTGATTCAGTGCTTCGTTGGCAGCACCAAGTCCCGGAGTGTTCGTCACAGCTCCGTAGAGGATACCTACCATCATCGGCAATTCTACACGACCGTCCCAAAGGTAATAGAGTCCCAGTGCAACGGCAATATTTAACACTACGATGCCTACAGCCAACAGGTTCAGCGTCATTCCCCCTTTCTTGAAAGAAGAGAAGAACGATGGCCCCACCTGAAGACCGATACAGAATACGAACAAGATCAACCCGAACTCGCGGATGAAATGTAGGATGTGTGTATCGGCTGTGAAGCCGAAATGTCCCATTAGGATGCCGGCAAACAAAACAAATGTAACCCCCAGAGATACTCCGAATATCTTTATTTTACCGAGATATACACCGGCTGCCACTACGAAGGCGTAGAGGAACACGATATGTGCCACGGAACTGGGGTCCCACAATAAACTTTGTAACCAATCCATAAATATTAGTAGTTTTTATAATGTTCTTCTAAAAACGGGTGCAAAATTACTCATAACATTGGAGCTAATCAAATATTTCCCGTCTTTTATTTTCCCGGGCAAATGTCCGACATTGTGCAAGTGTACAGTGCGAATTTTCTCTAAAAAAGAGCTTTGTTTTAACTAATTAGTTATATTTGCAGGTCTAACGACGGACATTTGGAAAGAGATACATAAAAATAAAGACAATATTAATTCTTGTTTTAATTTTAGATAAACTATGGCAGACAAAAAAGAAAAACTCTTCTCAGACTTTTCTCCTGTCTCCACCGAGCAATGGATGGAGAAGGTTACAGCCGACTTGAAAGGTGCTGATTTTGAGAAGAAACTCGTTTGGAAAACAAACGAAGGATTCAAAGTGAAACCTTTCTACCGGATGGAAGATTTGGAAGGTTTAAAGACAACAGACGCGCTTCCCGGAGAATTTCCCTATCTGAGAGGTACCAAGAAAAACAATAATGAGTGGCTGGTTCGTCAGGAAATCAAAGTAGAATGTCCGAAGGAAGCCAATGCGAAAGCGTTGGATATCCTCAACAAAGGAATTGATTCGCTTTCTTTCCATGTAAAAGCAAAAGAACTCAATGCAGAATACATTGAAACACTGTTGAATGATATTCAAGCTGAGTGTGTAGAACTTAACTTCTCTACCTGTCAGGGACACGTTGTTGAGTTGGCTAATCTGCTGGTAGCTTATTTCCAGAAGAAGGATTATGATGTGAAAAAGCTGAAAGGCTCTATCAATTATGACTTCTTTAACAAGATGTTGACCCGTGGTAAAGAAAAGGGGGATATGATTCAAACAGCCAAAGCCCTGATCGAAGCTATCCAACCACTTCCTTTCTATCGGGTACTGAATGTAAATGCAATCTCACTGAACAACGCAGGAGCTTACATTTCTCAGGAACTGGGTTATGCGCTGGCTTGGGGTAATGAATACATGAATCAATTGACGGATGCCGGGATTCCTTCTGCCGTAGTAGCAAAGAAAATCAAATTCAATTTCGGTATCAGTTCCAATTACTTCCTCGAAATTGCGAAATTCCGTGCGGCCCGTATGTTGTGGGCTAATATCGTAGCTTCTTACAACCCGGAATGTCTGCGCGATTGTGATAATAAAGGTGCTAACGGAGAATGCCGTTGTGCTGCGAAGATGGCTGTTCATGCCGAAACATCTACTTTCAACCTTACTTTGTTTGACGCTCATGTGAACTTGCTTCGTACACAGACAGAAGCGATGAGTGCTGCATTAGGTGGTGTAGACTCTATGACAGTTGTTCCGTTTGATAAAGCATATTCAACTCCGGATGAGTTTTCAGAACGTCTTGCACGCAATCAACAACTGTTGTTGAAAGAAGAATCTCATTTTGATAAGGTGATTGATCCGGCTGCCGGTTCTTATTATATCGAAAATCTGACAGTGTCTATTGCTAAGCAAGCATGGGAGCTCTTCCTTGCTGTAGAAGAAGCCGGTGGTTTCTATGCGGCGTTGAAAGCCGGTACGGTTCAGGCTGCTGTGAATGAAAGCAATAAAGCCCGTCATAAAGCAGTTGCTCAGCGCCGTGAAGTGTTGCTGGGTACCAACCAGTTCCCTAACTTCAATGAAAAGGCAGGTGACAAGAAACCGGTAGAAGCAAAATGTTGCTGTGGAGGTAAAGACCATACTTGCGAGAAAGATGTGGATACATTGGTGTTCGACCGTGCTGCCAGCGAATTTGAAGCGTTACGTCTTGAAACGGAAGCATCCGGTAAGCGTCCGAAAGCGTTTATGCTGACTATCGGTAATTTGGCAATGCGTCAGGCACGTGCACAATACTCTTGCAACTTCCTGGCTTGTGCCGGTTATGAAGTTGTCGATAATCTCGGATTCGAAACAGTTGAAGCCGGGGTAGAAGCTGCTATGGCTGCTAAAGCCGACATTGTTGTCATCTGTTCAAGTGATGATGAATATGCTGAATATGCAATACCTGCATTCAAAGCATTGAATGGTCGTGCTATGTTTATTGTAGCAGGTGCTCCTGCCTGTATGGACGAACTTAAGGCAGCAGGTATCGAGAACTTCATCCATGTTCGTGTCAACGTACTGGATACCTTGAAAGAGTTTAACGCCAAACTATTGAAGTAAGATGAGAAAAGATTTTAAAAACTTAGATATATATGCTGCATTTCAGCCTGCTAACGGTGCTGAATGGCAAAAGGCTAACGGAATTTCCGCTGAATGGAATACACCGGAACACATTGAAGTGAAGCCTGTTTATACAAAAGAAGACCTCGAAGGTATGGAACATCTCGGCTATGCTGCCGGACTTCCTCCTTATCTGCGTGGTCCGTATTCGGTAATGTACACTCTTCGTCCCTGGACCATCCGCCAATATGCCGGATTCTCTACAGCTGAAGAATCCAATGCTTTCTATCGCCGTAACCTGGCTTCCGGGCAGAAAGGTTTGTCAGTAGCATTCGACTTGGCTACTCACCGCGGCTATGACCCCGATCACGAACGTGTAGTGGGTGACGTTGGTAAAGCCGGTGTTTCTATCTGTTCGCTCGAAAACATGAAAGTCTTGTTCGATGGTATTCCTTTGAACAAGATGTCAGTGTCTATGACTATGAATGGTGCGGTACTTCCGATTATGGCATTCTATATTAATGCCGGTCTGGAACAAGGTGCCAAGCTGGAAGAAATGGCAGGTACTATCCAGAACGACATTTTGAAAGAGTTCATGGTGCGTAATACTTATATCTATCCGCCTGCATTCTCTATGAAGATCATTTCCGATATTTTCGAATATACTTCACAGAAGATGCCTAAGTTCAATTCAATTTCTATCTCCGGTTATCACATGCAGGAAGCGGGTGCTACGGCAGATATCGAGTTGGCTTATACATTGGCTGACGGTTTGGAGTATCTCCGCGCCGGAACTGCAGCAGGTATCGATATCGATGCTTTCGCTCCTCGTTTGTCTTTCTTCTGGGCGATTGGTACAAATCACTTCATGGAAATAGCCAAGATGCGTGCAGCACGTATGTTGTGGGCTAAAATTGTAAAACAATTCAATCCGAAGAATCCGAAATCACTGGCATTGCGTACTCACTCCCAGACTTCCGGATGGTCACTGACAGAGCAAGATCCGTTCAATAATGTAGGACGTACTTGTATTGAAGCTATGGCTGCCGCTTTGGGACATACTCAGTCATTGCATACCAATGCATTGGATGAGGCTATCGCTCTTCCGACCGATTTCTCTGCACGTATTGCACGTAATACTCAGATTTACATTCAGGAAGAAACTTATATCTGCAAGAACGTTGACCCGTGGGGTGGTTCTTACTATGTAGAAGCCTTGACGAATGAACTGGCTCATAAAGCTTGGGAACGTATTCAGGAAGTAGAAAAACTGGGCGGTATGGCGAAAGCGATTGAAACCGGTATTCCTAAGATGCGTATCGAAGAAGCTGCTGCCCGTACACAAGCTCGTATCGACAGCGGTTCTCAGACAATTGTCGGTGTGAACAAATATCGTCTCGAAAAAGAAGCTCCGATTGATATTCTGGAGATTGATAATACAGCGGTGCGTCTTGAACAGATCGAGAATCTGAAGCGTTTGAAAGAAGGGCGTAACCAAGCTGAGGTAGACAAAGCGCTGGAAGCGATTACCGAATGTGTGAAGACCGGTAAAGGTAACTTGCTGGAATTGGCAGTGGAAGCAGCTCGTGTTCGTGCAACGTTGGGTGAAATCTCTTATGCTTGCGAAAAGATTGTAGGACGTTATAAAGCAATAATTAGAACTATATCAGGCGTGTATTCATCAGAAAGTAAAAACGATAGCGACTTCAAACGTGCTTGTGAACTGGCTGAGAAGTTTGCGAAGAAAGAGGGACGTCAACCTCGTATCATGGTTGCGAAGATGGGACAAGACGGTCACGACCGTGGTGCCAAAGTAGTAGCAACAGGTTATGCGGACTGTGGTTTCGACGTAGACATGGGACCATTGTTCCAGACTCCGGCGGAAGCTGCCCGTGAAGCGGTTGAGAATGATGTCCATGTAGTCGGTGTTTCTTCATTGGCTGCCGGACATAAGACGTTGATTCCGCAGATCATGGAAGAACTGAAGAAACTGGGCCGTGAAGATATCGTAGTAATCGCTGGTGGTGTAATTCCTGCACAGGACTATGATTTCTTGTACAAAGCGGGTGTAGCTGCTATTTTCGGTCCGGGTACTCCGGTAGCGAAGGCTGCTTGCCAGATTCTTGAAATCCTGATGGATGAAGAATAAACGCTGAAAAATACTAATTTCTTATCCCGCCTTATAAGTCCATTTGGACTGGAGGCGGGATATTTTTTGCCTCTTAGTGCGGTCAGTGAGAAATATTCGTGTAACTTTGTAGACTATTAGTGTAAAACAAGAAGAGAAAAAATGATAGTTTGCATAGCCGAAAAGCCATCTGTAGCACGTGATATAGCCGAAGTACTCGGCGCTCATACCAGAAAAGAAGGATATATAGAGGGAAACGGATACCAGGTGACCTGGACATTCGGGCATCTCTGTACCTTGAAAGAGCCGCATGAATACACCCCTAACTGGAAATCATGGAACTTGGGTAGCTTACCGATGATTCCGCCACGTTTCGGTATCAAGCTGATTGATAACCCTACTTACGAAAAACAATTCCACATTATCGAAGGACTGATGCAGCATGCAGATGAGATTATCAACTGCGGTGATGCCGGGCAAGAAGGGGAATTGATTCAGCGTTGGGTGATGCAGAAGGCAGGTGCCCGCTGTCCGGTGAAACGTTTGTGGATTTCTTCACTGACCGAAGAAGCCATTCGTGAAGGATTTGCCAAGCTGAAAGACCAGACGGATTTCCAGTCTTTGTACGAAGCCGGACTTTCCCGTGCAATGGGGGACTGGCTGTTGGGGATGAATGCGACCCGTCTTTACACAATTAAATACGGTCAGAATAAACAAGTACTTTCCATCGGTCGTGTACAGACCCCTACATTGGCATTGATTGTCAATCGTCAACTGGAAATTGCTAACTTCCAGCCGAAACAATACTGGGAACTGAAAACGAATTATCGGGATACGACTTTTTCTGCTCTCATCCGGAAAAGCGATGAAGAAATAGCTGCCGAAGAAGAAAAGAACGGTGGAAAGAAGAAGATAGACAATCCCGGCATTGATCCTATTGCCAATCGGGAGGAGGGAGAAGCCTTGGTAGAACGTATCAAGGATCTTCCGTTTGTTGTCACCAGCGTCGGTAAGAAAGATGGAAAGGAGTACGCTCCGCGTCTGTTCGACCTGACTTCCCTTCAGGTAGAGTGTAATAAGAAGTTTGCTTACTCTGCCGACGAAACGCTGAAACTGATTCAATCCCTTTATGAAAAGAAAGTAGCCACTTATCCGCGTGTCGATACCACTTTTCTGAGTGACGATATCTATCCCAAGTGTCCCGGAATATTGAAAGGCCTTCGGGATTATGAAGTGCTGACAGCTCCTCTGGCAGGTGCTTCATTGCCTAAATCGAAAAAAGTATTCGATAATTCGAAGGTAACAGATCACCATGCAATTATCCCTACAGGCGTTTATGCGCAGAATCTGACGGATATGGAGCGTCGTGTTTATGATTTGATAGCCCGTCGTTTTATTGCGGTGTTCTATCCCGATTGTAAGATTTCTACTACTACCGTGATGGGAGAAGTGGATAAGATAGAGTTTAAAGTGACCGGTAAACAGATTCTGGAACCGGGGTGGCGTGTTGTTTTTGCTAAAGACGTGAAAGATACTTCCGAGGAAAAAGAGGAAGAGGATGAAAATGTACTTCCTGCTTTTGTGAAGGGAGAAAGCGGTCCTCATGTCCCGGATTTGAATGAGAAGTGGACACAACCGCCCAGACCTTACACGGAAGCAACCTTGCTTCGTGCCATGGAGACAGCCGGAAAGTTGGTAGATAATGACGAACTCCGTGATGCTTTGAAGGAGAATGGCATCGGTCGCCCGTCTACCCGTGCCGCCATTATCGAGACGTTGTTCAAGCGAAACTATATCCGCAAGGAAAGAAAGAACCTGATAGCTACCCCTACAGGAGTAGAGCTGGTGCAGATTATTCACGAAGAACTGTTGAAATCAGCGGAACTGACCGGTATCTGGGAAAAGAAATTACGTGAGATCGAAAAGAAAACATACGATGCCCGCCAGTTTTTGGAAGAACTGAAGCAAATGGTGTCGGAAATTGTGATGAGCGTACTTTCTGACAATACAAACCGGCGTATTACTATTCAGGAAGCGGTTGCCCAGACAGAAGAAAAAGCAAAGAAAGAACCTAAAAAGCGCGAGCGTAAGGCAAGCGCTCCCAAAGAGAAGAAGCCGAAAACTGAATCGAAAGAAACGGGTAAATCGCCTTCTGTCCCTGCACCGGCTGCTGCTACTGCTTCTTCTGCACCTGACCATACTGATGCTTTGGTCGGTCAGCCTTGTCCGCTTTGTGGCAAAGGCACTGTCATTAAAGGAAAGACGGCTTACGGATGTTCGGAATGGAGGAATGGATGTACGTATCGGAAGAGCTTTGAGTAAAACTTTCCTTTATCGCATATTTTAGTTTTTTTTATACTGATTCTTATTCGTTCCACAGTTGTTGTCTTTTAGTTCCACAACTGTTTCCGCTTCGTTCCATAGCTGTGGAACGAAAGGAAAACAATTGTGGGACGAATAAAGAAAAGCAAATAAAAGAAGAATTGTTGCTAAGCCAGCCTGAAAGATTCTTTTGGGAGTATTCTTTCAAAGGTGCTCGTGGGTATTTTACTTTGATTTACTGTACCGGAGAGGGGATTACTAGCCGTAATCCATAGTCAATATCCCATCGTTGCGGATTTACTCCATAGCGATTGGTTATTTTGCAATATTTCTCAATAGTGTAATAGCTGCCTCCTCGCAAAACCTTATGCATGTCCTTTCCACCTAAATCGGGATCGATGTTTCCGGTAAAAGGAACTTTTTTATCGTACCAGTCCATGCACCATTCATATACATTCCCGCTCATGTCATAAAGTCCAAGTTCATTTGGCTCTTTTCTTCCTGTCTCTTTGGATACATAGTTATTATTATATTTTTCTCTAAACCAGGCTACCTGTTCCGGATTATTGCTGCCGGAATAGATAAAATTCTTTGTATTCAGTCCTCCACGTGCCGCATATTCCCATTCCGCTTCGAAGGGTAGCCGGAAGGGTAACCCGCTCAGTTCGGATAGCCTTTGAGTGAAGCGACGGGCATCATACCAGTTGATCTGGTCTACCGGAAAATCGCGTTTGTGCTGATTGGAAGGGTTGTTTCCCATAATCACATACCATTCATCTTGGCTGACCTCATATCGATTGATAAAGAAAGAGCCTACAGTAACAGGAACGTCGTTATTTTCTCCCATATTTATGCTGTTTCCTTCTACATAGATCATATTCCATAAAATATAGCGTATGACGGCTTTTTGTTCCTTATTTATAGTAGGCGACCAATGCAAGGCTTTTTCCAGCTCAGTGGGAATGGCATCAATGATACTTTTTTCCCGCCGGCATTTGTCATAAAACGGCTTCCATACTTGCTGCTTTTGTGCCGAACTTGATAATGCAATCCCTGACAATAGAAAGAGAAGGCTTACCATTTGTTTTGCGTATTCTTTTATCATGCTGCTTCTTTTTCTTTTTGACGACATAAAATGAAAATGACTGCAATGATTATACTTAAATTAGCTTAATGTCTGTTGTTTGAAAAAAGTTTATTAACTTTGAGCATCAAACATATAAACAAATACAATGAATAAAGTTACATTGTTTTTTATCATGGCGTGCATATTTTACCTGAAAGGATATGCTCAGCAAACAGAAGTTCTGACACTGGGAGTCTTTCACTTTGACTTTCCGAACCTCGATATGCAGCAAATATCCGAAGAGGATCAGATTGATGTATTATCGCCTGTTTATCAGAAAGAAATAGAGTTAATAGCGAATAAACTGGCGAAGTTCAGGCCGGATGCAATTGTCATTGAGCATCCTGTAACCGGACAGCCAAAGGTTGATAATCTTTTTAAGGCATACCTTGCCGGAAAACATAAACTTTCGAAAAGTGAAGTGCAACAGCTTGGTTTCAGGATAGCAAAATTGTGTCATGCAAAGATTTATTGTGCAGATGCACGGGGAACACAGACTGCTCGTATCGAAGAATTACTGGAAGACGATAGCACGAAACAATATCAGGATTTTGAAGAGAGTTTTGTGCATTCTCCCGACTCTTCTTTATATTTCGAAGACCAGCCCATATTCAAGCAAAAAGGAATACTTCCCCAACTGATACATCTTAATGACCCCGAACATATTAAAAAGGACTTGGGTAACTATCTTATCGGACACTTTAAGTATGAATCTGACAAGGGAGATTATACAGGAACCGATTTTGAATCAGGAAGATGGTTCAACCGCAACCTGAGAATATTCCGGAATATCCAGCGTACGCCAAAATCAGCCAGGCGGATACTTGTGATCTTTGGTGCGGCACATATGAATCTTTTGAACTACTTGTTTGAATGTTCGCCCGAATATAAATTGCTGGATGTGAATGATTATCTGAAATAAGTTGGCGATAGCGATTTTACCGTATAGGTATATGCATGCGGGGTGGTCCGATCGTCGGACCGCCTATACCTCTGTTTTTATCAAAGACGACATCACGGAGAATCTCGTATAGTATGCCGCCTACATCCAGACCCAATGTGAACTTGTTGAAATGATAGTAGGGGATCATGACAGGAACCGTTTCCCAACGTCCGCTCATTGCATCGTAATATCGCTGTACTCCCATTTCCATTCCAAAACGGTCGGACATATCAACGGACATGGTAGCGCCGTAGCTATGGGTACTCATGCCATAAGAGTTTCCGATGTCGTATGAACCGAACACTTTGAAAGTGACACGATCGGAAGGATGATAAAGAAAGGCGCCCGAAGTACTGAAAGCCTGTCCGGTGATGTGGGACATATTGATCTTCATCGCATTAGCACGGACCTGCAACTCAAATTGTTCATTGAAAATGTGCTGATAACCTAGCGAAGCATTATTGAAACGCCCGATACCTGCCATGCTTGTCTGACTCCCGGAGCCGAACACTGCCCCGTGGGCGAATTGATGCAATATCCCGTCTGTGCGGTAATCACCTCTGAAAAGAAGGGAAGGATTAGTCTGATAAGGCAGGCTAATGTCTCTTTTCAGTGAAAAACGGGGCATATGTTCTGACTGTCTGGCTGGATATAAAGAATATGTAGTGCTCTTTTCTGGAAAAATTTCAAGTGTAGAACGTTGTAACACGCTTTCTGGCTCCATTGATACACTGTCACGGGCTATGCGTATACTGTCATTATTTTCTTGTGCGGAGAGTAGCTGCGGAATAAAAATCAGCAGAATGAGGATTCCCCAATGAATTGGAAGCGATGATATGCTAACTTTTTGTTTCATACGCATTTGCCCTCCTTTACTTTAATGAATCTTATATACAAAAATAACGAAAGGCATTTTGAAAAGCAAATAATACGTCTTATTTTATTCCATTCGCAGGCTTTTTTAACTCAAATAGAAGTAACTTGGATTTTTTCTGAATAAATACCTTTTTCTGAATAAAAAGAACGGTAGAGAAGTGATGAGATCATCAACCTGTCTACCGTTCTTTTATTTTACACCTTTGCGGCTTATTTATTTTTTCGCATATTCTTGATGGAACTCAACCACTGCCTCAATTCCTTTTCGGAAAATGTCCAGCGAGAAGTTCTCATTCGGTGAATGGATCGCATCTGATTCAAGCCCGAATCCCATCAGTACCGTTTTAGTACCCAATACTTGTTCAAATGTTGAGATGATAGGAATGCTTCCACCACGGCGCACTGCCAGTGGCTTTTTACCGAAAGCTATTTCGAAACCTTTTTCCGCAGCTTGATAAGCTGGGAGGGAGATTGGGCAAACATACCCCTGTCCTCCGTGCATCGGAGTTACTTTTACCTGTACGGTATCAGGAGCAATATGCGCGATGTAATCTGCAAATATCTGCGAAATCTTGTGATGATCCTGATGTGCAACCAGTCGGCAGGAAACTTTCGCATATGCTTTTGAAGGAAGGACTGTTTTGGAACCTTCACCTGTATATCCTCCCCAAATGCCGCATACATCGAAAGACGGGCGGCAACTGTTGCGTTCCAGTGTGCTGTATCCCTTTTCTCCAAAGAGTTCTTTTACTCCGATCGCTTCTTTGTATTTCTTTTCATCGAAAGGAATATGAGCGATCATCTCTCTTTCTGCTTGCGGTACCTCTTCTACGTCATCGTAGAATCCGGGAACGGTTATTCTTCCGTCTTTATCTGTCACTTTACTGATTATTTCGCAAAGCACATTGATCGGATTGGCTACTGCTCCTCCGAAGTGTCCCGAATGTAAGTCACGGTTCGGACCGGTTACTTCTATTTCCCAGTAAGCCAGACCACGCAGGCCAGTGGTTAGTGACGGAAGTTCGGCACCCAGCATACTGGTATCCGAAACCAGAATGACGTCTGCTTTCAATAGCTCTTTATGCTCTTCACAGAAAGCTTCCAGACTGGGCGAACCGATTTCTTCTTCTCCTTCGAAGATAAACTTGACGTTGTTTCTTAGAAGTTCGTTCTTGGCGAGATATTCAAAGGCTTTGACCTGAATAAAGGATTGTCCCTTGTCATCGTCCGCGCCGCGCGCCCAAATGTACCCGTCCCGTATTTCGGGCTCGAATGGCTGGCTTTTCCATAATTCCAACGGCTCGGCAGGCATTACGTCGTAATGGGCGTAGACTAATACCGTTTTGGCATTGGGGTCCACGATCTTTTGCGCGAAAACAATCGGATTACCTTTGGAAGGCATTACCAATGCTTCGTCTGCTCCGGCTTCGAGCAATAGTTGTGCCCAGCGTTGTGCACATGCAAGCATATCATCGTGATGTTCCGGCAAGGCACTGATACTGGGGATACGGATGAGGCTGAACAAGTCCTCCATTATTTTCGGTTCGTTCGCTGCGATGTATTTTTGAATTTCGTTCATAAGAATGAGATTTAAAGCTGCGTTGTTTTATCCAACAGATAATAATCAAGTATGGTCATGGCAGCCATTGCTTCTACGATAGGCACGGCACGTGGCAGTACACAGGCGTCATGACGTCCGCGGGCTTTCAGCGTGGTATCTACACCGTCAATATTCACCGTTTCCTGTTCCATCAATAAGGTAGCTATCGGTTTGAATACCACACGGAAGTAAATATCCTGTCCGTTACTGATTCCCCCCTGAATACCTCCGGAGTGGTTGGTATGCGTTTCTATTCGTCCGTTATTATTGTAGAAAACGTCGTTCTGTTCGGAACCTTTCATCTTCAATCCCTTGAATCCTTCTCCATATTCGAAGGCTTTGGCGGCATTGATACTTAACATGGCATTGCCCAGAGCTGCGTGAAGCTTGCCGAATACAGGTTGACCCAGTCCGATAGGGCATCCTTTGATGACACAAGTCAGCGTACCTCCGATAGTGTCGCCTTCGCCTTTTACCTTGTATATAAGGTCTGCCATTTCTTTCGCCTTTTCAGGGTCCGGACAGCGTACGTCGTTTGTTTCTATCAAGTCGAGATCATAATCGGAATAAGTGCCTTCCAATTTGATGGCACCTACTTGCGATGTGTAGGCTGTGATGCTGATTCCTAACTGGCGAAGGGCTAATTTAGCCAATGCGCCGGCTACTACGCGTGAGATCGTTTCACGGGCGGATGAACGTCCGCCACCGCGATGGTCACGGATACCATACTTTACTTTATAGGTATAATCCGCGTGTGAAGGGCGATATACCTCTTTCAGGTTATTGTAGTCATTGGAATGCTGATTCTCATTCCATACGATAAATCCGATAGGGCATCCGGTTGATTTACCTTCGAAGATGCCTGAAAGAAACTCCACTTTATCCGCTTCTTTGCGTGCTGTGGTGAGGATGGATTGTCCCGGGCGGCGTCGATTTAGTTCTTGTTGTACAAATTCTTCGTCAATCGTTATTCCGGAAGGAAATCCGTCAATTACTCCCCCAACTCCTTTTCCATGAGACTCGCCAAAGCTGGTGAGTCGAAAGATGTTGCCAAATGAATTAAACATAGTTGTGGCTTTTTTAAAATTACTCTATGCAAATATAACAAAGTTTTCGATAAGAAGGTTGTGAATTCAAAATATCTTCGGAAAAGGAAGCAAATTGAACCTTTTTTCCTCTTTTTAGTTTATAAATGACGATTATTTACTAACTAAACCGGAAATTTATGAAAAAGAATCTATTGTATTTGTGGGCATTGGTATGCTCTGTCTCTCTTTTGGCGGCTTGTAGCAGCGATGATGATAATACGGTCAATGATGAAACGACTCCTCCGGAAGAAGAGGCGGTAATAACTGCTCCCGATGTGGTAGGGACATATTGGGGTAATCTTGATATTTCAATGATACCGGATGGCTCTGGCCAGGAAATAGTGATTGCTGACGGACTTCCCAAATTCATCACTTTCTCGCAGGTCAGCAATACGGAAGTGAAGATGGAACTGAAGGATTTTGAACTGTTTATAAACGGAAACATCTTGAAGTTCGGTGATATCGTAATAGATAAGTGTACGGTGAAAAAGGCAACTGACGTTTCAACGTTTACAGGACAGCAGGACTTGATTTTTCAGGGAGATGCTGCTAGTTTGGGGACCTGCGCTACTACGATAGAAGGGACGGTTCAAAATGGAGATGCTTCGATGAATATTCAGGTAAAAGTGCCTGCGTTACAGCAAACCGTGAAAGTTACTTTCTTCGGTGTGAAGCAGGTAGAAGAATCCGGTAAGGACTGATCCGGCAGGGGTTCAAATAAGATTGTAGGTATGAATTACGCGGATTTCACAGTTTTAAGAATTGAGTAACTAAAAAACGTGTTAATCCGCGTAATTCCGTGCCTGGCTTTTTTATTATTTAGAAAGCATATCCGAAGCCGATATTTAAATAGATCGGATACATGGCAAAGGTTATTGTCTGGAAATCATTCTTGAAGATATCATTCAATCCCCATGTGAGGTCTGCATATATATTCAGATGTTTAAATGCTCTCCATCCGACTCCTACTTGCATTCCCCACTGAAAATGTCTCAGGTCGTCCGAGAAGTCATAAGTTGCGATTTTACCATCCGTAAATTCTACTTTGGGGCCTACCGGGTCACCTTCACGCAAATATCCTTCATATACGTGTCCCGAAAACTCTCTTGAAAGCAGATACGAAAAATAAGGTCCGGCTTTAATATTCCAACGGTTGCTCAACTTGTAAGTAGCCATTAGAGGAATTGTCAGTCCGGAAGTGTGGACTTTGGTTTTTACTCCTCCTGTCCAGACACCGCTGATTCTTTCTCCTCCTTGTCCCAGAATTTCCATATTATAGTTTTTTACGGTGGCTTCTGTTGTCATGGCTTTATTTTCCAACCGTAATCCGACAATTACTCCCAGTTTGTTTTGAACGGCAAACCACTTGGTCACTTCTCCTCCAATGCTGATAGCCAGCGTCGGGTTATAGCCGTCAACCTAACGGATTTCCACAGGTAGGGGGAGCGGAGCCGTGCCGCCAATGCTGAACCCTGCTTTGATTTCATACTCCAGCCCATGAAGAGCGGAGCGGATAAGCGTTTCATTTCTGTCAACCTGCGAATAGCCGGGAAGGGCTATGCTTATGCAGGCAAGTAAACTGAATATGTAGGAATGGACTTTCATCTTTATTATTATCAAATTATTCATTATTTCATTATGTAGATAGTCACTCTGTCTCCTCTTCTAATATGAGAGAATGGATAGAATGAAATCAGTTTTCTGAGCGATAGATGAGTTCGACCTCATCGATCAACAGCGTACTTCCGATAGCTCCATTAAAATGATCGCCTTCCAGACTGGATGTGAATACGATAGCTACATTATATTTTCCTTCCAGCAGCTTTTCTTTATCAATGTATTTTCCGGTTAGCATATTAAAAGGAAGTTTAAAGTAGGTCCATTCATCTGTCTCTTTAGCGTCATCAATGCGTGCCATTGAAATCAAGTTAGGGCTGGTGAAGGCATTTGTTCCGTCGAGGGTCGGTACAGATTCACTGGTCTCGTACATGATGGCGTATATATCGCATATGTCACGTTTGCCACTGACAGGTTTTCCTCCTTCTGTGAACTGATCTCCGGCTTTGTATTTATAATAACCGGCCAGATAAGTAGGAACATGCCGGAAAGGAAGCCCGAATTTAGTCGCTTTCAGTGGGTTACTCATGGCATTTCCTACATCGAAGGAACCGATGAACAAATTTCCGGCAGCGATAGGCATTCCCATTATGCTACCAAAGAATCCGGTGCTGCGAGTTACTAAGGACAGGCATTTTCCACTTTTTCCATTGGCAATTTGGAAGGTTGGATAGTCGTCGGCTGTTTTAGGAACTCCGGTCATCGCATAGCCGGCGTTCCCGCTTGCCCATTCCATCACTACTCTTTCTCCTTCCCGTTCTACAAAAATATAATATTTCTGCCCGCCGAGCGTATCTTCAAAATTATAAATGGTAGCAAGCTCTGTATCAATGACGGCCACAGTGTACTTCTTCTTCCAAAAGCCGTCAGCAGCCGTAACAGTATATGGCTGGGGCGAATGAAAATCTCTTGTACTTCCACTGGGAGGATCGATGGTAGCTCCCGGAGTTAACGTAAATTCCGGTGCAAGGGATGAAATGTCTGTTCCCGGTGCTACGAATATGTTAATGGAGTTATTAGTAATGATCGGGCTTGTTGTCATGACTGCTCCCGGCAATCTGCAACTCAATATATCTGCCTCTGCATTGGGAGCTTCTTCGCGGATGCAAGAAGAAGAGAAAATGGCTAGCAGTAAATAAGCAATAACGTGTTTTGCTTTCATTTTTCTATTATTCTAACTGTTAAAGTTCGGTTCTTGGGGGATTTTATAACAATATGCAATTTTATTTGTTCACTAATGGATGTTTGATAAAAAAGAATTTTCTACTTTTGTGGAAACTAAAGCCTTATAGGTTATGATTGAATCGGAAAGAAAGCAAATAATAGACTTGATCAGAAAAGAAGTGATTCCGGCGATAGGATGTACGGAGCCCATTGCGGTAGCACTTTGTGTGGCTAAAGCTGCCGAAACTCTCAACATGAAACCGGAGAAAATAGAAGTATTATTGAGTGCGAATATACTGAAGAATGCGATGGGAGTCGGTATTCCGGGAACGGATATGGTCGGGCTTCCTATAGCTGTTGCCTTAGGAGCGTTGATCGGCAAATCGGAATATCAGTTGGAAGTGCTGAGAGACTGCACACCAGAAGCGGTGGAAGAGGGTAAACAGTTTATCGCAGAGAAACGAATCTGTATTTCTCTAAAAGAAGATATTGCAGAGAAACTATATATCGAAGTAATCTGTAAAGCCGGTAGTCGGAAAGCAACGGCAGTGATTGCCGGCGGACATACTACTTTTGTTTATATTGCTACGGATGAGAAAGTGTTGCTTGACAAGCAGCAGACCGTCAGTGAGGAAGAGGAAGAAGCTCAGCTGGAACTAAACTTACGTAAAGTCTATGATTTTGCCCTGACCTCCCCTTTGGATGAAATCCGTTTTATCCTAGATACAGCACGTTTGAACAAAGCTGCTGCTGAGCAGGCTTTTAAAGGTAACTACGGTCATTCTTTGGGTAAGATGCTCCGGGGAACTTACGAACATAAAGTCATGGGAGATAGTGTGTTTTCTCATATACTATCTTATACTTCAGCTGCTTGCGACGCCCGGATGGCCGGTGCAATGATTCCTGTAATGAGTAACTCCGGTAGTGGTAATCAGGGAATATCCGCTACACTTCCCGTTGTGGTATTTGCCGAAGAAAATGGTAAAACCGAAGAAGAACTGATCCGTGCCTTAATGTTGAGTCATCTTACAGTCATCTATATCAAACAGAGTTTGGGACGCCTTTCTGCCTTATGTGGCTGCGTAGTAGCTGCTACAGGATCTAGTTGTGGAATCACTTGGCTGATGGGAGGAAATTACAATCAAGTTGCCTTTGCCGTTCAAAACATGATTGCCAATTTGACGGGAATGATTTGTGATGGTGCCAAACCGAGTTGCGCACTAAAAGTGACAACAGGAGTTTCGACAGCCGTATTGTCTGCTATGATGGCGATGGAGGATCGTTGCGTAACTTCTGTAGAGGGCATTATTGATGAGGATGTGGATCAAAGTATCCGTAATTTGACCCGAATAGGTTCGCAGGCCATGAATGAAACGGATAAGATGGTGCTTGATATTATGACGCATAAAGGATGCTAAAAATGAAGAACTAAAAATGAAGAATGAAGAATTAGCTGCGCAATAACTGCATAGCAATTCTTCATTCTTCATTTTTAGTTCTTCATTTTATCAATGGCAGTGTCCGCCTTCGCAACCGCAGTCATCGCCACAGTCGCTTCCACAGCTGTCGCATCCGCAACCACAGCCTTCGCCACTCATCATTTTCACCAGTTCCTGGATTTCTTCGTTAGTAGCAGGGCGGCTTTCAATGACTTCACCTTCAAAGAATAGGTCGGCACCTGCCAACGGGTGGTTGAGGTCAACGATTACTACATCCTGTTGGATTTCTACTACGCTGGCGTTTACACGCTGGCCATCTCCGGTCATTAAAGGTACAATGCTGCCTTCTTGTACGCGTTCGCTATCGAACTTGCCATCTATTTCGAAGATATGTTTAGGAAGATCGAATACATGTTGCTCATCGTATGCTCCGTACGCTTTATCTGCAGGAATGGTAAAATCGAATTTATCACCCTTAGAAAGAGTTGTTATCTGGTTCTCGAAGCTTTCGAGCGTTGTGCCTAATCCTGAAATGAACTGAAAAGGATGTTCTGCATTTGTTTCTTCGAACAATTCTTTTTCACCATCTTCCACTGTATATAGCTTATATGCAACGGTGATGTACTTGTTTTCTACTGTTTCCATCTGATATTTATAGTTTCTAATTAATAAATCCCTTTATTTAGGGTGGACAAAGATACGAATAATTTGCTTGCTACCGGATGCATACTGAGTAAATTTCAGATTATTAAGCGCTTTTGTAAGAAATGGACAGTCCTTCTCTACTAACTGATAGTTGCAAATTCAACCTTTAAGTGATAAAATTTAGGTTTATTACCGCTCTTTTCTTACGATTATTCGCTTTTTAGTGATTTTTTTCTTCGATTTGTTTGGAGATAATAAAAAAGCCCTTACCTTTGCAGCACGAAAACAAAGAAAAGAAGATATGAATATATTACATACATCTATTAACCTAGCAGTTCTGCATATTATTCGCGTCGTGGTGGTGCCATCAAGAGCGTGAGAAAGGTTTTGTGTATGTATTCGTACCATAAAAGATAGAATTTAGAGCCTTTCTCACTGATGTGAGGGAGGCTCTTTAATTAAAAGATAGATTGAAATGAAAAAGCAATTACGCAGTTCGTTTAGTACACAAGGCCGTCGCATGGCGGGAGCCCGCGCATTATGGGCAGCCAACGGCATGAAGAAGAATCAGATGGGAAAACCCATTATCGCTATCGTCAATTCATTTACACAGTTCGTTCCGGGACACGTGCATCTGCATGAGATCGGGCAGTTGGTAAAGGCTGAAATTGAGAAGCTGGGATGCTTCGCTGCGGAATTTAATACGATTGCTATCGATGACGGTATCGCTATGGGTCACGATGGAATGCTTTACTCGCTTCCTTCCCGTGATATCATAGCAGATAGCGTGGAATATATGGTCAATGCGCACAAGGCGGATGCAATGGTATGTATCAGCAACTGCGACAAGATTACTCCGGGAATGTTGATGGCTGCCATGCGTCTGAATATCCCTACCGTATTCGTATCCGGCGGACCGATGGAAGCCGGCGAATGGAATGGCCAGCATCTGGATTTGATTGATGCTATGATTAAATCGGCAGATGACAGCGTAAGTGATCAGGAAGTGGCTAATATCGAACAGAATGCTTGTCCTACTTGCGGATGCTGCTCAGGAATGTTTACGGCGAACTCAATGAACTGCCTGAATGAAGCCATCGGTTTGGCTCTTCCGGGGAATGGAACTATTGTAGCTACGCACGAAAATCGTACAAAGCTATTTGAAGATGCTGCCAAATTGATTGTAGAGAATGCAATGAAATATTATGAAGAAGGAGACGAAAGCGTACTTCCCCGCAGCATTGCTACCCGTCAGGCATTCCTCAATGCAATGACATTGGATATTGCGATGGGAGGTTCTACGAATACAGTTCTTCACTTGTTGGCTGTAGCACATGAGGCAGGAGTTGATTTCAAGATGGATGACATTGATATGCTGTCACGTAAGGCACCCTGTCTGTGTAAAGTCGCTCCGAATACACAAAAATATCACATTCAAGATGTTAACCGTGCAGGTGGTATTATTGCCATTTTAGCAGAGTTGGCAAAAGGCGGTCTGATTGATACCTCTGTTCTCCGTGTGGATGGCATGTCGTTGGCGGAAGCAATCGATCAATATTCAATCACGAGCCCCCATGTTACAGAAAAAGCAATAAAGAAATATTCAAGTGCGGCAGGAAACAGATTCAATCTCGTACTTGGCTCTCAGGGTGCATATTATAAGGAACTGGATACAGATCGTGCGAGCGGCTGCATCCGTGATTTGGAACATGCTTATAGCAAAGACGGAGGTCTGGCGGTATTGAAAGGAAATATTGCTCAGGACGGTTGTGTGGTAAAAACGGCGGGGGTAGACGAAAGTATCTGGAAATTTACCGGACCGGCCAAAGTATTCGACTCACAAGAAGCAGCTTGTGAAGGCATTCTTGGAGGCCGAGTCGTCAGCGGCGACGTTGTCGTCATCACGCACGAAGGTCCGAAGGGTGGTCCCGGTATGCAGGAAATGCTTTACCCGACTTCTTATATCAAATCCCGTCACCTTGGCAAAGAATGTGCCTTGATTACCGACGGACGTTTCAGTGGTGGAACTTCCGGATTGAGTATCGGACATGTTTCTCCTGAAGCCGCTGCCGGAGGTAACATAGGAAAGATAGTAGATGGGGATATCATTGAAATCGACATTCCCGCCCGAACGATTAACGTGCGACTAACAGATGAAGAACTGGCTGCCCGTCCGATGACTCCCGTTACTCGTGACCGTTACGTGCCGAAGAGTCTGAAAGCATACGCCAGCATGGTAAGCTCTGCCGATAAGGGAGCAGTGAGATTAATTGATTGATTGATCCACTTCATTATCTATTATGAATTTCCATTATCCATTAAGAAACTATGAGTAAGGACTTAATAACAGGCGCAGAGGCAATGATGCGTTCTCTGGAACATCAGGGAGTGACTACCATTTTCGGTTATCCCGGTGGTTCCATAATGCCTACATTCGATGCCCTATACGACCACCAAAATACATTGAATCATATCTTGGTTCGCCATGAACAGGGAGCTGCCCATGCGGCACAAGGCTATGCCCGTGTATCGGGTAAAGTAGGTGTTTGTCTGGTAACAAGTGGTCCCGGAGCAACAAATACCATCACCGGTATTGCAGATGCGATGATAGACAGCACTCCTATCGTTGTCATTGCAGGGCAGGTGGGGACAGGTTTTCTCGGAACGGACGCTTTTCAGGAAGTCGATTTGGTAGGTATCACCCAGCCAATCGCTAAATGGAGCTATCAGATTCGTCGTGCGGAAGACGTGGCTTGGGCGATAGCACGTGCTTTTTATATCGCCAGCAGCGGACGTCCCGGTCCGGTGGTACTCGACTTTGCTAAAAATGCGCAGGTTGAAAAAACGAAATATGAACCGACAAAGCAGGAGTTTATCCGCAGTTATGTTCCGGTTCCCGACACAGACGAAGAATCGGTAAAGGCTGCTGCCGAACTGATTAATAATGCCGAACGTCCGCTGGTGTTAGTAGGACAGGGAGTAGAACTGGGAAGTGCTCAGGAAGAATTGCGTACCTTTATCGAAAAGGCAGATATGCCGGCAGGTTGTACCTTGCTCGGACTGTCCGCATTGCCTACTGATCACCCTTTGAATAAAGGAATGTTGGGCATGCATGGAAATTTAGGCCCCAATATCAATACCAACAAATGTGATGTACTGATTGCTGTCGGGATGCGTTTTGATGATCGTGTAACAGGTAATCTGGCTACTTATGCCAAACAAGCGAAAGTGATTCATTTTGATATTGATCCGGCAGAAGTTAACAAGAATGTAAAGGTAGATATTGCCGTTCTGGGTGACTGCAAAAAGACATTGTCCGCTGTGACCGAACTGTTGAAAAAGAATCAGCATACCGAATGGGTAGATAGTTTCAAGGAATATGAGGTAGTAGAGGAAGAAAAAGTCATTCGTCCCGAACTTCATCCCGCAACGGATTCTCTGAGTATGGGAGAAGTAGTACGCGCAGTAAGCGAAGCGACCCGGCACGAAGCTATATTGGTGACAGATGTAGGTCAGAATCAGATGATTTCTGCCCGTTATTTTAAATATACCAAAGAACGTAGTATCGTTACTTCGGGCGGACTCGGCACAATGGGCTTTGGTCTTCCGGCAGCTATCGGAGCTACTTTCGGACGTCCGGATCGCACAGTATGTGTATTTATGGGCGACGGCGGACTGCAAATGAATATTCAGGAGCTGGGGACAATCATGGAACAGAAAGCTCCGGTGAAGATTATCTGCTTGAATAACAATTATCTCGGCAATGTGCGCCAATGGCAGGCAATGTTCTTTAATCGCCGTTATTCGTTTACTCCGATGCTGAATCCGGATTATATGAAAATCGCTTCTGCCTACGATATTCCTTCCAAGCGTGTATTTTCGCGGGAAGAACTGAAAGTGGCTATCGACGAAATGCTGTCGACAGACGGACCGTTCCTGCTCGAAGCTTGTGTGGTAGAAGAAGGTAATGTCCTGCCGATGACCCCTCCGGGTGGTTCGGTAAATCAGATGTTGCTGGAATGTTAATTCTTAGTTTAAAAAGTTATGAGTGATAAGACATTATATACAATTATAGTTCATTCCGAAAATATAGCCGGATTGCTGAATCAGGTAACTGCTGTATTTACACGCCGCCAAATAAACATCGAGAGTTTGAACGTGTCTGCTTCTTCTATCAAAGGTGTACATAAATATACGATTACCGCATGGACCGATAGGGACACTATCGAGAAGGTGGTGAAGCAGATTGAAAAGAAGATTGACGTTATTCAGGCACACTATTTTACGGAAGACGAGATTTATTTTCACGAGATTGCCTTATATAAGGTATCTACTCCCGCTTTTCAGGAAACTCCGGAAGCATCTAAGGTGATCCGCAGATATAATGCCCGTATTGTAGAAGTGAATCCGGTATTCTCTATCGTTGAGAAAAACGGTATGAGTGAAGAGATCACTTCACTTTACGAAGAACTTCGGGCTTTGAAATGTGTTCTGCAATTTGTTCGTTCGGGGCGTGTAGCCATTACTACCAGTTGTTTCGAGCGGGTAAATGAGTTTCTGGATGGACAGGAAGCGAAGTATAAGCAAAGTAAACAACAACAAGAGTGATGAGTGAAGAAAATAAAATAGGGACCTATCAGTTTGTGGCAGAGCCGTTTCATGTGGACTTTAACGGACGCCTGACAATGGGAGTTCTGGGAAACCATCTGCTGAATTGTGCAGGTTTTCATGCCAGCGACCGTGGATTTGGTATTGCTACGCTAAATGAGGACAATTACACATGGGTACTTTCCCGTCTGGCTATCGAATTGGATGAGATGCCTTATCAATACGAGAAGTTCTCGGTTCAGACATGGGTGGAGAATGTCTATCGTCTGTTTACCGACCGTAACTTTGCCATCATTGACAAGGATGGCAAAAAGATAGGCTATGCACGTTCCGTATGGGCGATGATCAATTTGAATACCCGTAAGCCTGCCGATCTGTTGGCACTGCATGGAGGGAGCATCGTCGATTATGTGTGCGATGAGCCTTGTCCGATTGAAAAGCCTTCGCGTATCAAGGTGACCAGTGATCAGCCTGTTGCAACGCTGACGGCCAAATACAGTGATATAGATATTAACGGGCATGTAAACAGTATCCGTTATATCGAGCATATACTAGACTTGTTTCCGATAGAATTGTATCAGACAAAACGCATCCGCCGGTTTGAAATGGCGTATGTGGCTGAAAGTTATTTCGGAGATGAGCTTTCTTTCTTCTGCGATGAGGCGAATGAAAACGAGTTTCATGTAGAAGTGAAGAAAAACGGGAGCGAAGTCGTTTGCCGTTCCAAAGTGATGTTTGAATAGCAAACAGAGAGATGAAGAAATGGTATGCCATATTGCTTCTTTTGTCCGCACTCAAAGTGAGTGCTCAGGAGATCAGTTTTATACCAGAAGTAGGTTTAGGATTATCCAATATAACCAATAGCGACAATAATAGTAAGGTGCGTCCCGGATTTAATATAGGTATGGGGATGGAAGTTATCTGGAATGAAAGAGTCGGTATGGGCATAGGAGTTAATTATCTGGTGCTGGGCAATAGGTTTACAACTGATTACATCTCTTATACGACCAAGTTGGATTACGTCAGTATACCGGTTTACGCAAAAGGATATGTGTACAAAGGGTTGTTTGTATTTGCAGGTCCCCAGTTCGGTTTTAATGTAGTCCGGGATGATGGAAGAGATTATGATGAATTGTCAGATCTGGACAAAATGCGTAAATTTGACTTTTCTATAGGAGTCGGTATCGGTTATCAGTGGGACTTTGGTCTTCAGCTTTCGGCAAGTCACAATTTGGGGCTGATTGATGTCTGGAAGAAGTATCCCGATGAATGGTCCTCTTCCGGCAAGAAGTATAACAGCATTTTTCAATTTAATGTAGGTTGGAGAATCGGATTTTAAAAAGATTATAATAATTAATAACTTGCCTCTTCTTTATTTTTTCGTAATGGAGAAAGAAGAAAGGCTTAAAACAAAAAAACAAAAAAATGGCACAGTTGAATTTTGGCGGTACTACAGAAACCGTAGTAATCCGTGATGAATTTCCATTGGAAAAGGCTCGTGAAGTATTAAAAAATGAAACAATCGCTGTAATCGGTTACGGTGTACAAGGTCCTGGACAAGCATTGAATCTGCGTGATAACGGTTTTAATGTAATCGTTGGTCAGCGTCCGGGTAAAACATACGATAAAGCAGTAGCTGACGGATGGGTTCCGGGTGAAACTTTATTCGGCATTGAAGAGGCTTGTGAGAAAGGTACAGTCGTTATGTGTTTGTTGTCTGATGCGGCAGTAATGTCTGTATGGCCAACTATCAAACCTTACCTGACTGCCGGAAAAGCTCTTTATTTCTCTCATGGCTTCGCTATCACATGGAGTGATCGCACAGGTGTAGTTCCTCCAAAAGATATCGACGTGATTATGGTGGCTCCTAAAGGTTCGGGTACTTCTTTGCGTACCATGTTCCTCGAAGGTCGCGGTTTGAACTCTTCTTACGCTATCTATCAGGATGCAACAGGCAATGCAATGGACAGAACAATTGCACTGGGTATCGGTATCGGTTCAGGTTATTTGTTTGAAACAACTTTCAGCCGTGAAGCTACTTCCGACCTGACAGGAGAACGTGGTTCACTGATGGGTGCAATCCAAGGTTTGTTGTTGGCACAGTACGAAGTTTTGCGTGAAAACGGACACAGCCCTTCTGAAGCATTCAACGAAACGGTAGAAGAACTGACTCAGTCACTGATGCCGTTGTTCGCAAAGAATGGTATGGACTGGATGTACGCTAACTGCTCTACTACAGCTCAACGTGGTGCTCTCGACTGGATGGGCCCGTTCCATGACGCTATCAAACCGGTAGTTGAAAAATTGTATCACAGTGTAAAGACTGGTAACGAAGCGCAGATTTCAATCGACTCCAACTCTAAACCGGATTATCGTGAGAAACTGGAAGAAGAACTGAAAGCATTGCGCGAAAGCGAAATGTGGCAGACTGCTGTAACAGTTCGCAAACTTCGTCCGGAAAATAACTAATCAGACTTATTATATAAGCTTTTCAAAAGGCGGGAAAATCGTATTTTCCTGCCTTTTCTATGTAAATATCACTTTTTTAAACGGTAGAAAAGGGGTAAAAGAAGAAAAAAGATTAAAAGACACTGATAATGTAGGTAAAAAAGAGCATTTATTATTACCTTTACGCCAACAAATAAAACAGAAAAGGCAATGAAGACACTTTTTACTTTCAGAAGATTGATATGTATGCAGAAAATTTCTTCTTTAATAAGTAGTATATCAGAATGTTACATCAAAAGATATTTAAGTTATTCTCTACCGAATAGTAGAAATAATACCATTTCAAGTCCTTTTAATATTTCGTGCTCCATTAGTAATTCGTTGGTATGATGCAGAAGTTTCATTCTGTAGCAGGAATGAACATGCGTTAAAACGTGTTTAAAAAAACTTTTGGAGCAGAATTTAGTGGGAAAATAACATTGTTTGTTTTGTTTGTAAATAGGGGTCCTCTTTCGTGAGAAAGGGGGCTTCTTTTTTTATCGAAACAATTCAGGAAAAGACCGCTTCCTGATCGTAGGGGGAGGTGGTAGGTGAGTATATTAGTCCTTCGTATCCTTTTGTTACAAATCAGAAGTTAAAAACATCTATTGTAGGAGACATATACATTCGAGAATTAAGTAGATTCTATTGTCATCTGTCAGCTTTTAGTATTTAAACATCTACAAAACAGTCGTTTATATCATGACAATAAGACCTGATAATAAGGCTGACAATAGAAAAACAGGCGTTTTATTGTCAGCCTCTTTTTTCAATTCTGATAGGAGGCATCAATGATTTCTCTTATTCTTGCGAATCTTGAAGGGGATAAATGACAGGGCGGATGTTTTTGCTTGCTCATCTGTAGAAAGCTGCTGTTTCGTGTTTATGGAATTGTCGTTTCCTTGCTTGGAACTGTTGTTTCTTCTATTGGAAACGGTTGTGCCAAAGGCTTGGCACAGTTGTGCCATCGTGTTGGCACGGTTGTGTCACTACGTTGGCACAACTGTTTTACCGGTATGGCACAACTGCTTTGATTGGTTGTCATGAGCAAAGTGAGCGCTCAAAAAATACAAGGAGAAGGAGAGGATATTTAAATTGCAGGATTTATCTTTGGGTAATGGGCTGACAATAAAACGCCTGTTTTTCTACTGTCAGCCTTATTATCAGGTCTTATTGTCATGATATAAACGCCTGTTTTGTAGATGTTTAAACACTAAAAGCTGACAGATGACAATAGAATGCCCGAAAAACTCTTTATGTAGAAGCAACTCGGACCCGTTGATTTCTCTATATGAAATAGGGGATCAATCCGAAATCCCGGTCGTTTTCAGTTTGTTTCTTTCGGTACGGTTTTGAATGATGAATGAAGAATTACTTTGCAGCGTGATAGCGCAGCCAATTCTTCATTCTTCATTTCCGTACAGTATGGAGCTCAAACAGGGTTTCCGGACTGACGGATATATTGCATCAGTTTACGGTAGAATGGATGTTGGGCAAGAGTCGTTGCATCTCCCAGAATTACAAGTTTCATCCGGGCGCGGGTAATGGCAACATTCATTCGTCTTAAATCATTGAGAAAGCCGATCTGTCCATCTTCGTTTGCCCGTACGAGGCTGATAAAGATGACATCCCGTTCCTGCCCTTGAAAGCCATCGACCGTATTGACTGTGATGAGGCTGCGAAAAGGGCGTAGAAAGCTGTTTCCTCTGATTTTGCTTCTTAAGTATTGCACTTGTGCCTTGTAGGGAGAAATCAGACCGAAGTCGATACGCTCGTCCAATATGCGTGTTTTGCCGATCCGGTTAATATAAGCTTCCAGTTCCTGCAGCAATAAGTTGGCTTCCTGCTTGTTGATGCGTCCGAAACTTTCGCCTACAAATTCCTCATGGAAATCCATTTCCGAGGTATCTATCCAGTTCATGGGAGTGTCGAAATCAAGAATACCCCGGTTGCGCACTTCCGGTGCGGCTTCCAGTTCCCCGTTGTAGAACCATTCGGAAGGAAAGCGCATGATTGCCTCATGCATCCGGTATTGCACTTTGAGCAGCGAAACGGCAGAAGGTTTTTGCTGCACGACTTTTTCCATCAAAGTGTGATCCAGTCCGCCACGGGCAGCTTCGATACATTTGATTGTAGGAGGAAGTTGGCAATGATCTCCGGCAAGGATTACGCGGTCCGCTTTCCGGATGGCGATCCAACAGGCAGCTTCGAGTGCCTGGGCGGCTTCATCTATAAACAGAGTGGGAAAGTGCCGTCCGTTGAGCAAACGATGGTTGCTGCTGACCAGAGTAGAAGCTATCACACGGGCACTGTCGAAAAGATCGGCATTGATTAAGATTTCCAGTTCCGTGGCACGGTCGCGGAGACGGCTCATTCTGCTGCGCATACCTTCCCTTTCGGAATAACTTCCCCGACGCATCCGGCTACCCATTTCACGGATTGATTTACGGATTCCCCAGAGTTCGGGGTATGCCGGATGGCTTTCAAAGCGGCGTTCGTAGGTAGAAGAGAGCATTTTGTCGTTTACACGCGTGGGGTTGCCAATACGAAGTACGGCTACTCCCCGGTCTGCCAGTTTCTCGCAGATCCAGTCCACAGCAGTATTACTTTGAGCGCAGACCAGCACTTGCGGTTCGCGGTGAAGCGTTTCGTAAATCGCTTCCACGAGAGTGGTAGTCTTTCCGGTTCCCGGAGGACCGTGGACAATGGCGACATCGCGCGTACATAATACTTTATTTACAGCCGTTTCCTGCGTACTGTTGAGCCACGGAAAGCGGACGGGGTACAATTCACGAAATCCGGGTTTTTGTGTTCCCAGCAATGTATCCCGTAGATCGGCAAGGCGGTTTCCTTTGGCACGGATGGTATCTTCCAGTGCTTCGAACATGGCACGATAAGAAGTTTCATCGAAATAAAGTTGTACTCCCAGCACATCTTCTGTCTGCAGTTCCATCAACGCGCCTGCTCCGGGAAGTACGACTACCATCCGCTCTTCGTCCGCATAACTGACCGTTGCAATGAAATTCATATAACTCACTTTTCCATCAAAGGACTGCCGGAAAAAACAGACGGGACGACCGAATTCGAAGGAGTGCTCGATTTCTTTATTTTCGGTTCGTGTAATATCTATTACAAGTTGATTCAGAGAATTGTAGTAACTTCGACCGGGAGAGGTGGGATACCAACAAAGACCACGTTTTACTTTGCGGGCGACTCCCATTGTTTCAGTCTGCCGCTTGAATTCCTCCTTTTCGTATTCATACTCCATGCGTAGCAGGAGTTGCTGTTGTTGAAGGTCGATGATTGGACTTTTCGGATGATTACTCATAATAGGTGCAAAGGTAATAAATCTTCTTCCTGAGACGAAAATATATTTCATTTTGTTAAACATTCCTCGAATGCCGTTCGTTATTTTTATAGATAGACTAAAAAAACAAAAGCAATATGGTGTATGATTTGACTATGTTAGAGGCTTTTTATTCTGCTTATAAAGGAAAAGTAGAACACGTACGGGCTGTTTTGAAACGGCCTTTGACGTTAGCCGAGAAAATTCTGTATGCTCACTTATTCAATGAGGGTGACTTGAAAAATTACAAGCGGGGTGAAGACTATGTAAATTTCCGTCCCGACCGTGTTGCCATGCAGGATGCGACTGCCCAGATGGCATTGCTTCAGTTCATGAATGCAGGAAAAGAAAAAGTAGCTGTTCCTTCCACTGTGCACTGTGATCACTTGATACAGGCATACAAAGGAGCGAAAGAAGATATCGCTACTGCAACTAAAACAAACGAAGAAGTTTACGACTTTTTGCGCGATGTATCCTCTCGCTACGGTATCGGTTTCTGGAAACCGGGGGCCGGCATCATTCACCAGGTAGTGCTCGAGAATTACGCTTTTCCCGGTGGAATGATGGTGGGAACCGACTCACATACTCCGAATGCCGGAGGACTGGGCATGGTAGCTATCGGCGTAGGCGGCGCGGATGCCGTAGACGTGATGACGGGCATGGAGTGGGAGCTGAAAATGCCGAAAATAATCGGTGTCCGCCTGACCGGAAAACTGAGTGGCTGGACTTCCCCGAAAGATGTGATTCTGAAACTCGCGGGGATTCTGACCGTAAAAGGAGGAACCAATTCCATCATCGAATATTTCGGACCGGGAACGGCTTCTTTGTCGGCTACCGGCAAAGCGACCATTTGCAATATGGGTGCCGAAGTGGGAGCTACCACTTCACTTTTCCCGTTCGACGGGCGCATGGCTACTTATCTGAGGGCTACCGGCAGAGATCGTGTCGTGGAACTGGCAGAGGCCGTTGACTGTGAACTCCGTGCGGATGAGCAAGTAACGGATGAACCGGATAAGTACTACGACCGTGTCATCGACATCGATTTGTCCACGCTTGAACCTTACATCAACGGACCTTTCACACCGGACGCTGCTACACCTATCTCTGAATTTGCAGAAAAAGTATTGCTGAATGGCTATCCGCGTAAAATGGAAGTCGGACTGATCGGTTCGTGTACCAACTCTTCTTATCAGGACTTGAGCCGTGCCGCTTCGTTGGCAAAGCAAGTAAAGGAAAAGAATCTGAGTGTAGCTGCTCCGCTGATCATCAATCCGGGTTCCGAACAAATACGCGCTACTGCCGAAAGAGACGGAATGATGGATACCTTTACGGAAATCGGAGCCGTCATTATGGCAAATGCCTGCGGACCTTGCATCGGTCAGTGGAAACGCCACACGGACGACCCGACGCGAAAGAATTCAATTGTTACTTCCTTCAACCGTAACTTTGCCAAGCGTGCGGACGGCAATCCGAATACGTATGCCTTTGTCGCTTCTCCCGAACTGACGATGGCACTGACAATTGCCGGTGACTTATGCTTCAATCCTTTGAAAGACAGGCTTATGAACCATGACGGCGAGAAAGTGAAACTGACAGAACCGGTAGGAGACGAGCTTCCATTAAGAGGCTTTGCTTCCGGTGATGAAGGCTATATCGCTCCCGGTGGAGCAAAAACAGCGATCAATGTCAACCCGGAATCGCAGCGCCTGCAATTGCTGACTCCTTTCCCGGCGTGGGACGGACAAGATATACTCAATATGCCTCTGCTGATTAAGGCGCAGGGCAAATGCACTACCGACCATATTTCGATGGCAGGGCCGTGGCTGCGTTTCCGCGGACATCTGGAGAATATTTCGGATAATATGTTGATGGGAGCCGTGAATGCGTTCAATGGAGAGACCAATAACGTGTGGAACCGTTCGACAAATACATACGGGACCGTTTCCGGCACAGCCAAAATGTATAAATCCGAAGGAGTGCCTTCTATCGTCGTGGCCGAAGAAAATTATGGCGAAGGTTCCAGTCGCGAGCATGCCGCTATGGAGCCCCGTTTCCTCAATGTGCGTGTGATTCTTGCCAAGAGCTTCGCCCGTATTCACGAAACGAACCTGAAAAAGCAGGGTATGCTTGCTCTTACGTTTGCAGACAAAGCGGATTATGACAAGATACAGGAGCACGACCTCCTTTCGGTCATTGGCCTGATAGATTTTGCACCGGGGCGCAATCTGACCATCGTTCTTCATCACGAAGACGGCACGAAAGAGAGTTTTGAAGCGCAACATACATACAACGAACAGCAGATCGCTTGGTTCCGTGCCGGTTCTGCATTGAATGCCAGATAATTAAAAAGATAGAAATGAGCAAAATAACCATGCAAAAAGATGGTACGCTTTTAGTGCCCGATGTGCCTGTCGTACCTTATATTACCGGAGATGGAGTAGGAGCCGAAGTGACTCCGTCGATGCAAGCCGTTGTGAATGCGGCTGTTCAGAAAGCATACGGTGGCAAACGCCGGATTGAATGGAAAGAAGTGCTGGCGGGCGAACGCGCTTTTAATGAGACAGGTTCGTGGTTGCCGGATGAAACGATGAAGGCTTTTCAGGAATATCTGATTGGCATCAAAGGGCCGTTGACAACTCCTGTCGGCGGTGGAATCCGTTCTTTGAACGTAGCTTTGCGCCAAACGTTGGATTTGTATGTCTGTCTGCGTCCTGTTCGTTGGTATCAAGGCGTTCATTCTCCGGTGAAAGCTCCGGAAAAGGTGAATATGTGCGTGTTCCGTGAAAATACGGAAGATATCTATGCAGGCATCGAGTGGGAGGCAGGTACTCCCGAAGCAGAAAAGTTCTGTCAGTTTCTGAAAAATGAGATGGGAGTGACGAAAATCTGTTTCCCGGAGACCTCTTCTTTTGGAGTGAAACCTGTTTCCCGTGAAGGCACGGAACGCCTTGTGCGGGCCGCTTGTCAGTATGCCCTCGACCATCACCTGCCTTCTGTGACTTTGGTGCACAAGGGAAACATTATGAAGTTCACCGAAGGAGGCTTCAAAAAATGGGGCTATGAACTGGCGCAACGTGAGTTTGGCGATGCTCTGGCAGACGGCAGACTGGTGATAAAGGACTGCATCGCCGACGCTTTCCTGCAAAATACGTTACTGATTCCCGAGGAATATTCCGTGATAGCTACCCTGAACCTGAACGGAGACTACGTTTCCGACCAGTTGGCTGCAATGGTAGGCGGCATCGGCATTGCTCCGGGAGCAAATATCAACTATAAAACGGGGCATGCCATTTTTGAAGCGACGCATGGAACTGCCCCGAACATTGCCGGAAAGGACATCGTGAATCCTTGTTCTATTATTCTTTCGGCAGTGATGATGCTTGAATATCTGGGATGGAAAGAAGCGGCTGTCCTTATCGAAAAGGCTTTGGAACAAAGTTTCCTCGATGCCCGTGCCACGCACGATCTGGCTCGCTTTATGCCGGGAGGTACCTCTCTGTCTACTACCGCTTTCACACGCGAAATTGTGGAAAGAATCGAAAAGTAAATGTAACGATTAAAAACGAAGTATTATGAAGAAAGAGTATTTGATTTACAAACTCTCCGAGGAGATGAAAGAGGCTACCCGGATCGACAATGAATTGTTCCCCAAGTTTGACGTGAAACGCGGACTGCGTAATGAAGACGGCACCGGCGTGTTGGTAGGTCTCACTAAAATAGGTAATGTAGTAGGTTACGAACGGGTCCCCGGCGGTGGACTGAAACCTATTCCGGGAAAGTTGTTCTATCGGGGCTACGACGTGGAGGATATTTCTCATGCCATTATCAAAGAGAAACGTTTCGGCTTCGAAGAAGTGGCTTATCTGCTGCTTTCCGGTCGCCTGCCGGACAAGGAAGAGCTGGCTTCATTCGGCGAACTGATTAACGACAATATGGCGCTCGAACAGAAGACGAAAATGAATATCATTGAGCTGGAAGGAAATAATATCATGAATATCCTGTCGCGTAGTGTGCTCGAAATGTACCGTTTCGACCCCGATGCCGATGATACTTCGCGGGATAACCTGATGCGTCAGAGCATTGACCTTATCTCCAAGTTCCCCACTATCATTGCGTATGCTTATAATATGCTTCGCCATGCTACATTCGGACGTTCGCTGCACATCCGCCATCCGCAGGAAAAGCTGTCCATCGCTGAGAATTTCCTCTATATGCTTAAAAAAGACTATACGGAACTGGATGCCCGTACGCTCGACTTGCTGTTGATTCTACAGGCGGAACACGGTGGTGGTAATAACTCGACTTTCACGGTTCGCGTTACTTCTTCCACAGGGACGGATACGTATTCGGCAATCGCCGCAGGTATCGGTTCGTTGAAGGGTCCGCTTCATGGAGGCGCGAATATTCAGGTTGCCGACATGTTCCATCATTTGCAGGAAAACATCAAAGACTGGAAAAGCGTGGACGAAATAGATACTTATTTCACACGGATGCTGAATAAAGAAGTATATAATAAGACCGGACTGATTTACGGTATCGGTCATGCTGTCTATACGATTTCTGACCCTCGCGCGCTGCTGCTGAAAGAACTGGCTCGCGACCTCGCCCGTGAAAAAGGGAAAGAAGAAGAATTTGCTTTCCTCGAACTACTTGAAGAGCGTGCCATCGCTACCTTCGGGCGGGTAAAGAACAACGGAAAGACGGTGTCCAGCAATATCGATTTCTATTCGGGCTTTGTCTATGAGATGATCGGCTTGCCGCAGGAGATTTTCACTCCGCTGTTTGCCATGGCCCGTATCGTGGGCTGGTGTGCGCACCGCAATGAAGAATTGAACTTCGAAGGCAAACGCATTATCCGTCCGGCTTATAAAAATGTTCTTGATGATTTGGCTTATATTCCCATTAAGAAACGCTGATAAGAACAAATCCTTTTTATGCAATAATGGCTTGTTTTTAGAAAGAACATCCGATGTTCTATTAACATTTAACACTTTGCGGCTGTCGTGTTTCTCTCCCGATGGAGGCTAAGGCATTTATCGTTGGTAGAAAAGGCGCAGCCTCGTATGTAGAAACGCCCTTTTAACACAGCGTTAAAAGGGCGTTTCTACATACGAGGAATTATACATTCTATTTCTTTGTATATCAGTGAACTATGATCTTTCCCTTTGCTGGAGGAGAGATTATGGACAGGTGACCTGTTGAGAACAAACTTGTTATTTTAATAATTACCGTCGATTGAGTCTTTGCTGCTATTATTGGGATAAGGCATAATGTCTATTAAATCAAAATACATTAAGCGTGTTTTTAGATGCGTTCCGGTTTCAAAGCCTGTATATTCCACTTCTTGCGCTTCCGTAGAGAAAAGGTATTTGAAACCGTTTTTCAGATAATAGTTCAGAGGAATATTTTCATTGTAAGCGTCAACAATTAAAAAGCGACACCCTGTTTTGTTTCCCGCATCAATGAACCATGCTTTTATGAAAGTCATCAGATCACTACCTATACCCTGATGCTTGTATTCTTTATTGATTCCAAGTCTGCCGATTAATACACCCGGATAGCGGCGCATTTGTTTGGCTCGGGGAATGTCTTTCTGAACTTTCTTTTCCCTGCTGTTGGGGAGGATATTTACTCTGATACTATCGTTAGAAACAGTGAAGGCACACACTATGTCCGAAGGATTTTTATCTGAACGAAAACAGTAACTTTTTCCTAATAGTTGTGCATTATAGAGAGGAGCATCGTTATGAAAGAAGTCGTCTAAGTCTTGGTGCCCACATGAGAAAGGGTCACATTCTTTAATCGTATCCTCATCAAGTACGGCAAAAGTACATTTCTCAAAAAGAAATCCCATGTTTTATAACATTTTAGCCTTTTTGAGCACAGCACGGGCTTCCAGCACATGTTTGCTGAAGTCTTGTTTGTTTTGATTTTTATAAGCCTTGTCCGCTGCCTTAACGAAGTGTTCCGCTTCTTTTCCTTTTAAGGTCGGTATGGCTTTAATTTCCATTGCCATTGCTTTTTCTTTTTATTTAGTTCATAACCAACTGCAAAGATAGCTGATTTTTAATGAATAAACAAAGAATGCCGGAAGTCTGTTGTCGTTTGATTTGTTTTTTATTTGAGTTATTTTTGTGGCCATTCTTTTCTTTTTTTGTTATTTTTGTGAATCTCAAAAGAAAATCAAGATGAGTATAGCTGCCTTTAATCTATTTTTGGGCGTCATGAGTCTGATAGCTCTGATTGTTTTCATTGCCCTCTACTTTGTGAAAGCCGGTTACGGGATATTTCGCACCGCTTCCTGGGGAGCCGCTATTTCCAACAAGCTGGCTTGGGTGCTGATGGAAGCTCCCGTATTTCTGGTCATGTGCTGGATGTGGATGCATTCGGAACGTCGTTTTGATCCGGTCATACTAACATTCTTTGTGTTTTTTCAGATTCATTATTTTCAGCGTGCTTTCGTCTTCCCTCTGTTGCTGACCGGAAAGAGCAAGATGCCGTTGGCAATCATGTCGATGGGAATTCTTTTTAATTTGTTGAATGGCTATATGCAAGGTGAATGGATTTTTTATCTGGCACCCGAAGGGATGTATCACTCCGGGTGGTTTACTTCTGCATGGTTTATAACGGGCAGTCTGCTTTTTTTTGCAGGCATGTTTATGAACTGGCATTCGGACTATATCATCCGTCACTTGCGCAAGCCGGGTGACACCCGTCATTATCTGCCTCAAAAGGGCATGTACCGCTATGTTACTTCCGCCAACTATCTGGGCGAGATTATCGAATGGGCAGGCTGGGCAATACTTACCTGTTCGCTTTCCGGACTTGTATTCTTTTGGTGGACAATGGCCAACCTCGTTCCCCGCGCCAATGCGATATGGCATCGTTACCGCGAAGAATTCGGTTCGGAGGTGGGAGCGCGCAAACGTGTATTTCCTTTTGTATATTGACTTAAAATAGCATACTATGGAATCTAAACTTTTTACTCCTGTCACTTTCGGTCCGTTGACGCTGCGGAATCGTACTATCCGCTCTGCCGCTTTTGAGAGCATGTGTCCGGGGAATGCTCCTTCGCAGATGTTGCTCGACTATCACCGTTCGGTAGCTGCCGGCGGAGTCGGGATGACGACTGTTGCCTATGCAGCTGTGACGCAAAGCGGACTTTCTTTTGACCGTCAGTTGTGGCTGCGTCCGGAAATTATCTCCGGCTTGCGTGAAGTGACCGGGGCGATACATGCGGAAGGGGCGGCTGCCGGCATCCAGATAGGGCATTGTGGAAATATGTCTCATAAAAAGATTTGCGGGACCACCCCGGTTTCAGCTTCTACCGGCTTCAATTTATATTCTCCCACATTTGTACGCGGCATGAAAAGGGAAGAATTGCCGGAGATGGCGAAAGCCTACGGACAGGCTGTTAACTTGGCACGCGAAGCCGGCTTTGATGCTGTTGAGGTACATGCCGGACACGGATATCTGATCAGCCAGTTCTTGTCTTCCTATACCAACCACAGAAAAGATGAATATGGCGGCTCGCTCGAAAACCGGATGCGCTTTATGGGAATGGTGATGGATGAGGTGATGAAAGCGGCGGGAACCGATATGGCTGTCATTGTGAAAATGAATATGCGTGATGGCTTCAAAGGAGGAATGGAGATCGACGAAACCCTGCAAGTAGCAAAATGCCTGTTGCAACTGGGAGTACACGCGCTGGTCCTGAGTGGAGGTTTTGTCAGCAGAGCTCCGATGTACGTGATGCGGGGGGCCATGCCTGTTCGTTCGATGGCTTATTACATGGATTGCTGGTGGCTGAAATATGGAGTCCGGATGTTTGGAAAGTGGATGATTCCGACTGTTCCTTTTCGGGAAGCTTATTTTCTGGAAGATGCGCTGAAGTTTCGGGCAGCACTTCCGGAAGCTCCGTTGATTTATGTGGGGGGACTGGTGTCCCGTAAAAAGATAGATGAAGTCTTGGATGCCGGCTTTGATGCCGTTCAGATGGCACGTGCTCTGCTCAACGAGCCAGGGTTTGTCAATCGGATGAGGCGGGAAGAGCAGGCGCGTTGTAGCTGTGGACACAGCAACTATTGCATTGGTCGCATGTATACCATTGAGATGGCGTGCCACCAACATCTGAAAGAAAAACTGCCTCCCTGCCTGCAACGGGAGATTGAAAAACTGGAAAAACGATGAGTGAAGAGAAATGGGCAATCATCACCGGCGCCGATGGTGGCATGGGAACGGAAATAACCCGTGCCGTAGCCGCAGCCGGTTACCACGTTATAATGGCTTGCTATCACCCAGAAAAAGCAGAGTTGGTACGGCAACGTTTAGTGAACGAGACGGGAAACACAAAACTGGAAGTCATGGCAGTCGATCTGTCTTCCATGTCATCGGCAGCCTCTTTGGCCGATCAGATTTTGGAACGTCATCTCCCCGTTTCTTTGCTGATGAATAATGCCGGAACGATGGAAACCGGACTTCACATCACCGCCGACGGCTTCGAACGTACGGTGAGCGTCAATTATCTGGGACCGTATTTGCTTACCCGGAAACTCCTTCCGGTAATGACGCGTGGAGCGCGTATTGTAAATATGGTTTCCTGCACGTACGCGATTGGCCGTCTCGATTTTCCGGATTTCTTCTTGCAGGGAAGAAAGGGAGGTTTCTGGCGTATCCCTGTTTATAGCAATACGAAACTGGCTCTGCTGCTGTTTACAATGGAACTTGCGGAACGTCTTCGCGGGAAAGGAATCACGGTCAATGCTGCCGATCCCGGAATTGTTTCTACCAATATGATTACTATGCATCAATGGTTCGATCCGCTGACGGATCTCTTTTTCCGTCCTTTTATTCGTACGCCACGGAAGGGGGCTTCTACTGCCATCGGTCTTTTGCTTGATGAGAAGGAAACTGGAGTGACCGGTCAACTGTATGCTGGCAATCACCGGAAAGAGTTGCCGGACAACTACGTTCATCATGTACAGAAAGAACAGTTATGGGAAATAACGGAGCAATTGCTGGCGCAATGGTTCACATGATTTAATCATTTGGGAGATCGCACGTGCATCTGATCGTTATCCGTTTGATACAGCGCAAATGATGAGTAAGAAAAAATGACTGTTCTGTCTTCTGCCAGAGAAAAAGAAACCGCTTGGAATCTGTGGCATGGATATAGGAGTCAGTCCGAAAAACCGGCTTGAGTTCCATATTGTACGGAAAAGAATATATTTAGGCACGGATTACACGGATTAACACGGTTGTTTTACGTAATCATAGCACTAAAACCGTGAAATCCGTGTAATCCGTGCCTAATCCTCAATTTATAATTTAGTTCATTTCTGTACAGAAAGAAACAAACTGAAAACAACCGGGTTTTCGGGTTGATCCGGATATAGGATGGATTGAAATAAGAACGGTGGACAATTGAATAGCTCAATTCGTCCACCGTTCTTTATATTACCTTTATAAAAATAAGCTTCTGTTCTATTGACAGTCTCTATTAAATAGAAAGTTCTTTCAGTACATTGACCAGATCTCTCTTGACCGGCTTATCGTTTTTGATAGCCTTGCTGAATGGTACATAAACGATTTCATCATGTTCGATACCTATCATTACATTACGCTGGTCTTCCATGATAGCGTCGATAGCAGCGGCACCCAAGCGGCTTGCCAGAATACGGTCGTGAGCTGTAGGACTGCCACCGCGCTGCAAGTGTCCCAGGATCGTTACACGTACGTCATATTGCGGATATTCATTTTTTACACGTTCCGCATAGTGCATGGCACCACCTGTCAGTTCGCTTTCCGCTACCAACACGATACTACTGTTTTTTGATTTACGGAATCCGTTCTTGATAAATTCTTCCAGTTGGTCGACTTCCGTACTAAATTCCGGTATGATGGCTGCTTCAGCTCCCGACGCGATGGCACCATTCAGTGCGAGGAATCCGGCATCACGTCCCATCACCTCTACAAAGAACAGACGTTCGTGTGAAGTGGCGGTGTCGCGGATTTTATCTACTGCATCCAGAATGGTATTCAATGCTGTATCGTATCCGATGGTGGTATCTGTGCCATAGAGGTCATTGTCAATCGTTCCCGGAAGTCCGATACATGGAACGTCAAATTCCTGCGCAAAGATTCGGGCACCTGTCAGTGAACCGTCACCACCAATGATGACCAAAGCATCAATGCCTTCTCTCTTCATATTATCATAAGCCAGCTGGCGACCTTCCGGTGTAGTGAACTCCTTACAACGGGCTGTTTTCAGAATCGTTCCGCCCAGTTGGATGATATTACTTACGTTTTGGCTCTTGAACTCTTTGATTTCGCCTGTCACCAGACCTTTGTATCCTCTATATATACCTTTTACTTGTAGTCCGTTGTAGATAGCCGCACGTGTTACTGCGCGGATAGCCGCATTCATACCCGGGGCATCACCTCCGGAAGTCAAAATACCGATACATTTAACTGTTCCCATAACAATCTTTCATTAATTAGTTTGACGTGGCAAATGTACAACAAAAAGTTGAAAGCGGTGTTTCATAAGTTTTTTTTCGTGTGTCGAAACCATTAAAAATATTCAAATTGTTCCTTCTTTCTTTCTTTTTATTCTTTTGGGAGGGAGAAAATACCAGTCCTTTGACACATTGTTAATCTTTTATTAATAGCCGGATATGGTCATGTATTTTTTCCATCAGCCATTTGGGAGTGGAAGTCGCCCCGCATACTCCGATAGATTCCACATTCTGAAGCAAAGAAGGGTCGATTTCTTTCTCATTGTCGATCAGGTGTGAGTTCGCATTCACTTTCAGGCATTCTTCAAAAAGCATTTTCCCATTCGAACTCTTTTTTCCGCTGACGAAAAAGATAAGATCGTGTGTAGCCGCAAACTCTCTGAGATTGGGCATACGGTTGGCAACTTGGCGGCAAATCGTATCATAATATTCGAAAGTGGCATCCGGTGAAATGTGGTGTTTGATGTATTCCACAATCTCCTGAAACTCATCCAAAGATTTGGTGGTCTGCGAGAAAAGCCGGATACTTTTGCTGAAATCAAGTTTTTTGGCTTCTTCCGCGCTTTCGATGACAATGGCTTGGCCACCCGTTTGTCCCACCAGTCCCAGCACTTCCGCGTGACCGTTTTTGCCGTAGATAACAATTTGCTTTTCTTCAAAGTCTTCTTTTCGGAACTCTTGCTTGATGCGCTTTTGGAGTCTCAGTACAACCGGGCAGGTAGCATCGATGATTTCAATGTTATTTTCTTGGGCAATCTGGTAAGTTTCCGGTGGTTCTCCGTGCGCACGGAGCAACACTTTGGCATTGCGTAATTGTCTGAATTCATCGCGGTTGATGGTAATCAGTCCCATCGCTTTCAGCCTGTCTACTTCCCGGCTGTTGTGTACAATATCCCCCAGGCAATAGAGGGTTTCTCCTTTTGCCAGTTCTTCTTCCGCTTTGTGGATGGCTGTGACCACCCCGAAGCAGAAGCCGGACCCTTCATCTATCTCTACTTTTATCATACACTCAACTTCTGTCCTCTACTTATTAACTATTTTCCCGAACTGTTCCGACAGCCATTCTTTCTGTTGCTCAATACTCAGATTGGAGTTGTCGAGCAGCAAAGCGTCATCTGCCTTACGCAATGGGCTCACTTCGCGGTGCTGGTCGATATAATCCCGTTGCTTTACGTTTTCCAGAATTTCTTCAAAACTGCCTTCCTGTCCCTTTGCTTTCAGTTCGTCAAAACGGCGTTGGGCACGAATCTCCGGAGTAGCCGTTACGAATATTTTCAGTTCCGCATCCGGAAAAACGGTGGTCCCGATGTCACGTCCGTCCATCACAATTCCCTTTTCTTTTCCCATGGCCTGCTGCTGTGCCACCATCGCTTCGCGTACAAAATCAAGCGCACTGATAGGACTGACCTTTGACGAAACCCCCATTGTACGGATTTTATTCTCCACATTCACCCCGTTGAGGTAAGTGTCCGGGCGTCCCGTTTTTGGATTCGGACGGAAAGAAATCTGAATATCCTTGATTGCTTTTTTCAACTTCTCCGTATCGATGACATCTCCGTCGAATATCCCGTTCTCAATACTATATAAGGTGACTGCGCGGTACATGGCTCCACTGTCTATATAAATGTATCCTACTTCGCGGGCGAGGTCTTTGGCCATTGTACTTTTTCCGCAGGACGAAAAACCGTCGATTGCGATTGTTATCTTTTTCATATTTATCTAGTTCTTATTTTACTCGCCAAAGATACGCTTATTTTGAAAATCCGCCATAGATTTGACTGTAAAAGCAACTGAATGAGTATGAAAGAATTAAAAAAGTTAAAAAGCCGGATAAAAAGAGACGAAGAGACGGACGGTTATCTGAAAATGTACTATATTTGCCCAGAGACACATAGGAAGACACTTTTTTTATTAATCATTATATTAACAAAATTATGGAAGTTAAAAAATCACCCAAGGCAGACCTGGAAGGAAAGAAGTCCACATGGCTGCTGATCGGTTACGTGGTGGTATTGGCTTTTATGTTCGTGGCGTTCGAATGGACCCAGCGTGACGTGAAAATCGATACAAGCCAGGCAGTAGCTGATGTCGTTTTTGAAGAGGAAATCATTCCTATTACCGAAACCCCTGAACAAGCAGCACCACCACCACCCGAGGCTCCGAAGGTGGCCGAATTGCTGGAAATTGTCGATGATAAGGCAGATATTGAAGAATCAACTACCATTCTTAATGAGGATAACACACCGAAAGTAGAAGTAAAATACGTACCGGTGCAAGTAGTTGAAGAAGAGCCGGAAGAACAGACTATCTTTGAAGTGGTAGAAAACATGCCGGACTTCCCGGGTGGACAAGCAGCATTGATGCAGTATCTGGCTAAAAACATTAAATATCCGACTATCGCGCAGGAAAATGGTACTCAAGGTCGTGTTATCGTACAGTTCGTTGTGAACAGAGACGGTAGTATCGTAGATGCAAAAGTTGTACGTAGTGTAGACCCGTATCTGGATAAAGAAGCTCTCCGTGTGATCAACACGATGCCGAAGTGGAAACCAGGTATGCAGCGTGGTAAACCGGTTCGCGTTAAATTTACAGTTCCTGTAATGTTCAGATTGCAGTAATTTGTAACACCAATACATTTAAGAGGCTGCGAATGCAGCCTCTTTTTATTCATTAATCTTCATTTTCATCATGTTTACAGCATCTCAATTACTTGATAAAATAAATAACCATATTTCTGAACTTCAGATAACCCGGACTCCGAAAGGACTCTATGAACCAATCGAATACATCCTTTCTTTGGGGGGGAAGCGGATACGTCCTGTATTGATGCTGATGGCATATAATCTGTATAAGGAAGATATTTCGTCTATTTATGACCCAGCTACTGGTATCGAAGTTTATCATAACCACACTTTGTTGCATGATGATTTGATGGATCGCTCGGATATGCGCCGGGGAAAACCGACTGTGCATAAAGTCTGGAATGATAATACTGCTATTTTGTCGGGCGATACCATGTTAATACTGGCTTTCCGGTATATAGCTGGCTGTGCACCGGAGCACTTGAAAGAAGTTGTTGACTTATTTAGTCTGACTGCACTGGAGATTTGTGAAGGACAGCAGTTGGATATGGAATTTGAGTCGCGCAGCGATGTTGCAGAGGACGAATATATTGAGATGATTCGTTTGAAAACAGCTGTATTGCTTGCCGCGAGCCTGAAGATTGGCGCGATTCTGGCAGGAGCATCTGCCGCTGACGCGGAGAATCTTTATAATTTCGGAATGCAAATAGGAGTTGCATTCCAGTTGCAGGATGATTTACTGGATGTTTATGGCGATCCGGAAGTGTTCGGAAAGAAAATCGGTGGAGACATCCTTTGCAATAAAAAGACATACATGCTGATCAAAGCACTGGAACGTGCAGATGGAAAGCAGCAGGAAGAACTGAACGGTTGGCTGAATGCAGAGAATTGTCAGCCGGCGGAAAAAATAGCGGCAGTTACCGAAATCTACAATCAGCTGGCTATCCGCAGCGTTTGTGAAAACAAAATGCGCGAGTATTATACACTTGCTATGGAAAGCCTTGAGGCAGTTGCGGTTGCCGGAGAGAAGAAGAAAGAACTTAAAAGTTTAGTGAAATTGCTAATGTATCGGGAAATGTAGTAAAGTGGGAGAGAAATGCCTTACAGACGATTGCCAAATACGGATCAAGCCAGAGTACGGGCGCTGAAAGCAGCGGTCGAGAAGGGTGATGTGTATAATGTGCGGGATCTGGCTATCTCATTGAAAACATTATTTGATGCCCGTAATTTTCTGTTGAAGTTTGAAGCTGCGCAAATTTACTATACACAATGTTATGATAATCAGTCGAGAGCCAGTCGCAAGCATCAGGCGAATGTGAGAATGGCACGGCTGTATATTTCTCACTTTATTCAGGTGCTCAATCTTGCAGTGCTCCGTGATGAGATCAAACCGGTGCATAAAGAACTGTATGGGCTTCCCGAAGCGAATGTGGTGCCGGATTTATTAAGCGAAGCATCTTTGGTAGAGTGGGGGAGGAAAATTATTGATGGCGAGCAGCGGCGAATCTCTCAAGGGGGAATCCCCATTTATAACCCGACTATTGCACGCGTAAAAGTGCATTACGATATTTTTCTGGATAGCTATGAACGTCAGAAAGGATACCAGTCCGCAACAAACCGGAGCTTGGATGAGTTGGCCTCGATGCGTGACCGTGCTGATGAACTGATTCTGGATATATGGAATCAGGTGGAAGCCAAGTTTCAGGGAATAAATCCCAATGAAACCCGATTGGAAAAATGTCGTGACTATGGGCTGGTATATTATTACCGCTCCAATGAGAAAGTGAAAGAAGAAAGCGAATTATCATGTTAATAGATACTCATTCCCATCTGTTTTTAGAAGAATTTTCCGATGACCTGCCACAGGTAATGGAGCGTGCGCGGCAAGCCGGCGTTTCGCGTATTTTCATGCCCAATATTGACAGTACGACAATTGAACCGATGCTGTCGGTCTGCGCGGATTATCCGGAATATTGTTATCCGATGATCGGGCTCCATCCTACTTCGGTGAACGAGTCGTATAAACAGGAGATGGCAATTGTCCGGGAGCGTTTGGAAGCCTCTCATCACTTTGTGGCCATTGGAGAAATCGGACTTGACTTGTATTGGGATAAAACATTTTTGAACGAACAATTGTACGTTTTTGAGAAACAGATAGAGTGGGCGCTCGAATATAAATTACCTATTGTGATCCATTCGCGGGAAGCATCCGACTATATATATAAGGTGATGCAATCTTATAAAAACACAGCTTTGACCGGTATTTTTCATAGTTTCACCGGGAGTGCGGAAGAAGCAGCCCGATTACTGGAGTTTGACGGTTTTATGTTGGGAATCAACGGAGTGGTCACCTTCAAGAAATCCTCTCTGCCGGAAGCCTTGTTGACGGTACCTTTGGAGCGAATAGTGCTTGAAACGGATTCCCCCTATCTGACCCCTGTACCCAATCGGGGAAAAAGAAATGAAAGCGCGAATGTGCGCGATACCTTCCTGAAGCTGGTTGAAATATATCAGACCACCCCGGAGCACCTTTCACAAGCCACTTCCGAAAATGCACTAAAAGTGTTCGGAATGGTCAAATAAGGTTCCAAAGGTTTTAAATTATATTAATTTGCAGTATTTATTTAAGATAAAAAAGGGATAATGCTTTAGGAAAAGAAAAAAAAGGATACATTTGTAGCTGAAAATGCGGAAAACTCATAAGGAGAGGTGCTCGAGTGGTTGAAGAGGCACGCCTGGAAAGCGTGTATACGCCAAAAGTGTATCCGGGGTTCGAATCCCCGTCTCTCCGCAGAACAAAAGTTGAAACGTGAAGTAAATACAATAAATAATAATCAATTAATTAATCTTAAAAATTAGACACACAATGAAAAAGTTATTTGCAATTGTTGCTGTGATTGGGGCCTTTACATTTGGCTCAATTCAACTTGCTCAGGCTCAAGACGCTCCTGCAGCAGAACAAACTGAACAACAAGCTGCTCCTGCTGCTGCTCAAGCTGCTCCGGCTGCTGCCCCTGCTGCAGAAGAAGGTGGTATTCACAAAGAAATCAAAGTTAAATTCATCGAAGGTACTGCATCTTTCATGAGTTTGGTTGCTATTGCTTTGGTAATCGGTTTGGCTTTCTGTATCGAACGTATCATCTATTTGAGCTTGGCTGAAATCAACACAAAAAAATTCATGGCATCTATCGAAGCTGCTTTGGAAAAAGGTGATGTTGAAGCTGCTAAAGACATCGCACGTAACACCAGAGGTCCTGTTGCTTCTATCTACTATCAGGGTTTGATGAGAATCGACCAGGGTATCGACGTAGTTGAGAAGTCAGTAGTATCTTACGGTGGTGTACAGGCTGGTTACCTTGAAAAAGGATGTTCATGGATCACACTGTTTATCGCAATGGCTCCGTCACTCGGATTCTTGGGAACTGTAATCGGTATGGTGCAGGCATTTGATAAGATCCAGCAGGTAGGTGATATCTCTCCGACGGTTGTTGCAGGTGGTATGAAAGTTGCCTTGATTACAACTATCTTCGGTTTGATCGTTGCTTTGATTCTTCAGGTATTCTACAACTACGTACTTGCTAAGATTGAAGCTCTTACAAGCGAAATGGAAGATTCTTCTATCTCTTTGCTTGACATGGTAATCAAATATGATCTGAAATACAAAAAATAATTCGAAATGAGTAAGTTAACATATAAAGCATCGTACTACGCGCTGTATGCGATGTTTGCCATCATACTGATCGTAATGGGTGTCTTCTTCTTCGGAGGAAACGCTACAGGCGATGCAGTAATTCCGGGAGTAGATCCCGAAATGTGGCAGCCGGCTCAAACAGATGCCTTACTCTACTTGATGTATGTTTTGTTTGGTTTAGCTGTTGCAGCCACTATTATTGCTGCTGTATTCCAATTTGGTGCAGCTTTGAAAGATAATCCGGCAGGCGCTATCAAGTCTTTGCTTGGTTTGGTTCTTTTGGTTGTTGTTTTAGTTGTAGCTTGGGCTATGGGTGACGGAACACCGATGAATATTCCTGGTTATGATGGTAGTGACAACGTTCCTTTCTGGCTGAAAATAACTGATATGTTCCTTTATTCCATCTACATCCTGTTGTTTGTAACAATCGTTGCAATCATCGCGAGTGGCATAAAGAAAAAAATATCATAATCAATTGAGGATACTCAATTTAATAAGTAATAACAATGGCAAGAGGAAAAAGAAAAGTTCCTGATATTAACTCAAGTTCTACGGCGGATATCGCTTTCTTGTTGCTGATCTTCTTCTTGATTACAACATCAATGGATACAGACCGTGGTTTGGCAAGACTTTTGCCTCCACCACCCGAAGATCAAGATCAAAAGAATACGGATAAGATTAAAGAACGTAACATTTTGCAGGTATACTTGAATAAGGATGATGCTTTGATGTGCGGTAATGATTATATCGGTGTTGATCAGCTGAGAGAAAGAGCTAAAGAATTTATTGCGAATGCCGGTAATGCGGAGCATATGCCTGAAAAGACACAGAAGAATGTGGAATTTTTTGGTACGACTCTCGTTAACGACAAGCACGTAATTTCTTTGCAGAATGACCGCGGGTCTTCTTATCAGGCATATATCAGCGTGCAGAACGAACTTGTTGCTGCATACAATGAATTGAGAAATGAATTAGCTCTTCAGAAATGGCAGAGACCTTATGAGGAATTGAATGACGAACAGCAAAAAGCAATTCGTGAAATCTATCCGCAGAGAATTTCTGAGGCAGAACCTAAAAAATACGGAGAAAGGAGGTAAGTAATGGGAAAATTTAATAAAACTGGTAAACGTGAAATGCCGGCATTGAATACTTCTTCATTGCCTGACCTTATCTTTACTTTGTTGTTCTTCTTTATGATTGTAACAACAATGCGTGAGGTTACTTTAAAAGTACAGTTCACACTTCCGGAAGGTACTGAGCTCGAAAAACTGGAGAAGAAATCACTGGTAACATTCATTTATGTGGGTGAACCGACTCAGGAATATCGTGCGAAAATGGGTACTGAAAGTCGTATTCAGCTCAACGACAGCTACGCTGAAGTGGGCGAAGTACAAGACTTCATTTTCCAGGAACGCGCAAGTATGAATGAGGGTGACCAAGCTAAGATGACTGTGTCTCTGAAAGTAGACCAAAAAACAAAAATGGGTATTATCACTGACGTGAAGAATGCTCTTAGAAAATCTTACGCTTTGAAGATTAACTATTCGTCTACTAAACGTGGTGAGAAATAAACAGTTAATTTGATATATAAGAGAAGGGTGTCCAAGCAATTGGACACCCTTTCTTTTTTGATGCTGTTTGTATTTTGTCAGGTTTTGCCTGAACTTATATTTCAAGTTGCTTTATTCTTTGACTCCATAAACTACTGTGTGAAGTTTATGTCTTATTTCTTCATAATCCTTTTCTGCATCCAGATTACCGTGCACCATCAGATACATGGGCAGGAAGTCATCTCCTGCTTTGTAGGGTGGTTGATAGTAATCTTTTTCCCAAAGTGTGAATCCATGGCGTTGGTAGAAATTGATACGGCGTTTAGCCATCTCCTCTACCGGGCGTTCCACTTCCAGAACAATGGGGTATTTTAGGTGTTCACACAGGTGCTCTAAAGTGCGTTTGCCGTAACCTCCGTTGCGCAATGCCGGATTGGTGGCGAAATGCTCTACATAGTAGAATCTGTCGAAGTCCCAATATGTGATAAAGCCGATAGGCAGGTCATCATCAAAAATGATATTATTATGGAAGTTGCCTATCCGGTCTGTGTATTCACGAAGATGCTCCAGTTGGCGGTATTCTTCCGGTGGAAACGATTCGACAAGAAGTTCTTCCATAAATTTGTAATGTTGCACGTCCGATGTAGTAATCGGTTGAAATCTGATCATACGGTTTGGGTTTTTAAGTTTGACAATATTGCTTTTCTGTTATTATATTAGTTGTTTTTATACCGGTTGTTTTTATACCGGTTGTTTTTATATCGGTTGTTTTTTTATATCGGATACATAAGATTTCTGATCGAATTCTTATGACTGCCTGTGACTAAGGAACATAGAACTCGATAATCCGTTGGATAGCACGCCGGCAGACCGGGCAAAATTCGGGATATTCGTTCGTTTTCATACGGCAATTGAATGCGGGACGGTATATGCCTTTGGCTGAGTAACCACCGCCTTCATATACACCTACCGGATAGCTTTGGTGTTGTGTGGCAGGGGTGGGGACAGGTGTATTCGGTGCAAGCATATCCTTCCATTTTGAGGCGAAGTTTACCCGCGTACTGATATTTTGTTCCCATGGTTCTACATCCAGCGGATAGGTGTCCGTCATTACATCGTCTTCATAAAAATACTCATCCGCCAAGCCCGCAAAACTATGTCCGAATTCGTGGACTACTACTGGCTTGAACATGGCATGGTGAGCAGTAGTCAGCGTATATGAGTTGTAGATTCCTCCTCCACCGTACACATCTGTATTGGCAAGAATAATAATGTGTTCGTAAGGAATACCTGCCAAGGCATTATGGATGGCTTTCACCCGGCTTGTAGTCAGATAACGGTCTGAGTAAAAAGTATCAAAATGGGAATGAACAGCCGTGTGCTTCCATTGATTCTCGCGGGGCACACTGACTCCGCTGTCAACAGACGGGCTGGCTACAGCCACTATGTTGAACTTGTTTTTCATTGACCGGAATGGTTCATGAGAAAACAGGCTTTCACAGGCTTTCTGCGCATCCTGATAGAATACATTCATTTCTTTTTCCGTATATCCCTCTGCCAAGATAGCTACATCTATGCACTCTTTTTCGTTACCGCTGCGAAGCATGTATCGATGTGGGGTGACATGTGTTGTTCCGCGTTTGTGAATCAAAATATCTTCCGGGCGGACAATATGCTTAAAACTGGTCATCACTTCCTTGCGGGGAGTAAATAGAACAACTTCTACTTCTGCCGGCTGTTTGGGATAGGGAAGTAAGAAACTGTTTTCGAAGCCCCGTGCCGTTTCTTTGGCTTCATCGGTGGACAACCACTCTTGAAACAGTGAAGAAAAGGAATGCTTATAAATACATTGTCCCGTAGCGAGATCTTTTACGATGATCTGCCCGTTGCCTTCCAGCGGAAGCTCGGACAAATGATGCTCACGACCTGCCCAGGAAGGAAGTTGTGATAACTCATCCAGATAGATGGCTTGCTGTTTATTGTTTCCGGTGAAAATGTAGTCCACCCTCAGCGTTTTATCCTGAAAATAATCTGCAAAGTTTTGCGCATAACTTCCTGCTGATGCCAGGAAAAAAAGAAGAATACTGCAAATTTGTTTCATATAAATAGTATATTTATGTTTTTCACAAAGGTACGAACTATTGTTGACTTATTCGATATTTGCAAATAAAAGTAATAAATCATAGTATTTGTTGCCGAAAAATAGCTAACTTTGCATGAAAGATTCATTGATTAAAACAATTTGATTCAAAAATGGGACATCATCAATTAGATGCTTTAGATGAGCAAATTCTGAAATTAATAGCAGGGAACGCGCGTATTCCTTTTCTGGAAGTAGCCAGAGCATGTAACGTTTCCGGGGCGGCTATCCACCAGCGCATTCAGAAGTTGACTAATCTGGGAATATTGAAAGGGTCGGAATATGTCATCGATCCTGAGAAGATAGGATATGAAACTTGTGCTTATATCGGTATATATCTGAAAGATCCGGAATCCTTTGATTCGGTAACAAGAGCTTTGGAAGCAATTCCGGAAGTAGTCGAATGTCATTTCACTACAGGTAAATATGATATGTTTATCAAGATTTACGCGAAGAACAATCACCACTTGCTGAGTATCATCCATGATAAGTTGCAGCCTCTGGGGTTGGCGCGTACTGAAACATTGATCTCCTTCCATGAAGCCATAAAGCGGCAGATGCCCATTATGGTCGACATAGAAGATGCAGATTAATTGTATTAAATAACAGACTTACTGTTTCACGTAATCTACAAAAGCATACGGGCAGAGATGTTTCTCATCCACAGGATGAGCCTCTCTGCTTTTTTCGTGCCATTGAGCGGGAGATACTTCCGGGAAGAAGGCATCAGCTTTGGGAGCAAGGTCATTTATTTCCGTCAGGCAAAGCTCATCGGCAAAGGGAAGTGCCTGTCTATAAACGCTTGCGCCTCCGATGATATATATATGCTCGTCTTCCTTGCAACTTTGCAAGGCTGCTTCCAGTGATGGAAAGACTTCTGCGCCGGGACATACTGTTTCCGGTCGGGAGGATAACACAATATTCCTGCGGTTGGGCAGCGCCCCTTTCGGGAGCGATTCAAAGGTTTTTCTTCCCATGATAATTGTGTTTCCGGTGGTCAATGCTTTGAAACGTTTCAAGTCGTTGGGCAACCAGAAAAGCAGTTTATTCTGAAAGCCGATAGCCATTCGACGGTCTACGGCGGCGATGATTGATACTTTACTCATGTCTTTTTTATACCGCTACTATTCCGGCAATATGTGGATGCGGGTCGTAATTCACCAGTTCGAAGTCTTCGAACTTAAAGTCGTAAATACTCTTCACATCCGGATTAATCTTCATTTGAGGCAATGCGCGTGGTTCGCGGCTGAGCTGTAATTTAACCTGTTCCAGATGGTTCAGGTAGATATGGGCATCACCGAGTGTATGAATGAAGTCTCCCGGTTTCAGTCCTGTTACTTGCGCCATCATTTGCAACAGGAGCGCGTATGATGCGATGTTGAACGGAACTCCGAGAAATATGTCCGCGCTGCGCTGATAAAGTTGCAGGCTCAGCCGACCGTCTGCCACATAAAACTGAAAGAAGGCATGGCAAGGAGGAAGATTCATGTTCTTTAAATCAGCTACATTCCAAGCACTTACAATGATACGGCGGGAGTCGGGATTGTGCTTGATGGTCTCTACGGCTTCGCTGATCTGGTCGATGAATCCACCGTTGTAGTCGGGCCACGAACGCCATTGATAGCCATAGATATGTCCTAAGTCACCGTTTTCGTCCGCCCATTCGTTCCAGATGCGCACGCCGTGTTCTTGCAGATATTTCGCATTCGTATCCCCTTGCAGAAACCAGAGCAACTCGTAGATGATTGATTTCAGATGTAGTTTTTTAGTCGTCAGACATGGGAAACCCTCGTCGAGGTTGAAACGCATCTGATGCCCGAATACGCTGATCGTTCCGGTTCCTGTGCGGTCACTCTTTTCTGTTCCTTCGGTTAGTACGCGATGGAGTAAATCTAAATATTGTTTCATAGCGAATAATTTTCCAATAAATGGGTGCGATGCAAAATTACAAAAATGGAGTGAATAAATTGGCAAACCATCCGACGAACTTCTTCCACGGTGAGCGCTTTTTCCAGAACTCGGGTGTCAGTTGCGTACAATGCTCTATATCGTTCCGGAACATTTCGTTCAGTTCCCCTGTGATTTCCTTGTTAAAGATGAAAGCATTCGTTTCGTAGTCGTACCGGAGGCTGCGGCTGTTCAGGTTGGCGGTGCCTACTGTGCAAAAAATGTCATCGACCATCATTATTTTAGAATGATGGAAGCCGCCATTATACATATATACAGTGGCTCCCCTCTTCATCAGTTTATGGAGTTTGTAGAGGGCGGCATCCGGTGTAAACGGGATGTCGGAGGCGGAAGAAACCATGATTGTCACATCCACACCACGTTCGATCGTGCGCTGGAGCGCTTTGTTGATGGAGGAAGTCGGTACGAAATACGGATTGACAATGTGCACGTTCTTTTGTGCCGAATAGATGGACATCGCATAAGCATGACTGAGCATGCGGCTGTTTTTCTTCGGTGTACGGTCGACAATGGCGACTACTACCTGGGTGCTGTCCGACTGCCCCTTGTGGAGGGGGAAGTAGGCTTCGCCACCGATGTTTTGTTTAGTCTCTTTGTTCCATATGGTGAGAAATATTTCTTGCAGATCATTGACAGCATCCCCTTCGATTCTCATGTGCATATCACGCCATGTACCGATTTTGGGGAGTCCGTTGATGTAATAGTCGGCGATGTTCATTCCTCCCGTATAGGCGACTTCACCGTCGATAACGGCTATTTTCCGGTGGTCGCGGTGGGCCGCATGGTTGATATATGGGAAGGTGAACGGATCGAATTTGACAATCTCGATTCCCTGTTCGCGTATTTTCTTGAGATGCTTTTTTTTGAGCGGTTTGTTGTTCGACCAGTTGCCGAACGCATCGAACATGGCCCGTACTTCCACCCCTTCTTTCACTTTTTCGGCCAGTAGGGCAAATAACGCATTGGCTATCGAATCGTTGCGGAAATTAAAATATTCCAGGTGGATATGATGTTTGGCCTCACGGATGGCGCTGAATAAATCGATAAACTTCTCTCGTCCGCTTTTTAGCAGCTTGACTTTGTTATTGTCGGATATAGGAATCCCCGACTCTGACAAGAAACGTAATACAAGGGAATCGCTTGTCAGGGCTATAGAGTCTCTGGGGTGTGTCATCAAACTGTCGATGACATCCGCTTGAGCACGGAATAAAGACAAAAACAGGAATAAAATAAATATACGTAGTTTCAAAACTCTTCTCGCTATTTTAGTTTACAAGGTAACAAAGATACAACATCTATGTTTGGAGCTATCGGGAGATAAGGATATATTTATTATAATTTAACAGAAAAAACAACAGGGAATCTCTTCAATAATAACGGAGCCCGGTGTAATAGGAGCTGATCAGACTGCTCTCTATTCTAATGTTTCTTCAATGATAACTTGAGTCCGATGTAATAAGCACTCGTCTGTTTTTTCCTTTTTTTGGGGGGGGAAAGGAAAAGGTAAAAGGGGGCAGTCCGGAAACCCTGTTTGAACTCCATACTGTGCTGATATGAACTAATGATTCTTTTTTTAGACATAAGCCCCAAAGAACAAATTTGCTATAAAAGCTATGCAGGAAATATGTTCTTTTGTTCTTATGTCTAAAGTCGATTCAAAACGAATCGGAAAAGAATATATTTAGGCACGGATTACACGGATTTCACGGTTTTAGTGCTATGATTACGTAAAACAACCGTGTTAATCCGTGTAATCCGTGCCTAATCCTCAATTTATAATTTAGTTCATTTCCGTACAGAAAGAAACAATCAGAAAACAACCGGGGTTTCAGATTGATCCGGTAAAAGCTTTGTAAATAGGTGTCAATAAGTTCTTTACCTGTTTACAAAGCTTTCTGTTTCTGCTTCCGTCGTAGTGTCACAGCAGTGCCAAGGTTTGTCACGGCTGTTCCCTTCGGGTGTCAGGGTTGTGCCAACGGGCTGTCACAGTTGTGCCACCGCGATGGCACTGCTGTGCCAATGCAATGGCACAACTGTGACAAGCCGTTGGCACAAGGTACGGCAATGCTTGTTATGCCAGCGATACTACTTTCCGTCCGGCCATGAAAAGCAGGACGACCGTTGCAATGATGATTGATTTCGGATCGAGGCTGGCTGCACCGTGGTTGATCATGCCGATCAGTACTTCCCTCAGTGTTTCCCATATAGCTTGCAGTCCGCCCAGAGTGATGAAGAGCACTGCTCCTACTGTCATTACAAATAGCGTCCAAAGACGTGCCAGTCGATTGCTGCGATCGGGCAGTTGGTGCATGACGCGACGGCTGAATCCGTTGTCGGCTATTTCCCGCTTGTTCTCTGCGAAGAAATCTTTCAGAAGTTTATCATTATCTATTTCCGTCATAACCGTTTCTTGTTAAATACGTTGCTAATTTCTCTTTTCCACGCGACAGGTGGCTTTTCACTGTTCCTGCCGGTATTCCCATGATTCCTGCAATCTTGTCGATGCTTACATCTTCCATGTAAAACAGCGTGATGCAGGTTCGTTCCACTTCCTTCAGCGATTTGAGTGACTGATAAACATCCATTGTCTGCCCTATGTTCGCTTGTTCCGTGTAGTTGGCAGCGTCTACTTCCCTGGTATCCAGGTCCGCCATCTCCTTTCGGCTGCGAATATAGTCATAAAATATATTATAAGCAATACGATACAGCCACGTAGAGAAACTCGACAAGTTTCGGAAAGAAGCCAGATTGGTGTATGCTTTGATGAAGGTATCTTGCGCCAGATCGTCACTCAATTCGTTGTCACCGCAGGTCAGATGCAGGAAGAAACGTCTGACAGGCGACTGGTACTTTTGCACCAACTGGTCGAAGGCCCTGGTGTTTTTGAACACCACGACCTGTGCGACTAGTGATATATCGTTGAGTTGGCTCATTTATTTTCTTCGTTCTTCTCTTCGTCGTTTTTCTCCGGGATTCTTGTTTCGTTCCTCTCGGTGGCGGACTCTGACTCTGTATTGACAGCTTCGTTTTTTTCTTCGGTGAAGCGAGTGTTGAAATTGCCGGTTCCGGTGTTCCTGCCGTTTTTCTCTCTGTCTGTGAATGAGGTCCGGTAGGTGGACTCTTGGTTATTTTGTTGTTTGTAGCCGACCAGCCATTGCCCGATTCCCATGAACATAACGAGCAGTCCGATCGCTCCGATTCCGAATTCGCCGGTAATCGCCCAGAGGAATATGAAGAGTCCGATGCCTGTGAAGGTGTTTCTGATACCTTGCGTGCGTTGATCCGTCGGTTTGCTTTCCCGGATGAATCCTTCCGGCAGCGGCTGTCCGGCTGCAAGTGCCTGTTCGGCAAGGCGATAACGTGCCTTCCGGTTCTTGTAGCGGAAGAAGAAGACTACAAATATGATGAATACCGGCATTCCGAAAATGGCAATGATGCTGATAATGGCTACCAGAATGCCTCCTCCGACTGCATTTCCGAAATTATTGAACGGGAAGTCGTCATCGTCAGAAACGATGGAGATACTTGCTTTTCCGTGCGGTCCGCGAGGGGTGCTCGCTTTGCTTGTACTTACATGGGTGGTATCGGCGTCTTCGTCATCGATACCGACTACTGTCACGGCAGTATTGCCGGCATTTGTTTTTGCATCTTTGTCCTTGGTTACGGTCACTTTTACGTTTCCGGTAGAATCGTTGATAACAGTGGTCTGTTTCTGGGCATTTGCCAGAGAAAAAATGGTCATCAGGACCAGTAAAGCAATTACAATTCGTTTCATATGATTATTTTTTATTTGTTTCTTTGTCTGTTAGACGTAGTTCGTATGTCAGAAAGTTGCAAAGAGACGAAATATTTTTGATATTTGCAGGAATTAATAAATGAAAAATGAATTTACCCGCTTCTTTTATCGACTACACCCGCGCCTTGTTGGGCAACGAAGAATATGAAAAACTGGCTGTCGCCTTGCAGCAAGAACCTCCTGTCAGCATTCGATTGAATGAAAAGTTGGGAGCACTTTCACAAAATGCCGGCGCAGCCCATTCTTCATTCTTCATTCATCATTCTTCATTAAACAAAGTTCCTTGGGCATCCGGCGGCTACTACCTTGATGAGCGTCTGACGTTTACGTTCGATCCGTTGTTTCATGCCGGTTGTTATTACGTGCAGGAGGCGTCGTCCATGTTTGTGGAGCAGGTGTTGCGGCAATATGTCAGTGCTCCGGTGATGATGCTCGATCTTTGTGCGGCGCCCGGCGGGAAGTCTACTCATGCGCGTAGTGTGCTTCCCGAAGGAAGTCTGCTTGTGGCGAATGAGGTGATCCGAAACCGTTCTCAGGTGCTGGCGGAGAATCTGACTAAGTGGGGACATCCGGATGTGGTCGTAACCAATAATGATCCGGCTGATTTCTCGGCACTTTCGTCTTTCTTTGACGTCATTCTGACTGATGTTCCCTGTTCGGGTGAGGGAATGTTTCGTAAAGATCCCGTAGCTGTGGAGGAGTGGAGCCCGGAAAACGTAGAAATCTGCTGGCAGCGTCAGCGGCGGATTATTGCGGACATTTGGCCTTGTCTGAAACCGGGAGGTATATTGATCTATAGTACGTGTACCTATAATACCAAAGAAGATGAAGAGAACGTACGCTGGATTCAGGAAGAATTTGGTGCCGAACTGCTGCCTTTGGATGTCCGGGAAGAGTGGAATATAACGGGGAATTTACTCGGTGGAGAGGGCGAGTCTCTGAAGGGTTTTCCTGTCTATCATTTCCTTCCCCATAAGACAAAAGGCGAAGGTTTCTTTTTGGCCGCACTTCGCAAACCGGAAGTGGAAGAGGAGGAGAATGTTGTATTTTCTTTTTCCAAAGTGAAGGCTGCAAAGAAGAAAGATAAGAAAGGAGGGGCGGTGACTTCTTCTCCTGTTTCGAAAGAAAATAGGACGTTGGCAGGCAGTTGGCTGAACAGTGAAAATGCTGAAAGATATGCTCTGTTGGCGGAAGAAAAAGAGGTAAAAGCCTTTCCGCAGCAATATATGGATGAGCTGGCTGCCATGAAGCAGTATTTGAAAGTGGTGCAGGCAGGTGTACTGATAGGTGAGGTGAAGGGAAAGGATCTGAGTCCTGCTCATGCGTTGGCTATGAGTGCTTCACTTTTGCGGCAGGATGCTTTTGATACGGAAGAAGTGAGTTATGAACAAGCTATCGCTTATTTACGAAAAGAGGCTATCGCCTTGTCGGAAACAGCCCCTCGCGGTTATGTATTGCTTACTTACCGGAATATTCCTCTCGGATTTGTGAAGAATATCGGTAATCGGGCCAATAATCTTTATCCGCAGGAATGGCGCATCCGTAGCGGGTATTTGCCGGAGGAGATACGGACTTTTTAAAATGAAGAATGAAGAATGGGCTGCGCTATCACGCTGCACAGTAATTCTTCATTCATCATTCTTCATTTAGTTCATTCTTAAGGAAGTATTCCGGTAGGTATTTCCTTATAATTCAGCATGAAACCGATTTGTCTGCCTGTTCCCGGTTCTCCTCCTTCCGTAATTTCTTCCAATGTATAGGATGGAGGCGGCTCGGGCGATGTCCGGGTATCTTCGAGAGGCGGTGTCCCCCAGTTCAGTTGCAGGTTCTTGTCCAGTCGGTGAGATAAGTAGGGAGTTCCCCATAAGATGAATTTATGTTCTGAGGGCGGTGCTGCGTCCAGCGAAAAAGTAAGGCTTAATGTCAGTCTATCCTCCGTTCCTTGTTCCAATGCATAACTTCCCTTGGTGATTAACTCCAGTCCTGATGAAAAGGCAGTTTGCTTTCCTTGTTTGAAGAAGTAAGCGTCCCGGGCAGCGTTGCTGATGAGAAAGATGTCGTCGATGCCGGGCAGGAGATTCTTGTCTATGTTGGGACGTATAGAGTTGCGAATCAGATTTATATCTTCGTAGTTATCCACTACTTTGATGGGCAGGGTACACGTTTCCTGTGTGGCATTGTCCGTCACTTTCAGGTAAGTGCTTCCGGTGAGAATACCGGTTACGTAAATCTGGCATCCGGCAGGAACTCCGCTCCAGCCGATTTCTGTTCCGGCGCTTGCGATGTGAGCATTTCCAATTTCCAGTGAGTAATCTCCGTTTCCGCTTTCAATTCCCAGGTAGCGTCTTCCACCCATGGGCACCTCGTATTTGCTGTCATAAAACCGGAGAGGAGCGTCGGCATCCTCTTTGCAGGCACTCCATAAAAGAAGAATGCAAAACAAAATGGAGGAGTAAGAGAGGGTTCTAGTTTTCATAATAGTTTAGTGTTTTTATACTCCCCAAATGTAATGCATTCTTTTTATTTATTCAATCATAAAGACGAAATAAAGAAGAATTTATAACTTGCTTTTATAAATCCGTGCCATCGCCTTTTGATATTGATTCTCCAATTGGAGATAATTCTGATGACTTTGATAAATGACGGATACTTCCACAAAATACTCGATCATACTGATTTGTCCCCCTGTCAGAGCTTGTTTCAGCAGGGCGAGGTCTTGTTGCGCCTGAAAGGTTTTCCGGTATTCCTCCATCGAAGTATGCAGTGTCTTGGCTTCCCGATAAAGCTGCGCCAGTTCAGATTCCACTTGCAGGGCGGCGTTGTCTTTTTGCAAGTCGATGTTCAGCGCTTGTGCTTTGGCTATCTTCACTTTGTTACGGTTCTCGAAAAGCGGGAAGGAGAAGCCGACTACTACTCCGTTGAATGGAGTTCCGGTTTCCGTGTTCCGGCGATAGCCGAGTTCCAGCTTCGGGAGCCATTGCGATTTGTTGACGGCGATCTGCTTGCGGGCAACGAGGCTTTCGTTGTTGAACGCCATCAGGGTGCGGTCGGCAGAAAGCACTTCCGATTTCAGCATCTGATAGTCGGCGGGGAAAGGCGTTGCGGGATACGCGCTTTCTTCGAAAACTACGGGGATGTTGCCGTTCAATGTGTTCAGTTCCTGCAGTTTATTACGCAGGGCGGTCTCATTGAGCGAAGTTTCCGTTTTGACATTCAGCAGTTCCAGATTGATTTTATTCGTTTCCAGTGCGTTCGCATCTCCGGTTTGCAGGCGTTTAGCGTACATTTTGGCGAGTTCTTCCGCATTGCGCAGCCGTTCCTCCAGAATGTGCTTTTGCTGGCGGAGCATAATAATGTCCAGGCACACCTCTTTCGCCAGCAGTAACTTTTCCTGCCGGAAAACGATCGCCTGACTGTCAAAAGCACCTGCCTTCAGCCGATTCAGTTTGTTGCGGGTGGCGTATAAACTCGGAAAATCGAAGCTTTGCGAGACAACAAGTTCGCCAATCGTTTCGTTTTTATCTTTCGCGCCCCAAAGGTGAGCATAAGACAATGTCGGATCAGGCAGGTTGTTGTCCGTTTTGGCTTCCAGCTTTTGCGAAGCGATCAGCTGGGCATTTGCCTGCAACTCCTTATTGTTGGTTTCAATATTCTTCAAAATCTGTTCGATACCGCTTTGGGCGCGCACTTCGCCCGTCGGGGCGAGAAGTGCGCAACTTATCAAAGAGCCTATAATGATGATTCGTTTCATACTTTTTTCTTTATTCGTTTCTATTTATCCTCCGTAGCCGGCTACACGGTTTCTGTTGCAACCTCTATCGTTCCTCCCTGAATTTCAGCGACTTCACCTTCTTTTTTCCGGTGCATCATCAGATAAACAATCGGAACGATGAAACCGTTCAGGAAAGTCGATGTTAAAAGTCCGCCCAGAATCACCTTCGCCATCGGGCTCTGGATCTCGTTGCCCGGCAAATCACCGCCCAAAGCCAACGGAATCAGTGCCAGGGCAGAAGAGAGGGCCGTTATCAGAATCGGGTTCAGGCGGTCGAGGGAGCCTTGTATCACACTGTCGTACACGTTCAATCCCTCTACCTGTTGCAGATGGTTGTAGTGGCTGATGAGCAGCATACCGTTACGGGTCGCTATGCCGAACAGAGAGATGAAACCGATAATTGCCGGAATACTCACTTCTCCGGTCGTGATGACGAGAGCAAAGACACCGCCGATCAACGCCAGCGGCAGGTTCAGCAAAATCACACCCGATTCTTTGACACTGCGAAATTCGTGGTAGAGCAACAGGAAGATAATGACGATGCTCATAAAAGAGGTCAACGCCAAGGTGCGGCTGGCTGCCTGTTCGCTTTCAAACTGGCCGCCATATTCGATGTGGTAGCCTTCGGGCAACTGAATGGAGGCATCAACCTGCTTCTGAATATCGTTGACAACACTGCGGAGGTCGCGGTCGGCTACATTCGCGGAGATGACGATTTTCCGTTTTACGTTTTCGCGGTTGATCGTGTTCGGTCCCATCGAGGAAACGACTTCCGCTACGTAGTTCAGCGGAACTTTGCGTCCGTCGTTGGTATCCACCATTAAGTTGCGTATTTTCTCCATTTCGTCGCGTGCGTCGTCCTTCACCTTCACGATGAGATCGAAGCTTTTGCCCTGCTCGTACACTTGCGAGATGACTTTTCCTGCCAGCGCTACGTTCACGTATTCGGAGAATTCCGGCAGGGTGATGCCGAATTTCGCCAGCATTTCCCGTTTGGGCTGTATTTTCAGCTGCGGGCGTTCGATTTGCTGTTCCACGTTCAGGTCGGCAATTCCCGGAATGTCACTGATGGCTCCCTTGATCTGATTTCCCAGTGAGAACATCTTGTTCAGGTCGTCTCCGAACAGTTTGATGGCGATATTTGCTTTCGTACCGGACAACATCGCGTCGATACGGTGGCTGATGGGCTGACCAATTTCGATGTTCGCTCCTGTGATCGTTCCGAGCTTTTCGCGTACCTCGGCAACGAGTTCGCTGCGCGGTCGGTCTTTCAGTTCGAACGGGGCCTCTATTTCCGAAACGTTTACTCCGAGCGCATGTTCATCCAGTTCGGCACGTCCCGTTTTGCGGGCTACGGTTTGTATTTCGGGGATGGTGAGCAGCAGTTCTTCGGCACGGTGTCCCATTTTGTTGCTCTCTTCCAGCGAAATACCCGGCAGCGAACTGATATTGATGGTAAACGAGCCCTCATTGAACGAAGGCAGGAAGCTGCGTCCGAGTGTGAAGAATACCCCCAAGGCAACGAGAAAAAGGGCGATTGTACCTCCTAGCGTCGCACGTTTGTGTGCCAGCACCCATGTCAGCGCTTTCTCGTAAATGCCTTTCATCCAGCGGGCTACGAACGATTCTTTCAGTTCTTTATTGGTCTTGTTGCTGCCCAGCAGATACGAGCAGAGTACCGGAGTCAGTGTCAGGGCAACCACCGTAGAAGCGAACAGCGCCACGATGAATGCAATGCCCAGCGGCACCAGCATGCGTCCTTCCATTCCGCTCAGGAAGAACAAAGGGATGAAGCTGGCAACGATGATCAGCGTTGAGTTAAGAATCGGCATTCGCACTTCCTTCGAAGCGTTGAATACCACTTCCAGTGTGCTGAGTCGTTCAGCTTCCGCTTTCTGACGGTTTTCGCGCAGTCGCTTGTATACATTTTCCACATCGACAATGGCGTCGTCCACCAGCGAACCGATGGCAATCGCCATACCTCCCAGACTCATCGTGTTGATTGTCAGTCCCATGTAGTGAAGCGTGAGGATAGAGACGAGCAGTGAGAGAGGCAGTGTCACCAGTGAAATCAGTGTGGTGCGCACATTGGCCAAAAACAGGAAAAGTACGATGACGACGAAGATGCCTCCTTCGAAAAGGGACTTCTTCACGTTGCCGATAGAGCTTTCGATAAAGCGACTCTGGCGGAAAATGTCTGTAGAAACTTTTACGTCCGCAGGCAGATTCTTCTGAAGGTCTTGCAGGGAAGCTTCCAGTTTGTCCGTCAATTCCAGTGTACTGGTGGCGGGCTGTTTGGTGACGGTCATTAATACGGCGGGTTTGCCACGTTCCGAGGCGGTACCCAGTTTCGGGGCTTTCGGCCCTACTTTTACGTCGGTGATATCTTCCAGTGTCACCGGAAAGCTGTTCACCGTCTTCACTACCGCTTTGCCGAGTTCTTCCACTTTTTGGGTGGAAAGTACTCCGCGCACGATGTATTCATTTCCGAATTCATAAAGTACGCCGCCGTTGGCGTTCAGATTCATATCTTGGGTGACAGCCATTACTTCGCCCATCGACACCCCATAGTGACGCATCCGTTCGGGGTCCAGCTGAATCTGGTATTCCTTGATATCACCTCCGAGTACTGCTACTTGTGCCACCCCTCCGGTGGAGAGCAGGCGCGGGCGGATGGTCCAGTCGGCAATCGTCCGGAGATCGAGCATCGAAGTAGAATCGGCGGTCAGACCGACAATCAGCATTTCGCCCAGGATGGATGACTGGGGGCCCAGCGTGGGTTTGCCTACGTTGACAGGAAGTGACTCGCTGACTACCGCCAGTTTTTCGCTGACGATTTGACGGGCGAGGTATATATCTGTGCCCCAGTCGAATTCTACCCAGACAACGGAGAAACCGTTGGTCGACGAAGAACGGACACGGCGCACGCCGGTAGCCCCGTTTACGGCTGTTTCGACGGGGAAGGTGACGAGCTGTTCCACTTCCTCGGCTGCCATACCGTTGGCTTCGGTCATGATGACCACTGTCGGGGCGTTCAGGTCGGGGAACACGTCTACTTCCGTATGCATGGCGGTGTAAGTTCCCCCGATGAGCAGGAGAATGGCCGCGCAGAGCACAACCAGTCGGTTGTGCAGGGAGTAATGTATGATTTTATTTAGCATGATATTTCATTGATTAAGTTTGGTTCCCCCGTTCACTTTTGAAGAAGCTGTGCAGGGGGTAAACTTGCGTAATTATAACTAATTCTGTGTGCACTGCAAAGAAATCCGCTTACGGCACCTTGCTGCTGCCGCTAATGTTCGTGGCTGTGCGCAGGTATGGCGTTGCTTGCACTTGCCAGACGAACCTGATAAGCCCCTTCGGTCACTACGCGGTCTCCGGCTTTGACTCCGGTCAGTATTTGTACGCTTTTGCCATTGTCGGCACCGAGAGTTACTTCCTGCTTCTTATAGCCTTCTTCATCCAGTTGCAGGTATACGAAGAAGATACCTTGCTCTTCCGTTAAGGCGGTGCGAGGTAAAGAGATCACGTTTTCTAGTTCAGAGGAAAGCAGGTAAACTTCAACAAATGATCCCGGAATCACTTCGCCTTTATTGTCAAATTCGAAAGTGACGGGCACATAGAATGAGTTGTCTCCGGACGTTTTTCCGAAGGAAAGCAGTTTGCCGCTCAGTTCTTTCAGTTCGTACACTTTATTATTATAAGGAGTCTGGAAATTGGCGGAACTGATAGTGCGCAGGTATGGATAGTATTTTTCCGATACTTCAGCGCGGAGGAAAAGCCGGCGGTTCTGCGTCACGCTGACCAGTGGCTGACCGATGGTGACGTAGTCTCCCTCGTTGACCAGAATGCTTTTCACGTATCCGGCAATGGGCGCGGTGATATTCTGGCCTATGGCAGAATGATTTTTGGCAAGTGCTTCGTAGCTGAGACGCGCATTCTCGTAGTTCTGCTCCGCCTGTGCGAAATCTTTGTCAGACACAATCTTGTTTTTGACAAGTGACTTCATTCGCTCATATTCCTTTTTAGACACCTCATAAGCGATTCGGGCACGTTGTACCGGATCACCGTCGGCGATGTTGTGCGAAGAAATGGTAATCAGCGGAGTGCCGCGGCCAACGCTCATTCCTTCCGTCACTTTTCCACGGAAAGAAACGACTCCGGCTACCGTAGCTACGGCAACCGATTCGTCTCCTTGGGCAGCTAATACCTGTCCGCTTGTTTTGATGACTTGCTGGAAGGGGGCCGGTGTGATGGTGCTGACCTTCACACCGGCTGCGTCGGCTTTCGCTTTCGGGAGAATGATTTCGTCGCTGTGTTCTCCGGCTGGTTCACTGTGTTCGCCGGCAGCCTTACTGCTCTTTCCGGCATCCTTGTCGTGGTCGTGGCCTCCGCTGCATTCACCTTCGTGTGAATGGTCGGCACCTTCGGCTTCGTGGTCATGTCCTTCTGTTTCGTGATCATGTCCTTCGTGCTCATCATGATTGTGTGTGACGGTTTCGTGGTCATGTCCTTCATGACCGGTCTTTTTACTATTGCAAGAGCCAAGGGCGAATAAGCCCAGCACTCCTATAAAGATAAGTTTCTTCATAAATGTAATTTTCCTACTAAGTTTTACTGTTTATTTTACGCTGCAAAGATAGAGTAACGCAGATGCAACTTGCTTGCATTTACGTCTTTACGCAAAAACAGAGTAGGGAGGGGCGCGAAGGGAGGAGGTACGAGGAATTTTCGTACCATGCAGGGATTCACGATAGATGTAGTAGTTCTTGACTCGTCTTTCCTGCGGTCGTAATAAATGTTCGATGATCACATCCGTAAACAGGGTGGCGATGAATACGTAGTTCGGACCGCTGTCAGTGTGTACGGAGGGGATAGGAGAATGGAAGCGTGTCATGCATTCGCTGCTGCAGCATGAGTCGCTGGCGGGGTGATGATGGTGGTTGGGGCATTGCTGCTCAACCGGTTGGTCCTGCTTCATGCAGATCATCCCGTTGGGGTGGTGATGATGGGGAATAACGGCGGCTACCAACATAATAATGTTGATAATGAACAGCATCGTTACTATAAATCGTTTCTTCCCTTTCATCCTTTATTTTACAAAAATGCTTTCAAATTTAGTGAAACTTCCAATATATCTTTAATTGTAAAACTTCATTGTTTCTTTTCCGACCCTATCCTTTTCTCTTTCTCTTGTTCCTGCAAGCGTTCGAGCAATTCTGTGGCGGAAACGTAAATCACTTTTCCATCGGGCGTGCCTTGGCTAAGGAGTTTACCGTGGCGGGCATTTTTTTCCAGTAGCCGTTGTTCGGCCAGTTGAAGCCCACGCCGCAGTTTATCACTCAATTCTTGCATTTCATTATTTGACATAACTTTTGATGCGATTAAAAAGTTCAAGTTCGTATATCCGGTCCTCACCTTGTTGGCAGCCTTCGGCTACGATTACTCGGGGAGAGACACTGTTATCTGCTAATAACCAATAATCTACACGTGACGCATATATTCGGAACAGGTTGTTTATGCCTGCCTGATAGCGGCGGTAGATTGTATCTATAGGCACATTGTGCCCTCCTTCGTTGACCCGTTGTAATACACGGTTGACTGCTAATTCCGGAGAATTCAGCCAAAAATAGATCAGGCTTACTTTATATCCGGCATTTTGTGCTCTCGTAATGAGTCGTGTATACGAGCGAGTCGCTAATGTCGTTTCAATGGAGAAACTAATTCTTGCTGCCAATAGCTCGTCAATACGTTTCAACATTAAACGTCCGGCTTCTATAGCCATACTTTCCGGATTGAACGGTGATAACCCTTTTGCAATCTCATCAGCATTGACAAATTCTTTGCACAATAATATTTCAGGCAATACAGTGTAAGAAGCTGTTGTTTTTCCAGCTCCATTGCATCCGCTTATAATATATAATTGCCTTGTTTCATCCATTTCAAATTATCTGTTTCAGATATAATGTGACAAATATACAAATACTTTTCTTTTCACCTAAAGCAGATCATGTCTTTTTATTGTTTATTATTTCTTTTCCAGTTCCTGCAACGAGTCCATTTTCTTCTTTTCGAGGAATTCGTAGATGCCGCAAAGATGCTCTGTCACCTTCTTATTGCCGAATTCGTAAACTTTCGTCACTAGTCCGTCAAGGAAGTCACGGTCGTGCGAAACGACAATCAGCGTACCGTCAAAATCCATCAGCGCTTGTTTGAGGATATCTTTGGTTTTCATGTCGAGGTGGTTGGTCGGCTCATCCAGAATCAGTAGGTTGACCGGTTCTAGCAAGAGCTTGATCATTGCCAGACGGGTACGTTCCCCTCCCGAAAGCACTTTGACTTTCTTCATAGACTCCTCCGGTCCGCCAAACATGAATGCACCGAGCAAATCACGTATCTTGTTGCGTATTTCTCCTTTGGCCACATCGTCAATTGTCTGGAACACTGTCAGGTTTTCATCCATCAGCGAGGCCTGGTTCTGGGCGAAATATCCGATTTGTACATTATGTCCCAGTGTCAGTGTGCCGTCATGGTCGATCTCGTTCATGATACATTTGACAAGCGTCGATTTTCCCTCACCGTTCTTGCCTACAAAAGCCACTTTATCGCCACGTTCAATCGTCAGATTGGCATTGCGGAATACGACATGGTCTCCGTATGTCTTTCCTACGCCTTCCATCGTGACAGGATAGCTGCCCGAACGGGGCGAAGGAGGGAACTTCAGCCGCAGTGCCGCGGTATCTTCTTCGTCTACTTCCAGCAGCTCCAGTTTCTCCAGCATCTTGACACGGCTCTGCACCTGTAAAGTCTTCGAATACGTCCCCTTGAAACGTTCGATGAATGCTTCCGTCTCGGCGATGAATTTCTGCTGTTCGTCATAAGCCTTCTGTTGCTGTTCGCGACGTTCCTTGCGCAGTTGCAGATATTGGGAGTAGTTAACTTTGTAGTCGTAGATACGTCCCATCGTAACTTCGATGGTGCGGGTGGTGATGTTGTCCACGAATTTACGGTCGTGGCTGATCACGATGACCGCTTTGCCGTTATTTATCAGGAAATCTTCCAGCCACTGGATCGATTCGATGTCCAGATGGTTGGTCGGCTCGTCGAGCAGGAGTACGTCCGGTTTTTGCAGCAACAGTTTGGCGAGTTCGATACGCATGCGCCAGCCACCGCTGAAGTCGCTTGTCTGCCGCTGGAAATCTTCGCGGGTAAAACCGAGACCAAGTAATGATTTTTCTACATCCTCTTCGTAGTTGGTGGCGTCGATGGAGTAAAATTTTTCGCTCAGGGCGGATACTTCCTCTATGAGCGCCATATAACTGTCGCTTTCGTAGTCTGTTCTCGTTTCCAACTCCTTGTTCAGTGCGTCGATCCGTGCTTCCATCTCGTGCAGATGTGCGAAAGCCTGTGCTGTTTCGGCAAACACCGTTCTGCCGTCTTCCGTCATCAAATGCTGTGGAAGATAGGCTACCACGCAGTCTTTTGGGGCCGATACCTTACCACGGGTAGGCTGTCTGACCCCTGCCAGAATCTTGAGTAACGTACTTTTCCCCGCTCCGTTTTTTCCCATCAGGGCGATGCGGTCTTTTTCATTGATAACGAAAGAAATATCACTAAATAGGGTAGTGCCGCTAAACTCTACGGCTAGTCCGTCTATGGAAATCATACAATTCTTTATAATTTGAGGCGCAAAGATAGCGAAATATATCAATCTTTTTTATAACTTGCGGGCTGAAAAGCATTATTAACTGAAATATGTTGACTAAAAAGTAATTAAAAAGAATAAATTTAAAAATAATATAGAAACGATATGGAAGGCGGACAAACAAATGAATTCAGACCTCTTATCCTAGTGGCTGAAGACGACGACAGCAACTTCAAACTGATCAAAGCAATCATCGGAAAGAAATGTGATATACAGTGGGCGAAAAACGGTGAAGAAATCGTGGCACTGTTCAAGGAATACGGCAAAGAGGCCAAAGCGATCCTGATGGACATCAAAATGCCTGTGATGAACGGACTGGATGCTACAAAGATTATTCGCGAGGAAAACAAGGAAATTCCTATCATCATGCAGACTGCCTATGCTTTCAGCTCTGACAAGGAGAATGCGATGAATGCGGGAGCCAGTGAAGTGCTGGTGAAGCCGATTACGTTGTCGATTCTTCGCGGTACGCTGACGAAGTATTTTCCCGAACTTGTCTGGTAAGCCGTTTTTTCCCGGTAAATAGTCCTTTGCTTCGGTAAAAACGATCTTTATTCGGCAAAACGGTATTGAAGAGTAGAAATAAGGTATAACAACGCAGGCGTTTTTTCCTGTTTTGTATTTGTGATATTAACAAATGGCTGACGGGGATTATATGGATTCTTATATATGAAAATCCACATTGTCCCCGTCAACTATGTCCGGACGTTTCAGTGTAAACCGGGTTTTCAGATTGATCCTGTAACCCGGACGTTGGAGTGGCTTGCCCCTTTGGCGGGAAAAGCCTTTAAAAGTAAAATAGGCGAACCTCACGGTCAGCCTATTTCTGTTCGTTTCCGTTAATTTGTTAGAGTTCAGAAACGACTCTATGTAAAGCTCTCCTTTGAGAGATTTAAGAGCAATTTTTATCGGCTTCCGCCTGCCCACCAAACGGGTTCGGAATATACGTATTGCCCGTCACCGAAGGCTTCTTTAATGGCTACATTGGCCAATACGTCATCTGCTCCGTAACCAAAACGCAGCGGGAATCTGTTTGAGTTCAGCGGATTTTTCAGCTCCACTAAATTCTCGTTTGCGCCTTTCATACGACGATAATCGTTGTAAGCTTCCAGAGATTCGCCGGATGCTCCGAAGAATGCCAGATATTTTTGTATCATTGTTTCTTTTAATGGGTTAGCGGCAAAGAGAGGAGCTACTTCGTTGTCAAAATAAGCTTCAGCAACGGCATTACCCAAAAAGTCGGCTTTTCCACCTAACCAGTTTCTGGCAGCGTCGGCAACTGTATTTTCCAGATTGGAGAATGCGGCGACAACTGCATCTTTCAAAGCTGCTTTGGCATCATCAGTTCTGCCTCCAAGGCGGCACAGTGCTTCTGCTTCAAGGAATTTAACTTCATGATAGCTGATCAGTTGTGTAGGCGCAGTCATAGCCCATGAGGCCATAGACATGCCGTAATTATTCTGTAATTCCTGAGGGGTGCCGTTAGGAGCCACTTTGATAGCATCGATTGTAGTGGCTTGCTTTGCACCACCTCCGTAAGCGACATTTCCGCTCGGATCAGGTTGAGTAAATGACCGTGGGGCTCTCGGGTCATTTCTTTCTGCAAATTTCTCGATAAGGCTTTCGCTGGCAGCAAGACTGTTGCGGCTATAACTGAAAGCCCAGAGAGGATTTAACTGAGAGTCGCCGTCATAAATATCCAGTTTGCACTCTTCACTTGCATCTGTAAATGATTTGCTTACATAGGTCAGGATATTCTGGAGGTCAGTTGTCTGGTTGGCGCTTTTGTTGAGCAAGCGCATTGTATAGCGTGCTTTCAGGGCATAAGCCGTCTTGAGCCACAGGCCGGCTTGTGCATCCGGGTCCGACCCATAGATGAGGTCTTTAGATCCAACTGCACCGGACAGACCTTCGTCTTCGGCTGTTCCATCTTTCAAGAGCGTGATGGCGTCATCCAAGTTCTGCATAACTTCTTTGTAGATAGATTCTTGCGAATCGATTTTAGGCTGCATATACATCGGCGTACCGTCCGGATTCAAAATTCCTGTTTCGCTGAAAGGAGTGTCTCCGAACACATCGGCTACTACCGCGCCGTTGTAAGCCAGGAGGATTCTGGCTATCGCTTCAGTTACCACATTTCCTTTTTCCGAGGGATCTTCCTGGCATTTATTGATCACAATTTTTGCATTCTTAATATTGGCGTAAACGCTGATCCACGCATTATTGTAAGTGGTGGCAGTGGTCGGTTCACCGCTGCGGACTTCTGCGCGGTAGAGCTGGTTGCCGATGCCCGCTTCGTGTTCCATATAAACGGACGAATAGAGTGAAAAATCTCCCCCTACTGTACTGAATGCAGTGCTGACTCCCAAGTCGGTTATCAAAAATTTCGCCGGGGCATCCTGCGGATTATTGGGATTCTTGTTGACTTTGTCCATTGCATCTTCCGTACAAGCAGAAGCAATGACAGCAGTAAAGAAAGAAACTGCCAGCAATTTTCCTATTGATTTATATTTTTTCATTGTCTTGCAGATTAAAATTTAATATTAAAGCCGAAACCAAAGCTAGCTGTTTGCGGCATTGAATAGTCTTCGAAAGCTCCGGACATGTTGTTGTTTCCTTGGCTGGCTTCCGGGTCGAGGTCAGGCATTTGCGCCCAAACCAAAATGTTTCTGGCGAACGCGTTCACAGAAAGTTCCATCCATTTTTTCTGGAGTACTTTGTAGCTCACTGCAACTTCGCGAAGTTTGATGAAAGAATTGTCATATACGGAAGATTCATCAATATCGTTCAGACGGCTGTAGTACACTTGCTGTGCATTGGCTCCTGTGATGGCGATGTCGTTTTTGGTTCCATCCTGTTTGTAACCGTCAAAGATGATTGTTCCTTCACGGTTCTCTGTTCTTTTGCTTACACCGTAATAGTCGGACAGACCGGTGGTTCTGCTGTACATCTGACCGCCTTGTTTCCAGTCGAGAACAGCACTGATGGTACATTTCCACAGGCGTAATGAAGTGTTGAAGCCCATTACGAAATCCGGAGAAACTTTTCCGATCACTTGCGCTTCGCCGGCGATGGGCAGACCGTTTTCGTCAACCAGTCGGTTGCCGTCAGCGTCTCTCTTGTAACCTACGCCGTAGATGACAGGGAATTTTTCTCCTGCCGATGCGCGAACCTGTGGAGTGACGTAACCTCCTAGTGAGATGTTTTCTACGCCCGGAGCCAGTTCGTCTACATAGTTGTCAATCTTTGTCCAGTTGAAAGCGAAATCCCAGTCGATATTCTTAGTGCGGATCGGGTTGAAGCCCAATGTGATTTCATGCGTGTCGGTATGAATTTTACCACCGTTGGTCAACAGTTTGCTGGCGCCGGTAGAAGAAGCCAAAGGCACTGAGAATATTTGGTCTGTAACGTTTTGGCGCGAATAAGTGTAGTTCAACGTGATCAGGTTGTTGAAGAAATTCACGTCAGCACCGATTTCGTAAGAACGTGTATTCTGAGGTTTCAGATTCGGGTCGAATATGGTGTAATAAGGGGTGTACGCAGTGGTACCTTTGATCGGGTACATAATGGGGTTCAGCGAATAAAAACCTCCTCCGTACGTTGGAGTCGAGTAATAATTTTCAAGGAAATCCCCTGCCTGTCCTACTTCTGCATAAGAAACTCTCAGTTTGGCGTAATTGACTACGTCGTTTTTCAGTTCCTCGAGTTCTGTCAGGATGAACCCTGCTGACACGGAAGGATAGAAGAACGAACGGTTGTCACGCGGCATGTTGGATACATAGTCTTGACGTCCGGTTACTGTCAGATAAAGCATGTTTCTGTACGCAGCCGATACGTTGGCGAAGAAACCGACTGTACGGTTTTTCCACCTTTCCTCTTCCGTTTGCTGAGTGGTGGCATTGTTAATGTGGTTCCACCCTGCGAAGTTGTAGTTTGATCCGTATTCGTAGTATTTCTTTCTGTTGCTTTGGATGAACTCATTACCGACTACAGCATTCAGGCCCCAGTCGTCATTGATGTGCCAGTCGTAATTGATGGTCAGCAATGAGTTGTAGGTAGCGTTTGTCCAGCCGTAGTTTTCTATCTGGCCGCGACCGCCTCCGGTGTTGCTTCCGTATCCGTAGCTGTCGGAGTAGTGCGTGGTGTAGGCGTCAACACCCACCATGTATTTCGCATTCAGCTTGTGGTTGGCGGTGCCGAAATCTGTTTGGTAGTTGGCGTATATATTTCCGAAGAAACGGTTGGTGTCTTCCGTATATTTGTTGTTGTCTATCGCCCAGTAAGCGTTGTCAAAACTGCCGCGGAAAGAATTTTGCTTATAGATGTCACCGTCCACATGGCTAGGAATACCTGCCAGGTCGTAGCTTGCGGGAGATGCGTAAACGGTTCTCAGCAGACCGTTTCCGGAAGTTACCGCTTTGTCGATGGAAGTTGTGATGTAATTTCCGGCGAAACCTGTCGTGAAATTATTGGTCAGCTTTGTTTCTGCGCTCACTTTCACGTTATATCTGTCCATACCTGTTTTGGGGATAATACCATCCTGATGCGTATTTCCCAGCGATACGGAGTAAGAACTTTTTTCCAGTGTTTGCGCTATGTTCAGTGAGTTGCTCCAAGTCACGCCTGTCTCGAAGAAATCTTTTGCGTTGTCGTAAGCCTGTGGAGTAGCCCAAGGGTCGAGACCTGCTGAGGCGCGCTGCGGCACATAATATTTGCCGGATTGCTTGCCGTGCTTTTGGGTGAATTCATTGTCGGTGTTACCGCCGTAGTTGGAGTCGTTGGGCAGTTCGGAAATTTTAGGTCCCCAGGATAGCCCCGAAGTAGGGCTGTAATTGCCACCGGACCCTTGCGCATACGTTTTCTGGAATTCGGGCAGACGCCCAATCACGTCAAAGCTGACATTGGATGAGAAGCTGACCTGTGGTTTGCCTTTCTCCAGTCCCTTACCGCTTTTGGTGGTGATGATGATTACACCATTGGAAGCACGGATACCGTAAAGTGCCGAAGCTGCCTGTCCTTTGAGGATGTTGATGCTTTCAATGTCGTTCGGGTCGATGTCTACCGCACGGTTGGCAAAGTCCACACCGCTCACACTACCGTTGTTCTGTATCTGTGTATCCACGTCTGGGGTACTTGTTACCGCCATTCCGTCAATCACATATAGAGGAGTGTTGTCTCCGGAGAAAGAACGTGCACCACGGATCGTAATCTGCGAAGATGCCCCCGGCATACCACTCGAAGGTTTGATATCCAAACCGGATACTTTTCCTTGCAGCGCTCCTGCCAGACTGGAGTTGGAAGCTTGCGTCAGTTGTTCGGATTTTACATCCTGAACGGCATATCCCAATGCTTTCTTTTCGCGTGAGATACCCATTGCCGTTACTACTACTTCATCCAGTGCTTTGGCGTCACTTTTTAATACTACGTTGATGACTCCTTGTTTGATCGTTACAGTTTGCGGAACCATTCCTACATAGGAAACGCGCAAAGTTTTAGAAGAACTTGGTATGATGGGGGATTCTCTTTTCCGGAAGCGTTAAGTGTTATTGAGGCTATTTAAGCATAAAATGATAAAAAGATACCATTTTGAATGATTTCCTGATGTTCTTTTTATGATAATGCCGGTTTTAACACTTTCTTTATGTCGCACTATGTTGTTTAAATATCGCAAAATTAATAGTAGATCCTTCTTGTTGTATCTATTTCTTTGATAATTTCTTTCAATATGCTACTTTATAGTTAAAAACGTAACACTTTTTTAATTTTGATATAAATAGTGTTATCTTTGCAACCTGTTAGAGACTAGAAGTCTATTTATAGGTTAAATTTAAGAGAGAATTTATGAAAAGAAAATTGATGTTCTTTATGACCTTCCTTTTTGTGGGTATAGGTCTGGTGACAGCACAGACATCCCGAGTTACCGGTGTGGTAACTGCCGAGGAAGATGGCCTGCCTGTTGTGGGTGCCTCCGTATTGGTGAGTGGCACTACTCTTGGTACTATCACGGATATTGATGGTAAGTTTACAATTACGAATGTACCAAGTTCTTCTAAGACTTATTAATATTTTAAAGTCCCTCTTTTTCCTCTTTTTCTGCCTTATCTTATTGTAAATCAGACTATAAATACTGCTTTCGTAACTCGGTTTCACGACTCCCTTACTGTAATCGCAACTTTATCTTCCTCTTTTTCGATATCAGTGTTCTTTTTCGGGCAGGGCTTCGCTCGTTTTCAAGACGACGGATGCTTAGGTTCTACCTTATTATAATATAAGAAGGGCTGCCTCATTTCTATTTGGGAGCAGCCCTTCTTGCTTTTTCCGGTTTATCTCTAATACATACTTTGATTCATTCGGATAGACTTTTTGAAGATAAACCCTTTTGTTGTGTGCTTTGGGGATGAGCAGCCTTACGGCATTTCTGTTTCCATTTGGAATTTACGGCTTACTTTCATCAGATTAATGATGTAAGTCACTACATTTTGCGCTTCCTGCACCATAGTCAGATAAACCATACTTACCCGGATGCTGCCCGCCTGACTCTGGATGCGTTGCAATTCTTTGCGTTTCAGTTGCGAGAGCTGTCCGTTGAGGTCGTTGGCACGACGGATTTCTTCTTCCATATTCTGATAATCGTTGTTTTCCAGCTTCTTGCGGCATTGCTGAATCAAGTAGGTGATGTCTTCGGCTACATCGCTGAATTCACCTTTTTGAATGGCGTCAAGAGGGTTGAAGTTATTGTCGATGTGTTCGAGGCAAGGCTCGCAGAGGCGCGAGATGCTGTATACCAGTTCGCTGGCGAAGTCGTTGCCCTGGTAGTAGTAAAGCCCTTTTTCGAGCACGGTGTTGTTGTCGAGACGGCACATGGCTACGGTTCCGGTGCGTTTCATCTGTTTGATGAGTTGCTTTTCGAATTTCGTAGAGCCCATGGCACGGCGCAGTCCGCGCAGGTTTTCGTGAATGAAGGAGGTGACGGTCAGTTCGAAATTCGTTTCGGCGTATTCCAGTACTTTGGCGAGTTCCTCGCGGGTATGTTTACGCATCAGTTGCAGGGCCTCTTCGCTGTCGGAAGTTTGCATCAGTTGTTTCAGCGTTTCGTTGCCTTGCTCTTTCGCTTTGCGTTTTTTGTACATCACTTGGCTGCGGATCAGGATGAAGATGGCGATTCCGATCAGTGCGATGATGGAGATGTTGCCACCATAGTGCAGCACGAGAGCTACGAAGAAACAGATGGTGAAGGCGGCTCCGGCAGTGATGAACCAGCCACCGATGACGCTCAGAACGCCTGTGATACGATAAACGGCAGAATCACGTCCCCATGCACGGTCGGCGAGCGAGGTACCCATCGCTACCATGAAAGTGACGTAGGTAGTGGAGAGGGGCAGTTTCAGTGATGTTCCCAAGGCGATGAGCAGTCCGGCGAGAACGAGGTTGACAGAGGCACGGACGAGGTCGAAAGCGGCTCCGTCGGCTATGATGGCTTCATTTTTACGGAAACGGGAGTTGATCCATTGTTTCGCGCCTTCGGGCATGATGCGGGAGGTTCCGTTGGCAAGGGCCATGCTGAAACGGACCAGTGTGCGTGCCATCGGTGTGCTACCGAAGTTTTCTTCTCCTTCGTCCTGTCGGGAAAGGTCTACCGAGGTTTTGATAACGGCATGTGCCTTTTTAGAGGTACAGAGGGCGAAGACCATGATGGTGCCCGCTCCGATCAGGAAGTACCAAGGGGTTTTGGCAGGACCCAGCAGCGAAGTCATCAGGAAGCTGTCCGGGCTTGTTCCTGTTCCGTTGGTGGTGTAATCTATGAAGGAGGAGTAGCCTGCGAGAGGAACTCCGATGAAGTTGACAAGGTCGTTACCGGCGAAGGCGAGGGCGAGGGCGAAGGTTCCCATCAGTACCACTACTTTGAATACGTTGACTTTGAGCCAGTGGAGCACTTGCATCAGTATTGTGAAGAAGACGAAGAAGCTGCCGATCAGCAAGAGGGTGTTGTCTTGTATCCACTGTTTGTTTTCGGGAGTCATGAAGGAGCTGTCTTTCAGCCCTTTGATCAGCATGAAGTAGATGATGGAAGTGGCGGCTATGCCACCGAACAGACCGATGCTGTATTTGATGTTTTTCGTGTAGTTGAACGTGAAGATGATGCGGGCGAGCCACTGTACTAACATACCAAAAAAGAAGGCAATGGCTACGGACACAAAGATGGCCATGATGACGGAAAGGGCTTTGTCGGTATTGATCAGGTCGCCCATGGCGAGAGTGGCGTCATTGTTTACTTTGATCAGGGAGAGGGCGAAGGTGCCTCCGAGCAACTCGAATACCAGCGAAACGGTGGTGGAGGTGGGCATCCCCATCGAATTGAATACGTCCAGCAGGACGACATCGGTCAGCATGACGGCGAGCAGGATACACATGATTTCGGCAAAGTAGAAATGCTCGGGCTGGTAGATGCCGTGCCGGGCAATGTCCATCATACCATTGGACAGGGAGGCACCGATGAAAATACCGATACCGGCAATGAAAAGGATGGTTTTGAACGAGGCGGCCTTGGCTCCTACCGCCGAATTCAGAAAGTTGACTGCATCGTTACTGACACCGACTATCAAGTCGAAGACGGCGAGGACGAACAGGAAAATGATAATGCATAAGTAAATTGTCTCCATAAAGAAAGTTGTGTATGTTATTTTTTTCGGGTGCAAAGGACGGGATTTGAGGTTGCAGGGGGATGTCATACATGTTACATTTGTGTTACAGCGTTCTTTCTTTTGTCTTGAAACAAAAGAAAGAACCAAAGAAAAATTCAAGGCTTACTTTTTTCTCCTACTCGCTTCCTTCACAGCGCTAAAGGGCAGAAACTCGCTACGCTCAAACAGTCTGCCCTTCTTAACGCTTCGTTACGGGCGCTCGCTTGACGGAGAAAAAAGTAGGCCGGGGGAACCATGCGGGGTGGGATGCATGCGGGGGGATGTTTGAGAGGGGAGTATGTAAGATGATAGGGGGATGTGGTGCGGTGGGGTTGTTTTTTGCTATATTGCTTGTGTGGTTGTAGGGCGTTTGTTGCTGATGGCTTGTTAGTTAGAAAAAAGATGTGGGAAAGAAACTTCTTTTTTAATGGATTGTATTGTCGTTTATTTTTAGGGGGAGTTTGAATCGTTGAGTTGGTTTGCTATTGTAACTGGTCACTTATTTATGTACGGATTTGAGCTGACTATCCGTATGGATTTGAGCTAGCTGTCTGCATGGATTTGAACTGACTATCCGCATGGCTTCCCCTCTTTCCCGAAGGAGGAGATTTGAGATACTACCGACTTTTTATTCGGCCCCAATAAAGATACTGCTAGCTTCTCATTTAGCTCAAATCCGTACAGAAATAAACTAAATTATAAATTGAGGATTAGGCACGGATTACACGGATTAACACGGTTGTTTTACGTAATCATAGCACTAAAACCGTGTTAATCCGTGTAATCCGTGCCTAAATATATTCTTTTCCGATTCGTTTTGAATGAAGAATTGGCTGCGCTATCACGTTGCAAAGCAATTCTTCATTCTTCATTTCCAAACAGCCATTTGTAGAAATCGTATTGGGCACGGACGTTGGGTGTGCCGGGTGTTTTTTTCTTGAATACGTTTTGCAGGTTTTCGTCTACCAGGCAGGCTTTTTGATTGTCGGCGAGCTGGATATTCAGCATTTCGATCAGGCTGGTGCGCAGGTCGGGATCGAGGATGGGAGTGACGGCTTCGATGCGGCGGTAGAGGTTGCGGCGCATCCAGTCGGGTGAGCCTATATATACTTTGGGGCGGCCTTCGTTGTCGAAGTACCAGATGCGGGCGTGTTCCAGAAAACTGTCGACAATGCGGGTAACACGGATGTTACGGCTGTATGACTGTCCCGGGATGAGGCAGCAGATACCGCGGACGATGAGGTCGATTTGTACGCCGTGCTCGGAAGCCTCGTAGAGTCGGTTGATCATTGTTGGGTCTTGGAGGGCGTTCATCTTGAGGATGATACGTCCGTCTTTGCCTTGGTCGGCAAGGGAAATTTCCCGGTCGATGAGGCGGTTCAGTTCCGGTATGAGGTTGAAGCGGGCGACAAGGAGGGTGGTGAATTTCGGATCTTCCTTGCCTTGCAGGGTGCGGAAGAGGTTGTAGAGGTCGTTCACTATTTCCTTGCGGCAGGTGAAAAGTCCGCAGTCGGCATAGAGGGTGGCGGTCTTCTCGTTGAAGTTGCCCGTGCTGATGTAGGCGTAGCTGGGGATTTTCTCGCCGTTCAGCCCACGACGACGAACGAGGGCTACTTTGGCGTGTACTTTCAGGCCGGGGATGCTATAAATGATTTTGATGCCGGCAGCTTGCATCATTTCGGCGGTGGCGAGGTTGTTCTCTTCGTCGAAACGGGCTTTGAGTTCGACAAATACAGTGACCTTCTTGCCGTTTTGGGCAGCGGCTATCAAGGTGTTGATAACAGCGGAGTTTTCGGCTACCCGGTATTGGGTGACCATTATTTCACGTGTTTCCGGGTTGTGCACTGCTTCGTAGAGGAAGTGCGTGAAGTGCTCGAAGGAGTGGTACGGATAATATAACAGCAGGTCTTTTTTCGCGACGTAGTTGAAGATGGATTCCTTTTCGTCGAGGATGGTCAGCTTCATCGGTTGCGGCTTTTCGATGCGGTGGAGAGACTTGTTCGGGTTGGGCAGATGACGCAGGTCCTCCAGATTCAGATGTTTGTCACCGGGGACAAGTTCGTCACGGTGGATGCGGAAGGCGTCGATCAGAAAGTCGAGGAAGTCCTCCGGCATGGCTCGGTCGTAGACGAAGCGGCAGACGTCGCCTATTTTGCGCTTTTTTACTTTCTTTTTCAGTTGTGCCACGAGGTCGGCGCTGCTGGCGGTGTCGTCTATCAGGATATCGGCATCGCGGGAGATTTTGATGCAGTAGCTGGAGTCGACGTCGTAGCCGGGAAAAATGAGGTTGAGGTTCGCTTTGATGATGTCTTCGGTGAACATGATATAAAAGTGGTTGTCATGGGACGGAAGTTCGATGAAACGGGGCACTTTGGCGTACGGCTGTTTCATGACGAAATAAGATGGCTTCCGGTTGGTGGCGTTCTTTTCATCTTTCAGATAAAGACGGATAGCGAGGTAGAGCCGGTTATCCCGGAGGAAAGAGACAATTTTGTCCTTCGATACGGGCACGGGTTGCAGGTAAGGGAAGATTTCTTCCCGGAAAAAGTCCTTGATAAACTGCTGATGGAAAGGTTCTACATGTCTGTCCTGGTAGAAAATGATATGGTTTTTGCGCAGGGCGGGTAGTATCTTTTCTTCATAAATGCGTACACGGTCGTCCAGCTGGCGGTTTACTTCCTGATTGATTTCCTCTACGAGTTCACGGGCCGATTGTACGGTTTCTTCATCGCTTTCGGTGGCACCGGATGCAACGGCCTTGTGGTCTGCCACCCGAATTTTGTAAAACTCTTCCAGGTTGGAAGAATAGATGGAGATGAAGTTGATGCGCTCGTATAGCGGCAGACGCTCGTCCAATGCTTCGAGCAACACCCGATAATTGAATGAGAGCCAGCTGATATCACGTTTAAAATAATTATATTTGCTTTCCATGTGCTTTAAGATTTTCCCAAATATAGTATCTTTGCAGGACTAAACAAAGAAAATTATGACAAGAATTGGATTATTGTCCGATACCCACGCTTATTGGGACGAAAAGTATCTCGAATATTTTGAGTCATGCGACGAAATCTGGCATGCCGGAGATATCGGTTCGGTAGAAGTGGCCGAGAAGTTGGCGGCTTTCCGTCCGCTCCGGGCGGTTTACGGCAACATAGACGGGCAGGAAATACGGAAGATGTTTCCGCAGGTAAACCGCTTCACGGTAGATGGAGCCGAGGTCTTGATCAAGCATATCGGCGGTTATCCGGGCAAGTACGACCCTTCCGTCATCGGCAGCCTCATGGCTCGTCCGCCGAAACTTTTTATCAGCGGACACTCTCATATATTAAAGGTGAAATACGATAAAACGTTGGACATGTTGCACATCAATCCCGGTGCCGCCGGCAGGTCCGGATTCCATAAAGTGCGGACAATGGTGCGCTTTGTCATCGACAACGGAACGTTTAAGGACTTGGAAGTAATTGAACTGGCAGGGTAGATTTCTTACAATTCATTTTGTCACGTCAGATTTCTTTCCGACCTTTGCACGCAGTAAATGAATAACTCAGACGACAATGAAAGGAATTATTCTAGCCGGTGGAAGCGCCACTCGTCTTTATCCGCTTTCCAAAGCGATTTCCAAACAAATCATGCCCGTATACGACAAGCCGATGATTTATTATCCGCTGTCAACGCTTATGCTGGCAGGAATACGGGAGGTGCTGGTCATCTCTACTCCGCGTGATTTGCCGATGTTTCAGGACTTATTGGGCTCAGGTGAGGAGCTCGGAATGTCTTTCTCTTACAAAATACAGGAACAACCTAACGGACTGGCGCAAGCCTTCGTGCTGGGAGCTGATTTCCTGAATGGTGAGGCAGGTTGTCTGATTCTTGGGGACAATATGTTTTATGGACAGGGGTTTTCCGCCATGCTCCGGCGCGCTGCCAGCGTGGAAAAGGGGGCCTGCATTTTCGGCTATTACGTGAAAGACCCGCGGGCTTACGGCGTAGTAGAATTTAACGAGCAGGGAAAAGTCGTTTCTCTGGAAGAAAAGCCATTGGTGCCAAAGAGTAATTATGCCGTTCCCGGACTTTACTTCTACGACGCTACCGTAACGGAAAAAGCCGCTTCTCTCCAGCCTTCGGCTCGTGGAGAATATGAAATAACGGACTTGAACCGCCTGTATCTCGAAGAAGGCACGCTGAACGTGGAACTGTTCGGACGCGGATTCGCTTGGCTGGATACCGGCAATTGCGACAGTCTGCTCGAGGCTTCCAACTTCGTGGCCACCATTCAGAACCGGCAAGGCTTCTACGTCAGCTGTATCGAAGAAATAGCTTGGCGGCAAGGATGGATTTCGTCCGGACAATTGTTGCTGCTCGGACAGAAGCTCGAAAAGACCGAATACGGTAAATACCTGATAGAACTCTCAAAACAACCCTTGAAATAAACATAAATAATCATATATGAAAACTTATCTGGTGACCGGTGCCGCAGGATTTATTGGCGCCAATTATATTAAGTATATCTTGGCCAAGCACAGCGACGTAAAAGTGGTAGTTCTTGACGCCCTGACGTATGCAGGTAATCTGGGAACTATTGCCAAAGATATTGATAACGAACGTTGTTTTTTTATCAAAGGAGACATTTGCAGCCGCGATGTGGTAGACAGCCTCTTTGCCGAATACCGTTTCGACTATGTGGTGAATTTCGCTGCCGAAAGCCATGTAGACCGCAGCATCGAGAACCCGCAACTGTTTCTGATTACAAACATTCTTGGAACGCAGAACTTGTTGGATTGTGCCCGTCGTGCCTGGGTAATGGGTAAGGACGAACAAGGATATCCTACTTGGAGAAAAGGAGTTCGCTACCATCAGGTATCTACCGACGAAGTGTACGGTTCACTCGGAGCCGAGGGCTACTTTACGGAAGAAACTCCGCTTTGTCCGCACAGCCCGTACAGCGCTTCCAAGACAAGTGCGGACATGGTTGTCATGGCTTATCACGACACCTACAAAATGCCGGTAACGATCACCCGTTGTTCCAATAACTACGGTCCCTATCATTTCCCGGAAAAACTGATTCCGTTGATTATCAAGAATATACTCGAAGGCAAACATCTGCCTGTCTACGGTGATGGAAGCAATGTACGCGACTGGCTTTATGTAGAAGACCACTGCAAAGCTATCGACTTGGTAGTGCGTGAAGGCAAAGAAGGCGAAGTGTACAACGTAGGCGGCCACAACGAAGAAACCAATCTTGAGATTGTGAAACTGACCATTGCCACCATCCGTAAACTAATGACCGAGAAACCGGAATATCGTCAGGTCCTCAAGAAGAAAGTGAAAGGCGAAGACGGAGAAATATCTATCGACTGGATCAACAACGACCTGATTACTTTTGTCAAAGACCGTCTGGGACACGACCAACGCTATGCGATTGATCCTACAAAGATCACCAATGCTTTGGGCTGGTATCCCGAAACAAAATTTGAAGATGGCATCGTGAAGACAATCGTGTGGTATCTGGAAAATCAAGACTGGGTAGAAGAAGTGACCAGCGGAGACTATCAGGGATATTACGAAAAGATGTACGGAAAATGAACTAAATGAGGAATGAACTAAATGAAGAATTAAGAATGAAGAATGAAGAATTGGCTGCGCTATCATACTGCATAGTAATTCTTCATTCTTCATTTAGTTCATTCTTAATTTAAAAAGAACCCTATCGATAGCAAAACACCCATTAACAGCATATTACGTGAAGTTTCGCCTAATATGCTGTTTAGTTTTTTGCCACTGTGTATCCGGACCATTCGTTTCCATGTGAGGAAGTGAGGAATCAGATAGAGTAATGGAAGGAGGGCGGCGTATAAGTGTCCTTCGAAGAGAAACCAAAAGCACAGAAGGCTTGCTGTCACCCCCAGCATCAAATAAAGATAACTTCCGAACTTCTCGCCAAAACGGACGATGACCGTTCGCTTTCCGCTTCGCGCGTCCGCTTCCCGGTCACGGTAATTGTTGACTACCAGTAAGGTATCAATCAGCAGCCCACATATTAAAGAAGCGATTGTGGTGTCTGTCGTCCATGTCAAGGCTTGTACGTAGTACGTTCCGCCTACGGGGACGAATCCGAAAAAGACGATGACCAGAATATCTCCCCAACCGTTGTAGGACAATGGATAGGGCCCTGTGGTATAAAGGAAAGCGAATAGCACGCAGAGAAGTCCTACTATGATTAGCTCCCATCCGGCATAGAACAACAGCGAAGAGCCGATCAGACAGGCAAATAGTACGGTGATGATGATTCCGTTTCGCATGGCTTTCGGTGAAATCCAGCCTTGTGCACAAGCTCGTTCCGGTCCCAGCCGGTCTTCGCGGTCGGTTCCTTTGAGGTAGTCGAAGAGGTCGTTGATAAAATTGGCGGCTATTTGCATCAGGCTGGCGAACAGGCAACAGACCAGAGCCGGCAACCATTGAAAATGTCCATCCATATAGGCAAGTGCACTACCGATCATGACTGGCGTGATAGCTCCTGTCAGAGTTTTAGGACGTGCTGCTAATATCCACGCACGCAGTGAGTTACGCTTTACTTCTTCCATGCTTTAATATATAATAATAAGTTTTGGCGGACAAAGATACATGATTTTTCCTATCTTTGCGCCTCAAATAGTGGGGGAATGTGTTATTAGTATTCGTTCGCCATCAGTTTGTAATATCAGTTTATAATGTATGAGCCGGTCCGGCATTCGGAATGCAGCCAATAAACTAACGAAAGAAGAAGTGAAAAATAAAAGAAGATGAAGAAAACAAATATCCTGTTCATAGTATTCGTATTATTCCTGTTCGTTTCTTGTAAATCGAAGAAGAATGTCGTATCGACTTTGCCTCGTCCTGTTCTCAATGTCGATTCTGTCCGTCCGGACAGCTCTGCCATTATTGACAGTCTGTTTACTCCGGATCATTCGCAGCTTGCCGATCTGAAAGTTTCGACGAAACAGCAGAAGAAAACAGCAAAGAAAGAAACCGTCTCCGAACAGGAAGAACGTAACTTAGTTCTTCGCGGAACGAAGATCACGTCCTCCACCGTGAGTGTTTCTTCCGCTTATAGCGGCATCGACCGTGTGGTAGAATATGATTTCACGCACCGTGATGTTCCCGAAGCCTTCGAAGGTTTCCGTATCGCTTTTATTTCCGACTTGCATTACAAAAGCCTGCTGAAAGAGAAAGGCTTAAATAACCTCGTTCGTCTTTTGATTGATCAGAAGCCGGATGTTTTGCTGATGGGAGGGGACTATCAGGAAGGCTGCGAATATGTGGAACCGTTGTTTGCCGCATTGGCCCGTGTGAAAACACCGATGGGGACTTTCGGAGTGATGGGAAATAACGATTATGAACGTTGTCATGATGAAATCATCCGTACGATGAAGCATTACGGAATGCGCTCGTTGGAGCACGAGGTCGATACGTTGCGCAAAGACGGCCAGCAGATTATTGTTGCCGGTGTACGCAACCCTTTCGATCTGAAACAAAATGGCGTGTCGCCTACGCTGGCGCTTTCACCTAACGATTTTGTCATCTTATTGGTTCATACTCCGGACTATGTGGAAGATGTTTCAGTAGCTAACACGGACATTGCTCTGGCAGGGCATACTCATGGCGGACAAGTCCGTGTATTCGGTTACGCCCCGATACAAAACTCTCATTACGGCACTCGCTTTCTGACCGGGCTGGCGTATAATTCAACAAAAATGCCATTGATTGTCACAAACGGAATCGGTACCTCTCAAATGCCTGTCCGTATTGGTGCTCCGGCAGAAATAATAATGATTACCCTTCATCGTCTGAAGGAGTAGATGAACTTTCGTTTATACCTTCTTGTCGGATATATTCTGTGATGTATTCCCAAACTTTCGGGTGTAAAAAATATCTTATATCTTTCTTCTCGTCGAGTGCGTGACGAATAAAGGTAGAACTTATCTCAAAGGTAGGCGAATGAACTAAGCGGACTGTCTCAGGCAGTCCGTTTTCATTTACCGGAAATCCGGTGCGGGGATAGACAAGAATCCGGTTTTCTTTGACAATGCGTTCCGATTGATACCAGCGGTCGAAACGTGTCCAATTATCCGAGCCGATAATTAAATAAAATTCTCGTTCCGGGTAGGCTTCGTGTAGCTTTTCCAGTGTATGTACGCTGTATGAAGGGCGTGGCAGATGAAACTCAAAGTCCGAGGCATGGAAATGGGGATATCCTTCTGTAGCAAGCTCCACCAACCGGAGACGCAGCTCATCCGGCCATAGCTCCGTTCCTGCTTTCAGTGGATTTTGCGGGCTGGTCATAAACCAGATTTCATCCAGACCTTCATACTCACAGAGATAGTTGGCTAGAGCCAGATGTCCGATATGAATCGGATTGAACGATCCGCTGAATATTCCGGTTTTTAGTTTGCTGCTTTCTGCCATTCTTGCCTTTCCTTCTTTCTGATGCTCGTTTTATCTCCTTTTTACTCTTCCTTCTTTGCTTCAGGTTATTCAGCCTTGACTTCTTGCTTCAATCTTTTGGCTTCCTTTTCCATCTTTAGCTTCTTTCTCCATTTTGGGAAAACGATTGCTTGTCTGACAGCAATTAAGAAAAAGATGCCGGCGGCTATCCAAAAATGCAGATAAAGCGAAAGAATACCGAATACTATATCGACAATGCCGATAATACCGCACAGATACATAAACTTTTCAGTCGCACCTTCTTGCTTTTCTATGCTTTCTATTCGCTTTTTCAGAGGCTCTTTCATTCCTTCTCCAGAAATTCCCGGATTACTTTCAGCGTTTCAGCCTTTGCTGTCTCCAGATCATCATTGACAATCACCCGGTCAAACTGGGGAGCAAAAGTCATTTCATATTCCGCTTTTGCGATACGGCATTCGATTACTTCGGGATCATCCGTGCCCCGGCCTGTCAGCCGGCAGCGAAGTTCTTCTATGGAAGGCGGTTGTACAAAAATAGACAAGGCACGTTCGCCGTAATACTTTTTGATGTTACATCCGCCCACTACATCCAAGTCGAATACCACATTCTGGCCCTTCTCCAGTTGCTTTTCCACTTGCTCTTTCAGTGTTCCGTAATAACGGTCCTTGTACACTTCTTCGTATTCCAGAAACTCGTTGTTCTCAATACGGCAACGAAACTCTTCGGGAGTGAGGAAGAAATATTCAACTCCGTGTTTTTCCGTTCCGCGTGGAGGACGGCTGGTTGCAGAAATAGAGAATACGAGATTTAAATCCTGCGTCAACAGATAGTTGATAATGGTAGATTTGCCCGAACCAGAAGGGGCAGAAAAAATAATTAACTTACCAGTCATGTTGAATGAAGAATGAAGATTTTTTTTACATCACGTTCAGCACTTGTTCCTTGATCTGTTCCAGCTCATCTTTCATCTGCACGACGATTTTTTGCATTTCGGCGTGGTTGGACTTGCTGCCAAGCGTATTGATTTCACGTCCCATTTCCTGAGCGATGAATCCGAGCTTTTTGCCCTGTCCGTTACCGCTTTCCAATGTGCTGATAAAGTATTTCAGGTGATTGGTAAGACGTTGTTTTTCCTCGTTGACATCCAGCTTTTCGATGTAGTAGATCAGTTCCTGTTCCAGCCTGTTTTTATCGTAATCCATGTTCAAAGTCTTTTCGAGCGCATCCGTGATACGTTCTTTGACTTTCTCCACCCGTTCTTTTTCGTAAGGAGTTATCTTTTCGAGCAGTTGGGAGATGTTGGCGATTTTCTCACGGAATTTCTTTTCCAGTGCAGCGCCTTCCTGTTTGCGGAAGTCCACCAGATGTCCGATTGCTTCGAGAACGGTGGCGCGTACCATTTGCCATTCTTCTTCCGAAAGCTCCTGAATTTCAGTTTTAGACATGACATCCGGCATGCGGAGCAGCGTCTGAAACCAGTCGGTCGGTACGGGGATACCGAGGTTTTCCGAGATAGCCTGAATTTGCTTGTAATAGCCTTCCACCAACACCTGGTTGATCGGAGTTGCGCTCTCCGCACTCTCTTTTTTTTCGATCCAGAGGCTGAAATCCACCTTTCCGCGCTCCAGTACTTTGGAGATCTCGTTGCGGATTTCTATCTCTTTTTCACGATAAGCCGGAGCGATGCGAGTGGAAAGATCCATTGCTTTGCTGTTGAGCGACTTGATTTCTACGTTTATCTTTTTATCTGGAAGTTCGGCCGTAGCTTTGCCGTATCCTGTCATCGACTGTATCATAAACTTAAAGTTTTGTGCAAAAGTACATGAATATTTTAAGAATTGGAAATAATCATGTAAATTTGTATGTATATCTGATTATCAGAGACTTATGCGTACTGTTCTTAAAGTTGGTTCATATCTGTCCTAATAAACTAGTCGCAAATATAGCTATTTTCAATGATACATTTAAATAATAGTTGTAATAAAAGACTTTGATTGCAAAAAAATAATGCAAGAAGTATTAGGTTGATGAAATGTAAGCTCTGATCTATTTGGGGCCAAATAGAAATAGAGAGCGTAAGTAATCCAAATAATGAATTGGACTAGATTGTTGCGCTGGAAATAGTGTTAGCTAATATTGGCAGTGAAGCAGTCTCTATTCATAAATATAATAAAAAGGAGAAGAATATTGGGAAATGCCTACTTTTAATGATTCGGTTAAGCAGATTGGAAAGAGTGATGCAACTTCAAAGACAACAGTTTCACTGGTGAATGTGAGGGCAAAATTCTATAATGAAATTGATATCTCCAATGAAGTTTATACGTAGCTTATTAGGAGTAAATATAAAGATGACGTTAATGATAAAGAATAGTTTACTAAATAAGTGCTTTTTTTCAGTACGTAGATAATATGGTGTAATTATATTTTTTTCTTATATTTGGGGCGGTTCTCGGAAAATAGGGTACCATTTTTATTAATTTAAAAAATAATTATATGGAAAACGCAATTGGATGTATCGTAGGAAATGCATATACCTCCATGTTATCCTCCACAGGTAGACATCTTTCTTCTGCCATATGGGGGAAAGTTAGTTGTTTTGTTGCTGGTGCAGTTGCGGGAGCGGGTGTCACTTATTGTGTTATCAAAGGTAAGGAGATAAGAGAAAAATTGCTTACCCTTATGGTAGTTGATCCTAAGATTTCCAAGACATTCATTTTGGATAATCTTTCTCATAAAAGTTGGAAGCATGCAGGGAATATATATAAAATAAACAATTGTACTACAGTTCATATCAGGCTATCTGTTCCTGAGGATAACGGACGCTTTTCAAAAGGTAACAATATTGAGCCGTTGCATAAGTCTTCGGCAGAGCAGACCGTTGGTGCTTCTGATTTATTTGCCGGAGAAGTGCCTAAAGAGCATGACTTGTTTTCTTGCACCCAGCATCTTGAAACAATGTCTCCCCTTCCTAAAGAAAATGCGGCTGATGGACAGCGAACCAGTGAAGTTGTTATTTCTTATCCTGTCTTTTCTAATTCCACTTTTTGCCTTCCTCTGAGCAATGAGATTATTGGTAAATTGTTTAATGGAATGCGGGGTAAGTATTTTCATGAAAAGACATCTCTAGAATTGTTGACTTATGTGTTGACTGGCAGGGGTGAGAAGTCTGAGGGTACCATATCCATTGAATGGATTGCCTCTCCCAGGAGTTTCTCACTGTTCATTGGCATTGTATGTGCTCCATATCACAACAAATGGAAAATGGGCAAATCTCTCTTTACCGGGCGTATAAATAAGAATCCCTCATGTGATTTCTCTAGAATGACCGAACTGGGTTTAGTGGATGATAACAGGGTTTCTCCTGCACTAAAAAAGAATAACTATTTTGTAAGAGAGAAAGATAAGGACTTGAAATTCCTTCTTGTGTTTCTTTATGAACTCTTCTGAAACCATCATTCTGTATTGCTTTATCCACTCCTCTTGTCCCTTCCCAGACAAGGGGAGTTTTTGTTTCCTTGTAAATTATTCCAGCTATTTTCTTGCTATATTTCAGCTATTCTGTATAGCTCTGTTTTAGCTTTTATATATCTGAATATTAGCTTGCTACATCAAAGACAATGTCTATATTTGCCCCGTTTTCAAGCTTGATTACATTATTAAATATAATAAATATGAGAATGGAAAAAAGTATTTTAGATATCCTTGGTATGTCTTTATTCCAGACTACACTCTCTGATTTTTTGGAAGGTCTTAAATTCAGGATGCAGAAGAGTGGTAGCGGAGAAGTCAGGCCGGTAGCGACTTCTTTAAGTAATAAAGGATTGGTATACGGCACGTTCGGACTTGTCTTCGTTCTGGGGTGTTCGGTTTCGACAGCTCAACGCATAAAGAGTAGCGGTGTCATTGATGCAGCTATTTCCCAAAACGGTAAGGTCGTTGTAATTGATGTTGAGCGGGCTTTGGACATATTGAGAGTGTCAAATAAAAAATGGGGGCGCAAGTAGTCTCAGGTAATTAACCGGAATAGACAGTTTCGCTGGAAAATACGCCGGCTGTTTTCAACAGTGGAGCTGTCTGTTCATAAATCAAGAAAGAATCTATGAAAAGTCAATTGACCTTCAATGAAGTTCATACGTAGTTTAATAGGTACAAATCTATGGATGTATAAGATAACCTACTATCAGGTGTATCTTTGTGTAATAGCTTGATTTCAAAAGGATTACCCCTTTGTCTTATTGTTTATATTTGCTCTCGAAAATTTAGAAAGCAACCACTAAAATCTTAGAAGATGGACAGAAATTGGAATCTGTAAATGGCGCAGCACTTCAAAATGATAAGAACGCCTTAGTAGAGTTTCCAAAAGCTGATAAGGAGGCTGAACAAAAAGAATCTTATAATTAACCCGGAGTGATTGCTGGTAGTACATGAGCACTCCATAAAATTAAATTATATGTTGAATAATATAGACATCAAGAAACTCTATGATACTGGAGGCAAATGCAAAGGTTTACCCTCGTTCCCTAGTATCCTAAAATTGGGTAGTAGATACTTAATTCTAAGTGTTGCTGGCTTTGGCCTTTGTTGCCTTCATCATAGGTACAAGAAGCAAATTGAACTAGATGAGGAGGTTTACGCGAACAATGCGGCACTTCAAATCAAGTTGAAACTTAATAATGTTCATATAAATAGTCTAATAAATAAAAGTAAATTACAAAAATGAGATTAATACCTGATTCAAACAACATTGCTCGAATCATCGAGATACCGGGAGTTAAGAAGACAACCGAATACCTTTTTATAGGGACAGGTTTCGCATTGGTTGCTTTAGGTTCTGTTTGTTATCTTATAACGGCGATTAAATCCCACGGTAGGATAAAGGAGCAGAATGATGTATTCGCAAACAAGCAGAGGGAGATTGAAATTGCTTCTTTATGTAAAATGCAAGAGAACGAACAATTTCACATTCATCGTATGCAGGAAGGGCGTAAGCGGATGTCAACAGGTACAAACTGGCAGAATATAAAGAGCGATAACTGTATAAAACGGAATAGGGGAAGCCTAGAGGTAGTAACAGATTTAAGATATTCTTGGAGAATCTTTCAACTAACGACCGGAGGTTTCCACTTACCGAAGAAGGTCCGGGTTGTGAGCCGAATTAATAAGATTAGAACTACTTTTAAAAGGAATCAGTTATGAACTATACAACAACAATCGCATCAGTACTTGGCATAACAGCCGCAGGTTTTATTAGTGTATGGGTCTGTGACCGATTTGTCAAGAGACGTAAGCAGACAAAAAAGATGTCTATCGTATTTGATGATGTGGTGAATGATATGGAAACAGCTATACTGTTACAAACGGCTATTTCTCAAAAACGTACGAGAACTAGGATTACGTCCGGTATGATCAGAAAATGGAATATGATGGCTAAAAAGGGAACGTCCCATAAACAGATTGCCGCCGAGTATGGTGTATCATTGGTTAGTGTAGACAGGTATTTGGCCAGGTCAGGTAGAAAGAAGACCGCCAAAACCGATAAGGCCTATTCCACAGTCCAGATGATTAACAGTGAAGTTAAAAATAACAGATTATTAATTAATAAACATGAGTTATGAGTAATAAAGTAAAGGCAATGTCCCACTCTATAATCGATGTAGGAGGTAAAGTTGGACTAGGGGGAGTTAGTGGACGCTACAAAGGTGCTGCTTCAACTCTTTGGAAAATTGGTGGTTGTCTTGTTATTGGTATAGGTGTAATTGGAATATACGCTTTACCCGAAATTAAGAAAAAGCTTGGACAGGTTAAGATTGACGAAGAGAAAAAGAAAAACGAACTTGAAAATGACAAGGCAAGGGAAGCGAGCAGACTTAAAATGGAAGAAAAAGATCATCAGTGTGATCTGGATATCAAAAAAGCGAAGGAGATCAGTCAGGTAAAGACTGATGAGATATCTAGGGTTATTACGATTCGTCAGGATTTTGGTCTTATGGGAAAAAAAACGGTTGGCGAACAAACGATAGATAAAGAACCTGCTCTTGGTGAGTGGTTACAATGGTTCGATACTCAGTTCCCCATGCCGGGTTACTCCGCTATTCCTCACATCAGCACTATTCTGAACGGTTGTCCTAGTGGCTTCAGGCCTGCCATGCTTCTACATCTGCTTGGAACTTATGGTGCACTCTGTTTCTCGAATGTGCGTGCGCAATATATGGACGGACGGTCTCATTCTCCCAGTTTGCAGGTTGTGATTGTAGGAGCGCAGGGTTCGGGAAAGAGTATCTTTAAAAATGTGTATGAACAGGATCTCTTTCATCGAGTGGTTATGGAGGACCGAGAGAAGGCCAGGAGTAACAAGCCTGACCAGATTATCCAAACGATAGGCAGCGAGATCTCAAAAGCAAGATTATTGGAGCTTGTAGCTGGTAATCATGATGTATACTTCTATTCGATGGAGACGGAGATCGATACCGTACGTCAATCTTTCGCCAAAGGTGGCGGACTTTCCAGTGACTTGTTACGTAAAGCATTCTCCAACGAGAGTATTTCTTTGGACAACAAGCATACCCGTAATGAATGTCGCGGTACATTTCTCGTGTATTTCAATTACACCTTCACCGGGACTCCCAAGGCTGTCAGACGTTTCTTTAAAGAGGAGGAGTATGAAGATGGAACCGCCTCACGTGTTTGTTTTTGTGCAATTCCCGAACTGGGTCATTCAATTCCGGAGTTTGACTTACCGGAGGGTGAAGAACTGGAGAAAATGCGTGACCGGATTGACAAGTGGCGTGAACAGTATTGCTTCAGAAGAACAAAAGAGGGTATTGATATTCCTGCCAACGAACACCGGACAGATCTCTCTTATGTATTCGGTACTCTGAAGCATTGGATCGAGAAACAGAAGGAGATGGGTGACGAGACAAGAAAAGAAGTTTCCCTTCGCATGGCCACTGTCGCCTTCCATGGTGCCATAGTGCTGCATATGCTCGCCGGTGAACCCGGGAAAGACGTTCCGAAGACATGTAGGGCGATTTGTAAGTTGACCGAATATCTTGCCAACCACTGCATGGAACGTTTTCTCTGCCAGTATTACAAGGGAGTGTACCCGAAGATGGGTATGCCAACCGAATCACGGCCGGGACGAAGATTAACAGACGAGGAAATTGACTGCTGGTATCCTTTGTGGAAAACTCTCGATGAAAATGGTAATCAGCTGGGTTATGGAAGGATAGCCAAACTGATTGGAGTGAGTAAGAATGATGTGAGAAATGCTTTTAGAAAGTATGAGAGAGAAATCGGATTAAGTTAATACGGATAAGGAGGACATAACCGAATGGTGTTCTCCTTTTTTCTTTTTTAGGGGTGTAAATGCCGTTTCATAGGGGTGTAAATGCTGAATGTATGAGTATTTTATTAATTCAGCATATTATAACGAATAGCATTGTACATCAATTACTTATAAATGAAAAGACTATCTATCCTTATAGGGTGTAAAACGCTACACCCTAAATATGATAATGGACATGATGACAATAACTCATACGCTCTTAATCTAGTAGTCAAAATAGAGTTTGTCTTTTGTCGAGTAAAGTCTTCTTAATCTGATTTCCACACTAGTGTAGTTCAATAATAAACTTATATATCTTTACTTGTTTCGAAACAGCACTAAAGGTCCTTGCTCAGGTGTATATTAAGGTGTACTAACCGATTTTTAGTATATTATCAATGGCACTTTGAAAACACCTAAGATAACTATCGAAACTAATTTCTCCCGATACTCACTGAGGTTCCATTTTCATCAACTCCCTTTTGTATTATGAGCAACCGGGCTCTGCATTGAATGGTTGTTAAGAACTGATCTGTCCAGCCCACCTATGGCTTATTTACGAAAAGTATGGAAATCCGGACAGGTTATTGAAACAGGTACCGGTGGACGCTATACAGGAGGGGAATGCGCAATATGAAATATTTGTAGAAACAACAGAAAACCAATTCGGGAGATATCTTTTTAATCGTCCGAATACTAGTATGAATAATTATATAAAATTAAAAGAAAATTATGAATAAAAACAATAAAAAACAGCCGTTCGAAAAAGAGATCGACGGCAGAAAAATGAGATATTGTGGAATATATAATATCTGGGTAAACCGTGAAGGTACATATGCCTATAGGGAATATAAAGACCCAGCCTGGAACCATGCCTTGCAAATCCATACCCGCCCGGACGGAAGTAAATATCTGGATACGAAAAGCCATGGAGAAATACCTCTTGATGAAGCTGTAGCCATCTGTTTCAGTCCTATGCCCCGGGATGGCAGGAAATATGTACCGGTTCATAAGGATAATAATCCGGGCAATTGTCATGCCTTGAATCTTACATGGAAACAGGTCCCGAAGTATTCTCCGATCGACAAGGAAAGAAAGCTGGATAACGGACTGGTGGTACGGTCGGATGGTACCATACTTGATAAAAGGAAAAAACTGTTTGTAGTCACGGTAATCGGTGACAGCGATACGGATCGGCTGGTTTCTGTGGATCCTTACGTATGCTATTATCGTAAGAACCGTTATGGTTCTATTGACGAGAGACGTGCGCGTGTTGATGCTCTTATGGCGGAAGCCGAATTTGTAGCCGGTGATAACTCTCTGATGAGCAGGCCGCGGGTACTGCATAAGGATCAGGATTACCTGAATTACAACTCCTTCAATCTTGAATGGGCGGAAGAGGACAGTCCGGAGTATCAGGCTTATATGTGGCAGAAAAAGGAAGATATGGACCGGTTGACCATTCAGGAGAATCCGAATCATCCCAATCCCTTAATGAAACCTCTACATTAATGCCAGTTATAAAAAACATGTCTTATGGATGAGAAGACAACTATTTTCCGGAGAGCCGTGAAAAATATGATTCTGTTGGACTGTCGGGAATTATAAACTGGCTATTAGTTGATATGACAAGATTAGTCGGTCGTAGGACTGGAACTGTGTATCAAGTATTAAATAAATTATTAACGACGAACTTTTAAAAAATAACTAGTATGGCACTGAATAAAAGTACAGGGAATATGTATGCTTTCGTTTCACATACATATAACCCGTTGAAAGGTGAATGTGAACACTCCTGTGCGTATTGTTTTATGAGACGTAAACTTTTCCTGCCTCCCTTGCATCTGGAGCTGAAGGAATTGAAAGTGAATCTGGGTGAAGGCAACTTTATCTTTGTAGGCAGCAGTACGGATGAATGGGCAGCTAATGTCCCGTCAGAATGTGTTCACCCCAGCAGGAGAATATTGGTCGTAACTCACGATACGACATTGCTCTCCCCGAGCCGATAGCAAATGAGCTAAGGATGTTGAAAGCAAAATTGGAGAAATCTACCAAATTGAGGTTAAGGCGAATGCTTTGTGTTGGATGAGATAGATATGTGACGGATTTTTTATACTGAAAAAAGAAATCTTAGGAAAGTTCAGTGAATCGGAAATCTGTTGTATGGAAAGCTTTGGGAGTATAAAAAACAAGAATTAGTTATTAAAATAAGGTAAAGCAACAAGTTATTTCGATTATTGTATGTTCTGTAGTGAAGAAATAATGAAATGTGAATTATGGAGAGTGATTATTGTTAAATTCAGATAAAACGTTTTATTCAGATCATTCAATATCTATAAGTTTACGTTTGATTATAATTTATTTAGAGAAATAATTTTGTATGGCAACAGTAAAAGTAAAATTCCGTGCATCTTCCGTTGCTACGAAAGAAGGTACACTTTTCTATCAAGTGATTCATAAACGTATAGTAAGACAAATACATACCGGATACAAGTTGTTTCCTGCAGAATGGGATGCGATACATTCGGAGGTTATTCTACCTTCAGCAACCAGTGAAAGTCGAAGAGATTACTTGCTTTCTTTGAAGAATTCTCTGATGGAGGATAGTATAAGACTGAAGAATATTATTACTCGTCTTGAACGTTCAGGCATTGCTTATACTTCGGATAGTCTGGTGGAGCTTTATTGTGCATCCACAGAGAATAATGGTTTTGTATCCTTTACTCTAAATCTTATCAAAGAGTTAAATCAAGTCGGGAAACACCGTACTGCTGAAACTTATATGACTACATTAAACAGCTTCATACGTTTCCGTAAAGGGAAAGATGTCCTGTTGGAAGAAGTTGATTCCAGTTTGATGATGAAATATGAGAGCTTTTTAAAATCTACTGGTATTTGTCCGAATACCACCTCTTATTATATGCGGAATCTTCGGGCTATTTATAATCGTGCTGTGGAGAAGGACTTGACGGTTCAGCGAAGTCCTTTTAAATATGTATATACAGGGATAGACAAGACGGTTAAACGTGCTATTCCGTTAGAGGAGATTCGCCGTTTGAGGGAGCTTGATTTAACAAAGAGTCCTTCTCTGGCTTATGCAAGGGATATATTTATGTTTTCTTTTTACACGCGTGGTATGTCATTCATTGATATGGCTTTTTTGAGAAAGAAAGACTTGCAGAATGGTATTTTGTCTTATCGCCGACAGAAGACAGGGCAACAGTTGTTCATCAAATGGGAGAAGCCAATGCAAGAAATAATTAACAAGTATGATACTCAGGGGAGCCCTTACCTACTACCTATTATACGAGATATGGAAGTGGACGGAAGGAAACAGTATAAAAAAACTGCCCATTTGGTGAATCTAAAACTGAAGAGACTTGGGATGCAGTTAGGATTATCCATACCTTTAACTACATATGTTGCCCGCCACGCCTGGGCTAGTATTGCCAAAAGTAAAAATATCTCCTTGTCTGTTATCAGTGAAGCTATGGGACATGACTCGGAGAACACTACTCGCATTTATCTAGCCTCATTGGATGCTTCTTTGGTAGACAAGGCGAACAGTCTTATTCTTAAGTCATTGTAGAGATGAGATAATCTACAATATAGCCATGAAACTGTAAATCGGCAATATGTATCAAAGGATATGTATGGTTTACTGTTATTTTTTTTGCATATTAAAACTTTCCTAAAGCAAGGGTATAACAAAGTAAAACGGGAATTCGGAACGGTTTAATAGTCATTAATGATATCGCACTAGCTATTAAAGAGAAACTACAAGAAGGGATAATATTGATATAAGCTAAATATGTTTAGCAAAATATGGTTCTCTCTATAAGAGAAATACTAACGGGCACAAAGGTACGTAATTTATTGGAAATAATAGCATAAAACATATATAATCTTGGGTAATTGCTTCTTCTAGAGAAGGATTTACTTAACAGATGTTTAATCATTATCAATTATATAATGATTATAACTATCTGATATTTAAACTATTGAATTAAATATTACATCTTTTTATTTATCTTATAGAGAGAAATAAAAAGTAAGGTTGTAAATAGACCTTGAATGCATCTTGTATGGTGAAGATGAAAAAGTTTAATAATAGTGGGGAGAGATCTCTAACTTTTGTGAAATATGATGATAACTACTTGATATATAGCGTTGTATGTAATCAGGTAGGATTAGAACTATTGGCTTGAGGTTTTATGGCGCTCCTGAAAGATGAACAACGGATGCATTGGTATGTGATGCGTGACCTCAAACGCCCTAACGCCAAGTTACCTGCTTATAAGCAGCTCAGTGATGAACATCTAGAAGTATTTACTCCTATGCAATGGCGGTTAAAGTTGAAAAATGGTAAACGAATCCGTGAAGAAGTACCGTTTATGCAGGACCTGCTTTTTATCCACGATACAAGAGAAGTTCTAGATATGTTTGTTCGTAAAATACCGACCCTTCAATATCGTTATCAGAAAGGTGGCGGTTATTGTCAGCCTATGATGGTTGCCGATTTGGATATGGAGCGTTTTATACGTGCTGTCAGAGGTTCGGAAAATCCTAAATATTATTTACCTGAAGAGATAAGCGATACAATGTATGGTCGTATGATCCGTATTATTGGAGGTCCTTTTGAAGGTTATGAAGGCCGTCTGCTTACTACTCGTGGTTCTAAAGTCAAACGTCTTCTTGTCGAACTGCCTAATTTCTTTTCGGTGGGTGTAGAAGTAAATCCTGATTTGATAGAAATAATATAATTATGTACGATTATATACTATTATTCTAGTTGTTTATAATCAGCGTTGTAAGAATATATGATAATTAATTGGGGGATTTAAATTATGAAACACGCATTTGACCGTTTTATTCATTATTTACAGAAAAACTACTTTAGCTATTGGGTTGTATTGGGAATCGATACATTCATAGCTTTACTGTGTACTTGGGTGTCATTTATTGGCATTCATTATATTACGGAAACTTCCAAAGAAATAGTTTCGCTTTTCCATATCTTGGCGGTTTCAGTTATATCGAGTGTTTTGGGGGCTACTCTATTTCATACTTATCGTAATACGATCCGTTTTTCCCAGTTGAAGGAATTATGGAGGTTGGCGGGAAGTGTGCTCATAAAGGCTGTCTGCATAGCCATTGTCATTTGGTTTCTTCTGCCACAGACGGGATTACATAACAGTCAGAAAATAATTTTTGTACTGTTTGACGCTATGCTTACTTTTATTGTTATGGTTGGGTTTCGTATACAGTTGATTATTGTTTATGAATTCTTGCTGAATGTACTGAATAAAAAGAATATGCGTATTCTGATTTATGGTATTGATGATAAGAGTGTGGCATTGAAAGTCCGGTTACTGAACAGTTCTCATTATAAAGTTGTAGGCTTTTGTATTTACGGAACAGGTAATTCTATTCGGCGTGTGGCTGATCTTCCTGTTTATTCTTTTAAAGATGAAGATTGTTTCAATAAACTGATTCATAAGAAATGTATCGGAGGCATCTTGTTTGCCCGCTATGAGAATACCCGTGAAGAGGAAGGACGTTTGCTTCAGTATTGTAAAAGAAACGGGTTGAAAACACTGATAGCTCCGAGTATTAGTGAGGCTGACGAAAACGGAAGTTTCCACCAGTGGGTACGTCCTATCAAGATTGAGGATTTGCTGGGTCGCTCAGAAATTCATATTAATATGGAGGAGGTGATGACAGAGTTTTGTGGCAAGGTTGTGTTGGTGACAGGAGCTGCCGGTAGTATTGGTAGCGAGCTTTGCCGGCAATTGGCTCAGATGAATATCAAGAAACTGATCATGTTTGACTCTGCCGAGTCACCTCTGCATAATGTCCGTCTGGAATTTGAGAAGAATTATCCCGGTCTTGATTTTGTTCCTGTCATTGGAGATGTCCGCGTGAAAGAGCGTCTTCGTATGGTGTTCGATATCTATCACCCTCAGGTAATCTTCCATGCTGCTGCTTATAAGCATGTTCCGTTAATGGAGGAAAATCCCTGTGAAGCTGTGCTGGTCAATGTGGTCGGTTCGCGTCAGGTTGCTGATATGGCTGTAGAATACGGAGCTGAGAAAATGATCATGGTTTCTACCGATAAGGCGGTGAATCCGACCAATGTAATGGGATGCTCGAAACGTCTGGCAGAAATCTATGTACAGAGTCTGGGATGTGCTATTCGTGAGGGAAAAGTGAAAGGTCATACCAAATTTATCACTACCCGCTTTGGAAATGTCTTGGGTAGTAACGGCTCTGTAATTCCCCGTTTTAAGGAACAAATCGAGAATGGTGGTCCTGTCACAGTGACTCATCCCGATATCATCCGTTTCTTTATGACTATTCCCGAAGCTTGTCGGCTGGTAATGGAGGCCGCTACTATGGGTGAGGGTAATGAGATTTTTGTCTTTGAGATGGGCAAGGCTGTGAAGATTGTTGACTTGGCTACCCGTATGATCGAACTGGCCGGTTATCGTCCGGGTGAAGATATTGAAATAAAGTTTACGGGATTACGTCCGGGTGAGAAACTTTATGAGGAAGTCCTGAGTGATAAGGAGAATACGATTCCTACTGAAAATAAGAAAATTATGATAGCTAAGGTACGTCATTATGAATATGCTGATATTCTTGACACTTATGCGGAGTTTGAGAAGTTGTCGCGTACAGTAAAGATCATGGATACAGTGAGGTTGATGAAGAAAGTGGTACCGGAGTTTAAATCCAAGAATTCACCTCGGTTTGAGGTTCTAGATAAATAATCAGAATAATCTATAACACTAACATAAATCAACAATGGATATGAAAGATTTAAAGATTGCTGTTGCAGGTACCGGCTATGTTGGTCTTAGCATAGCAACGCTTTTGTCGCAACATCATCAGGTGACGGCAGTCGATGTGATTCCTGAGAAAGTAGATATGCTTAACCGTAAACAATCGCCTATTCAGGATGAGTATATAGAGAAATATTTGTCCGAAAAGGCATTGAACCTAACCGCTACGCTTGACGGTGCCAAAGCCTACAGTGATGCTGATTTTGTGGTTATAGCAGCTCCTACTAACTATGATCCGGTGAAGAACTATTTTGACACTCATCATATAGAGGATGTCATAGATCTGGTTTTAAGTGTCAATCCTGATGCTGTGATGGTAATCAAGTCTACTATTCCAGTAGGATATTGTCGTGGACTTTATTTGAAGTATGCCCGAAAGGGAGTCAAGAAGCTTAACTTGCTTTTTTCTCCTGAGTTTCTTCGTGAGAGTATGGCCCTTTATGATAACTTGTATCCAAGTCGTATTATTGTCGGTTATCCAAATTTGATTGATAGCGAGCAGTTCGACGAGGAAAACGAAGCGATTAAGTCTATTGCGGATATTCCTGGCCTGGAGAAGGCTGCGCATACTTTTGCTGCATTGCTTCAGGAAGGTGCAATCAAGGAAGATATTCCTATTCTTTTTATGGGTATCAAGGAGGCAGAGGCTGTTAAATTGTTTGCGAATACCTATCTCGCTTTGCGTGTCAGTTATTTTAATGAATTGGATACTTATGCGGAGATGAAAGGTCTGGATTCTCAGTCAATCATACAGGGTGTTGGTCTAGATCCTCGTATTGGTACGCACTATAATAATCCTAGTTTTGGTTATGGTGGTTATTGTTTACCGAAAGATACGAAACAACTCTTGGCTAACTATCAGGATGTACCTCAAAACATGATGAGTGCTATTGTAGAAAGTAACCGTACAAGAAAAGATTTTATAGCAGATCAGGTTCTGGCTAAGGCTGGTTGTTACACTGCGTCCAGTCAATGGGATGTCCACAAAGAACAAAATATAGTGATCGGGGTATATCGTCTGACCATGAAGTCCAATTCTGATAATTTTCGTCAAAGTGCCATTCAGGGAATTATGAAGCGTATCAAGGCGAAAGGTGCAGAGGTTATTATTTACGAGCCAACCCTTGCTGATGGTGAAAGATTCTTTGGCTCATTGGTGGTTAATGACCTTGCAAAGTTCAAAGCATTGTCTAATGCTATCATTGCAAATCGTTTTGATGATTGTCTTATAGATGTAGAATACAAGGTATATACACGAGACATTTTTCGTCGTGATTAACGGTAAACAGAGAGCATGTACAGGTAGCTAAATGATCAAATACTCCATGTATTCCACAAAATAATATATTCAAAAGATAACTTATTAAATGCTAGATACGTCAGCAAATAACAAACGAATAGCGAAGAACACCCTGATGCTTTATTTTAGGATGGTTCTACTACTTGTAATCAGCCTTTATACCAGTAGAGTTATCCTGCGAGAGCTTGGAGTAGATGATTATGGTGTATACAATGTAGTAGGTGGCATTATTGTAATCCTCTCATTTCTTAATCAAGCAATGGCATCTGGAACTCAACGATTCTTAAATGTTGAGATGGGCAAAAATAATCAGAAAGCAGTTAACAAGGTTTTTGCAACAAGTCAACAAATCCATTTTGGAGTGTCCTTTTGCATGTTTATTATTGCAGAAACGGTAGGGCTTTGGTTCTTGAATAATTATATGAACATTCCAGAAGGTAGATTAGGAGCTGCTAATTGGGTATATCAATTTTCGATCATATCTGCAATCTTCGGAGTATTTACTGTTCCATATAACGCCACAATCATATCGCATGAAAAAATGTCGGCATTTGCATACATTAGCATTGTTGAAGCGGTACTGAAATTGCTTGTTGCCTTTGCCATCATTTGGGCTCCATATGACAAACTGATTATTTATGCAGCATTGATTATGCTAGTAAGTATGATTAACTGCGTGGTGTACGTAAATTACGGCATTAAGAATTTTGAAGAATGCAGGCATTTTACTCTTAAACGCAACAAATTGATGATGAAGCAGATGCTATCTTTCTCAGGATGGACAGTATTTGGAAATCTTGGTTATATTTTGCATACGCAAGGAATAGCAATTGTAGTCAATATGTTTTTTACTGTTGCTGTCAATGCTGCACAAGGTATCGCAAATCAAGTCAATGGTATTGTAACTCAATTTGCAAGCAATTTCCTTGTAGCACTGAATCCACAGGTTGTAAAGACATATGCAGCGGGCGAGTATATTCAAATGCATAATTTGATAATTAGAGGCTGTAAGATGGCTTTTTGCTTGATGGCATTCTTTGTTATCCCGCTTGTTCTTGAGGCTCCTACGGTATTACAGGTATGGTTAGGGATTGTTCCTGATTATGCTATTATTTTCATGCGTCTTGTATTATTTATTTCTTTGATAAATTCATTTAGTAGCCTGTTGGCAGTATCAAAAGGCGCTACTGGCAACATCAAGAACTACCAGATAACACTTACACTTATCGGAGCTTTACACATACCGTTTGCTTGGATTGCATTCGAACTTGGAGGAGGTCCAGAGTACTCAATGTATGTGTATCTTGCAATTGTTATTGTGCTTCAATCATTACGGATATGGTTCGTTTGTCGTAGTGTAAATCTTAATATCATTCGCTACGTAAGAGAAGTGTTGGTTAGGTGTATTATTGTTCTTGTTATATCATCTGCGATACCTATCATGATGCATATTTTGCTTATCCCATCAATTCTTACGACTTTGGCAGTGGGATCTGTTAGTGTGATAGGAGTAGTAATATCAACCTTGTTTTTTGGTATGACAACTCAAGAACGAAACGCAATAATGAAGCCTATTCTATTGAAAATCAAAAAATAAGTAATATACTATGTACGTTAATGACAAAATGGTACTTCAGCTTGTTGCTTTGCTGAAGAAGTTTGGGATTAAGAAGGTTGTAGTTTCTCCAGGAAGCCGTCATAATAAGCTAATAAATACGTTACAAGCCGATGGTTCGTTTAAGTTGTACTTAGTAGTCGATGAACGAAGTGCAGCATTTTTCGCTTTAGGCTTAATTCAGGAGTGTGGTGATCCTGTGGCCGTTACCTGTTCTTCTGGTACTGCTTGCATGAATTATGGAAGTGCGATTGTAGAGGCATTTTACCAGCGTCTTCCTTTGCTTGTACTATCGAGTGATCGTGTTCCTGAGTTACTCAACCAATGTGAGGATCAGATGTATGATCAGGCTAGTACTTTCATTGGTTGTACGAAATATCATTGTCAACTTCCTGTTATTGATACTCCAAGAGATGAATGGTATTGCAACCGCCTTATCAATGAGGCATTGATTGAACTGACTCATCACGGAAGAGGTCCAGTTCATATCAATATTCCATTTGCCGCCCATCATGGAACTGCATATGATGTTGAATCTCTCCCTGATGTCCGCAAGATAACACTCCATCAACTACCAATGAAGTCAGTCGACTGGAAGTCTGTATCTTCACGACTCAAAGGCAAGAAGGTGATGATCATCTGGGGACAAGCTGTTGTTCCACTCAAGGATGTAGAGGCTTCAGAGAATGTATTTGCAGAGAAATATGATGCAGCGGTTTTGACTGATAAAATGTCCAACTGCCATGCTAATAATGCTATTATCAACACAACGATTACAATGAGCATTATGAAAGAGCAACAAGCTCCTGCATTACAGCCCGATGTAGTCATTTCTGTAGGTGCAAATTATATTTTTAACAACGAGATTAAATCTTATCTTAAAAATGGACATGCTGAGCATTGGCAAGTAGGAATGGAAGATAAGGTGTGTGATCCGTTCCATACTTTGACGGATATATTTGAGATGCCTGAAGCTTGTTTCTTTGAAATGCTTGTTGAGAATTGTGAGAGCAAAACTAAAGGTTCATATTTTGCCGAATGGAAGGCAATTGCGGATATTCCTACACTTCCAGACATGCAGTATTGCGAACTTTATGCTATAACCAAACTGATGAGTCAGTTACCCGCTAGTTGTGATCTCCAACTTGCCAATAGCCAGACTATTCGCATGGCACACTATATTCCTATAAAGGATAGTATTCGTGTCAATTGCAATCGTGGTGTTAACGGTATTGATGGTAGCATGTCAACAGCCGTAGGTTTTGGTGCTGATAGTGACAAACCTTTGTTTTATATCACAGGCGAGTTGTCTTTCTTTTATGACATGAATAGCCTTTGTATTCGTCATCTGTCTAAGAAAACTCGAATCCTTCTTATCAATAATCAAGGCGGTGCCGTTATGTATGATAGACCAAGAGGAACTGCAACTGCAGACCTTCCAATCTATCTTGCAGCTGGAGAAAACAAGATCGCTAAGGGCTGGGCAGAATCTCTTGGCTTTAAGTATTTGACTGCTACAAATAAAGAGGAAGTAGATGCTGGAGTAAAGGTTCTGCTTGATGGTAGTATTGATATGCCTGTATTATTGGAGGTTTTCACCAATCTTTCTGAAGATAGATACTGCATCAGCGATTATGTGAAAAGTCAGGATCAACGTTCTTTCAGTGAGAAAGTTAGTGGAAAATTAAGTAGAATATTCAAAAAGTAGCTTATGAATATAACCAAGAGAATTCGTAACAGAATCAACCTTCGCGGGCGGATTGGCAAATTTCTTCGTTCGCGTTATTCTTCTTTTCAAGTAACTCGTCCATATATAATCAAGGTTGATGAGCATACTGAACTAGATGGTAAGGTTGCTGTTATCACTGGTGGATCAGGAGCAATTGGGCGTGCGTGTGCTTTCCGTTTGGCAGCTGAGGGCGCAAAGGTATATGTGTGTGGTTCACGTCCTACAAGTGCACAGCCTGTAGTTGATGAGATTATTGCTGCTGGGAAAAAAGCTGTTGCTATTCAGTTGAATGTCCTTGATGCAATATCTATCGAAGAGACTTTCAAGAATATTGCAAATGAAAATGAAGGCCATATTGATATTCTGGTGAATTCTGCAGGAGGAAGTGCTAGAGGTAAAGCCAATAATGTTGTGGAACAGGATGTGGATGTGTTTGATGAGATACTTAACATCAACCTTCGTGGAGCTATGATATGCGCGAAAGAGGCTGCAAATTTTATGATAGCTAACAAATATGGTCGAATAATCAACATTACCTCCGTTATTGGACTTCAAGGAAAAGCAGGTTTCAGTGAGTATGCTGCTAGTAAAGGCGGAAGCATAGCTTTCGTCAAATCTCTTGCACAAGAATTGGGACGATATGGCATTACGGTCAATGGTGTTGCTCCAGGTATAGTACAGAGAGGAGAAGTAACAATGGATGCCATGGAACGTCTCGGAAATACAAATTGGATGAGAACATTTGGTAAGCCAGAGGATATTTCTGCTGTAGTAAACTTCCTTTGTAAAGAGGAGGCATCATTTGTAACAGGTCAGAACATAGCCGTTGATGGTGGTAGAAGCCTGGGGTTAAAGGAAAGTTAAAATATGAAAATCGGAATACTAACCCAACCGCTTCATGCTAATTATGGAGGACTGTTGCAAAACTACGCTTTGCAGCAGACGCTTATTCGTGCAGGTCATGAGGTTGAAACTATAGACTGGGGGGCACCAAAGGGTTTGCATGAAAGACTTTATAGAATGAAGGTACAGTTCCTATCAACTTGGTTTCCTGAAAAGAATCCAATTGCAAGATATCAACCCTCAAAGAAAGAACTGTCTGTGATATGGCGAAACACCAATCATTTTATTGATACTTATATTACCCATACAAAGCCAGTACATTCTTATCGTGAATTTCTGTTTTGTGCACAAAAGGGAAAGTATGATGCGTATGTCGTGGGTAGTGATCAGTGCTGGCGACCATGCTACAACTCATTTCTTAGTTCTATGTTTTTAGACTTTACAGAAAGAAAGAATGTAAAGCGTTTGTCGTACGCTGCAAGTTTCGGAACAGATAAATGGGAGTTCACTCCACAGCAGACAGATGTATGTGCCACTCTTCTACAGAAGTTTGATCTTGTTACTGTTAGAGAGGATTCTGGTGTGTCACTTTGTAATGAGCATCTTGGTGTAATGGCTATTCATGTTCTTGATCCAACGATGCTTCTTAGGAAGGAAGACTACATTAGTTTGATTAATGTAGAAAAAGAACCAAAATCTTCCGGAACTCTTTTTAATTATATCCTTGATCCTGATCCAAAGAAAACATCATACATCCTGAAAGTTGCAGAAGCGAAAGGTCTGAAGCCTTTTCAAGTTTTGCCTAAATGTCAGGCAGAAAACCGTACTCGTAAGGATGTTAAGACTCGTATTGAAGATTGTGTATTTCCTGGTGTTACAACTTGGCTTCGTGCGTTTATGGATGCAGATATGGTTATAGTAGATAGCTTTCATGGAATGGTGTTCTCAATCATTTTCAATAAGCCTTTTTGGGTAATTGGTAATGCCAATAGAGGAATGAGCCGTTTCACATCGTTACTTAAGGTATTTCACCTTGAAGATCGTCTTCTGGATATGGAGCATCTTGATGGTGTGGATTTTTCAAAACCTATCAATTGGATAGGTGTGAATACTATACTTGAAGAAAAGCGAAATGAATGTAAGACATTGTTGTTGAATCAACTGAAATAATATGCCAAAAGTAAGTATAATCATCCCTGTCTATGGAGTCGAAAAATATATAGAGCGATGCTCTCGAAGCCTCTTTGAGCAGACGCTTGATGACTTAGAATATTTATTTATTGACGATTGTACACCAGACAAATCTATTGATGTTCTAAAAAACATACTTGAAGAATATCCAAATCGCAAAAATCAGGTCGTTATTCATCGTATGGATCAAAATTCTGGTCAAGCTATTGTTCGTAGATGGGGGATGCTCAATGCTACAGGCAAGTATGTTACTCATTGTGACTCGGATGATTGGATAGATGTGAGGATGTATGAGGCAATGTATAATAAGGCGATAACTAATAATGCTGATGTTGTAGTATGTGATTATGAAATAACTGATGGCAATAAAGAATGCAAACGAGTCAATGCGTGCCATGCAAATTCTCCAAGACAACTTGTAGAGAACTGTCTATTGCAAATAGATCCATGGTCTCTTTGCAATAAAATGTTTAGCAGAATGTCTTATTATAATATTGAATTTCCCCAAGGTGCATTGGGAGAAGATATGGTAATTTGTATTCAGTCTTTATTCAATTGTAAGACTCTATCTTACATCGATTGCCCATTCTACAAGTACTACTTCAATCCAACATCCATTACAAAGACATTAAACAGAGAATCTTGTATAATTAGGTCAAAGCAATTGATTGATAATTCTGAAATATTACTCAGAGTGATTGATAATCACAAAAATGAAGGAGAGTATGATGTAGGAAAAATTATCTTTCAGGATTTTGTTAGATCGGTGTTATATCCTCTAATTCATGAAAAGGAGTATTACAATCTGTGGCGTAACCTATTTGGAGGAATCAACATTAAAGTATTGCTTTCGAAACACGTTAGTTTATCAAAAAAGATAAGAGTTATTTTGGCTACAATGCACCTTTATCCGAGAAAGAAAGGTCGTGTGAAATAATAAGCAACATTAACGAATTATGAAAATACGAGGAAGGAATATTAAAATCACAGTTTTTTTTTATTTGGCTTTATATTATGGAATAGCCTATTGGTTACCAGGTAGTTATAATGTAATACTTGGGGGGTAAGTAGAAAGATTCGATACTTCTTATGCCGTCACATCTTTAAGTATTGTGGTAAGAATGTGAATATTGAAAGGAAAGCAAATTTCGGGTGCGGTCTTGATATAGAATTAGGTGACGAGTCTGCTTTGGGTATAAATTGCACGATTCCTAGTAAAACGATAATTGGTAGGTATGTTATGATGGGACCAAATTGTTTTATTTTACAAGACAACCATGTTTTTATAAGGACAGACATCCCTATGTGTCATCAAGGTCACACGCCAATACTTCCTACTGTTGTCGAAGATGATGTATGGATAGGACGAGATGTACTGATAACACCAGGACGCACAATCAAGCGTGGTAGTATAGTAGCAGCAGGATGTGTATTATGCAAAAATTTTCCAGAGTATTCAGTCATTGGTGGCAATCCGTCGAAGTTGATTCGGTCTAGAATAATTAATCAAAAATGAAATCGTTAAGGGATTTTATAATAATTGCAAGTCTCTTTTTTGCAGCCGCTGTTTCGGTTAATTCTGATGCTTTAAATACAGTAGCATTATATATTGCGATTCCATTAGCTTTTTTATTAAGTTACATCCGCTCAGGCAAGGTTGCTCCAAACAAATATGAAGCAATCTTGATAGTAATTTATGTTTGGGATTGTTTTTCTGCATTATGGGCTGATTACCCTGCCTCTGCAAGTAGAGAGCTGCATAGAATACTTGGTGCCTTTTTGTTGACTTACATAATGGCATCAAATGGAAAATACTTTCAGGTACGTAAGTATCTTTATTTAACGTTCTTCGTATTGTATTTAGGGGCTTGGTATTATTCGTATAATAACGCATTGGTTGTTATGGAAATGTCAAGTGATGCAGACCGTTTGAACGATGCTAAGCTCAATGCGAACACTATGGCGTATTATACATTTTATGCAACGATGGCGGCTTTTTTGTTGTCTGATATGGTTCAGTCAATTAATTATAGGAAACTATTTAAGATTCTTTTTCTTGCAATGATTCCTATAAGTTTTTTTGTCGCTATCGTGACTGCATCAAGGCAGGTCTTAATAATTCAAATTCCTTTAATCTGTTTTTTAATATATGAGAGATATTTCAAAGAATCATCCTCTCGTACTAGAATGTTATTCCTGTTGTGCGCTGTTGTTGCTACAGTTGCTATTCTTCCTATGGCGTTGGATATCTATGATAATAGTTACTTGGCAATAAGATCCCAAAAAGAGTTAAAGGAAGATTCTAGATGGTATCTCATGTGGGATGCAATAGAAGTCGGATTTAATTATTTCCCTTTCGGTGTTGGAGCTGGTAATTACATTGATTATTCTATTAATAAACACTTTTCACATTGTTCTTATGCGGAGTTATTTGCAAACAATGGAATAGTCGGCTTGTTTCTATATTGTTATTTACTATACTATTTTATCAAGCAGCAGTGGATAAGATTTCGCTCAACATTAGATCGTAAATTTATAGTTTTCCTCGTTTTTGGAGTAATATTTGCATTTGATCAATTATTTTATGTATTCTATATTGATTTGTGGCTGATTGCATTTTTCATACTTGTTGCGACACATTCAGATGCATATTATAATAGCTTGGTTTTAAATCAACTTGAATATGATAACAAGTAAGCAAGAACTTAAATATTATCTTGAATGTGATAAAAAAGCATTAGGTATCAACTATAAGCGTCCTCGTATGTTTACGGACGAAATATGGAGATATCAGAGAAGTCTTCGTTGGCTAGAGTATTATACAAATGTAGGTGGAAGAAAGAATTTTATAATGAAAGTGATAGAAAAGTTACGTTTTCATAATTTGTCTATGAAATTAGGATTTTCAATTCCTATTAATACATTTGGACCAGGGTTGGCAATAGTTCATTATGGTACTATAGTAGTTGCAAAAGGTGCAACAATTGGTGCAAATTGCAGAATTCATGAAGGTGTAACCATTGGCGCAACAAATGGATCTTCAAGGGCTGCTACGATTGGTGACAATGTGTTTATTGGGAGTGGTGCAAAGATCATTGGTGATGTAACAATTTCGTCTAATGTTGCAGTTGCTGCCAATGCAGTGGTAGTCAATGATATTATTTGTGAAAACGGCTGTACTGTTGGAGGCGTTCCAGCTAAGATTATCAGCTCTAATAATTCTAGTCAAAATATTTATTTTTTGCGAAATGAAAATACTTCAGATACACCATTCCTTGGCCGGAGGGGGCGTTGAGTCAATGGTCTGCGGATTGGCAAACGAGATGATAAAGACCGAAGATGTTACAGTCTGTAGTATCTTTGAACCTAAACCAACAGATGTGTTTTGGTATAAACTCGATCCCAGAATAAAGAAAATCACTTTGGGGAAAAGTAAAGAAGGGTTTTCCTTAAAAGAGTTATTCTTGATTCTTTCTACAATACGAAATAACAAATATAATGTTGTTCATGTACATAGTAAATTCTACTACTATGCATTATCTGTGTTGTTCTTACATCGGAAAACAAAGTTTTTTTATACTGTTCATTCTGATGCAAAAATGGAAAATTTAGGATGGGATGAAAAGTTCTTTCCATGGAAAAAGTATTGTTTCAGAAAAGCACATATTCATCCTGTGACAATTTCAAATACTTCACAAAAGTCATTCGACGATCTGTATAATTGCCATAATGATTTAGTATATAACGGAGTGCCACGCCCCGTAATATCCAGTGAGAATCCAGTTGCTGAGTTTCGGCTTACAGACAAAACTAAGTTGTTCATACATGCAGGAAGAATAGATACGCCAAAGAATCAACTTGTATTGTGTAAGGTATTTAATCGACTTATCCAGGAAGGGCACGATATTGTTCTGCTAATTGCGGGATCTAAGCAAAAGAAGGAAATTTTTACCTCCTTAGAACCCTACCTCTGCGATAGGATTAAGTATCTTGGGGAAAGAAATGATATACCTCAAATTATGGCTCATTGTGATGCTATGTGTCTTCCTTCTATTTGGGAAGGTCTGCCTGTGACATTGCTCGAAGCTTTATCTGTAGGGTGCATACCAATATGTTCAAATGTTGGTGGCATTCCAGATGTGATTGAGTCGGGGATGAATGGCTTTTTATCAAAATCTTCATCAGAGTATGATTATTATAATACGATGTGTGAATATTTATCAAAATCAGAGAATGAATATGAGCAGATAAGACGAAATTGTAAACGCTCTTTCGAGAACTACGACATAGTAAATACCACAAAATCTTATCTAGCTTTATATAAAGCCTATTAGCTTATGCGATACTATATTGAAGACCTCTCGGGCAGAGTAGAGAGATATGATGAAGCTTTGGTTAGTGCGATACAACAATTGGTTTCAAGGGAATCAGTTAAAATGCTAAGACCAGGTAAAGGGCTTTTGTCATTGGTTCCAAGGAAATATAAGAACTCGGAGAATGTTTTCAAGAGGTTTACTAAGGCTGCAGAAGGTCTTCTGAATTATGTTTATACTTTGGTAATGGTTGCCTGTAAAAAGCCAGAAGTTCTTCATCTTCAATGGCTTCCATTTATGGAAGTTAATGGATGGGAAATCCCCATTCTGAAATGTTTCAAGAAACTATCGCGCAAAACACAACTTGTATTGACAATCCACAATGTCTATCCACATAATATGAGTGCGGAGGACAAAAAAGCATATAATTCAAGGTTTCGTGAGGCTTGTTTGCAGATAGATGCTTTTATCGTTCATACGAAGATTAGCAAGGAGGATGTGGTTCGAGAATTTGGATTAAATCCCAACACTGTCTGTGTCTGCTGCCATGGTGTATTTGAACCGGAGGGTGTAACAATGAGTTTTGGAAATAGAAAAGACGGGAAGTTACATATTCTTCAATTCGGTGGTCAATCTTACTACAAAGGAACAGATGTTTTGGTTGATGCGGTTTGTGGCCTTGATGAGGAACGAAAGGCAAAGATAGAAACTCGTATTGTAGGTGGTATCAGTCAAAGTTTATTGGAAGAGTTTAAAACTAAAGACAAAGATTCAATAATCAAGTGGAAGGCTTATTTCTTGGATGATGAAGAACTTCATCAGGAAATCAATGATTCGGACATTGTTGTGCTTCCATATCGTGCCATTTCACAGAGTGGAGTTCTTCTGTTATCAATCAATTTTGGCAAGTTGATAATCTGCTCCGATCTTCCATCGTTTATGGAGACGATGAGAGGTGAGGATGGTAATGAATTGGACGGTTGTTTATTCTTCAAAAATGAGGATTCTGTCTCGTTAAGGGATTTGTTAGTCCGTTACATAGATCAAACTATTGATGAGAATGCTATACGGGAAAGAGTTCAACATCTGAAGAAACTCTATTCTTGGAAAAGTGCGGCTAAAGCTACCCTAAATGTATATCAGAAAATTACGACTATATGCAATTAGTACTATTATCCGGTGGCTCAGGCAAGCGTCTGTGCCCGCTTTCAAACAATGTAAGAAGTAAACAGTTTCTTCCTCTTCTTGAGAAAGAAGACGGAACAATAGAATCGATGGTGCAGAGGGTAGTGCGTCAAGCAAAGGCTGCAGGACTGACTAACGCCATCACTCTTGCTACCAATACAAGCCAACTTGATATTATCACTAACCAATTGGGCGATACCGTTTCGGTAGTCACCGAACCAGAGTGCCGAGATACCTTTCCTGCTATCGCTCTTGCAGCAAGTTACTTGCATTTTGCAAAGTGTTGTGCAGACGATGAAGTTATTGTCATCATGCCTTGTGATCCCTATACTGAAGCTGATTATTTCGAGACTATCGGTAAGATGGTCGAGTGCGTGAAGCGGGATGTCGCAGAACTCGTACTCATGGGGATTACACCTACTTATCCTTCTGAGAAGTATGGATATGTGATGCCCATTGCTAGTGATAACGAGTATAAGATGGTTTCATATTTTACTGAGAAACCAACTGTAGAGCGTGCCAAAGAGCTCCTTGCCGAAAACGCATACTGGAACGGAGGAGTATTCGCATTCCGCTTGGGCTACATGATGAACATCGTGAAGAAGTACATTGCATTAAATTCATTTGAAGATACTCGTAATCGTTATTCTGAGTTACCAAAGAGATCTCCTTCGATTATGAAGTAGCAGAAAAAGCAGAATCAGTTGCCGTTGTTCCTTTTGCAGGAGAATGGAAAGATCTTGGCACATGGAATACCCTTACCAATGAGCTCCACAAATCTGTTTTTGGCAATGCTGTAATGGGTGCTCATTGTGAGAACACTTATGTCATCAATGAGTTCCAGAATCCTATCTATGTGAATGGCTTGAAGGATGTGCTTGTGGCAGCTTGTCCAGATGGTATACTTGTGTGTAGCAAAACGCATTTAGAGGAGATAAAGAAAGCTGTAGAGAATCTCATCTCTCGTCCAATGTGTGGAGAGCGTCGTTGGGGAATATATCGTGTGCTTGATGACTCCACTTACGAAGGCGGTCAGCACTCGTTCACTAAGAGTATTACTCTCAACTCAGGCAAGAACATTTCCTACCGATTCATCACTACCGTTCAGAGGTTTGGACTTTCGTACAAGGCAAAGGTATTTTTGTCCTTGATGGCGTAGAACAGAAAGTGAAAGCTGGAGATACAGTCGTTATCCCTGTAGAGCACCTCCATGCTATCACAGCTATCACTCCTCTTGTCTTCATTGAAGTTCAGAGTGGTAATCCACTCGTAGAGGAGGATATTGAGAGGTTTGAGTGGAATTGGAGTGAATAAATATGAAAGGGCTTATAATACTTCTCTTTTCAATTATCCCTATTACTCTAAAGGCTAATACTATATCGCCTCTTGAGTTTGGGTTGTCAGACGCTCAATCTGACGTGGACCGTTATCTTGTACTTCTCAAAACTCATCAAGAGGCATTGAAAACTGGTTCGAATGTTGACTACTTCGGCATTGGGGAATTACACATAGAGCTACCACAAGGAGCAAAGCCTATTCCGCTATGTAAGGAGACTGACTTCAAGGGACTGAAACTGTATGTGACCAACCGCACGAAGAATCTGTATATGTTTACTCGTGTGAAGGGACAGAAGAAGATGGACATCACAAAGGAAGAGTTTTATTCTGGTGCTTATCTGAAAAGGGATGAATTTCGAAGCGGATCATGTTTGCTGATTATAGAGGATGGCACTCCATGGGTGGAGAACCGTTTGGGATATTCGTATGGTGCTATAAGAAAGGATGTGATCCTGATTGTGGATGGAAGGGCGAAAAACGGTCCGGTGGCGTCTTATAATACAGAAGTATCTCAACCAAAGTTCAAATACTGCAAAGTGGAGAAGAATGGAGGTTATATTAGTAATCTCGATTTCTATCGTACGGAAGAGAGTACGTTCAAGACTTATCCTTTGCAGGTGAGTGGTCAGAATGCTTATGCGATAGAGAACGTAAGTGTTCATACGCCTGAAGCGGACCAGTATGGTGATGCTGCAATTTCTATTAGCGATTGTACCAATACGAAACTTAACGGCATAGGTATTTGGGGAGCTTATTCTTTAACGAACAAATACGGCTATGGTATTTCGCTAAACAATGTATGGAACACCATGGTAGAGAATATGCTGTCGGAAACAAAGTGGGGAGTATTTGGAACAAACAATGTGAACCTTTGTACACTTCGTAACTGCCAAATTAACCGCTTTGATATTCATTGCTATGGACGTGACATCTTGATGGAAAACTGCTATTTTAAAGGTCTCTACAATCAGTATTCATCAGTGTTCGGTACTATTTCGCATAAACGTTGTGTGTTTGAAGATCAAAGACCTTGTTTGATAGAATCATCGTATAATGCTTATACTGGATTTGATATCAGCTTTGAGGATTGCATTTTCAAGATGACTCCTACGAAGAACGAACTGGTGTATCTGATGAAGATGCCAACAGACATCAACTCTCGTCCAGAACTCAAGGAGAAGTGCTTGCCGAATGTAAAGGTTTGCAACTGCTCGTTTGAGTTTTCCGATGACATGAAAGAGTGGTATGTGTATCGTGTTGGAAACAAGACTCTTGATGAAACTATTGGGTATGTGACATCAATTGATATTCGAGACACTAAGCTTTCAAAGGGCGTGAAGTGTCAGATCTCAAACATAGATATTAAGACTAAGAAGGGTGTGAAGTATCGCATCAAACGATGGAAGACACCCAAAGGACTTAACTATAAGAATGAAATGGTGAAGAACTTAATAAAGAACTGAATATTATATGGAAAATAAGCATCATGAGACGTTATTGAGCCGTTTGTATTGTTTGGTTTGCAGGTAAATACTTGTATCCAATGTATTACTATTGCTGCTCTCCCTCGGTAATCATGATAAAACTAGCCTGCAAATGGTTTTCTGCAGTGGTAATACCTATTATTCCTTTTTCTAACCTGCGAATACAATGTTACCGTTGGTGTGGATATAAGATTGGTAAGAATACTTTCATTGGAATGCGTTGCTATTTGGATGATATGTGTTACAACCTGATAGAGATAGGCAACAATGTGACTATCTCGTATGGTGCGTGCCATGCTCGCAAGCAAGGACACAATAAGATAGTAATTAAGGATGGGGCATACATCGAAATTGTGAGAAGGCTGTGGTAGGCGCAATGTTTTTGGTGAACAAGTTTGTAGCGGCAGGAGCTACGGTAGTAGGAGTGCCGACTAGACCGTTGGAGAAGAATGTTTAACAATTTGCATCCGTACGCACAAGTGTAGCATTCTGTGATTACTTGATGGTACTCTCAAGCTACACTTGTCACTGTGGATATTGATGACTATTGTATATGTTGTTGAGAAGGATACAAGGATTTTCATCAAGTCAATTAGAGTGTTGGACAATCCTATCTATAACGGTGATTTCTCGAACGATATCTAGCAGTATTTTTCGAAAAAGTAGTCGAATGCAATTTGAATAGGTGGTATCTTGATTGCTTATGCAGTAGGTGGAAGAAAGATAATTGGAGCCTATAAGGTGACGAGTAAATCTCAGTATGATTAAGGCAATAAATGTTGGAAATGGTATGTGGAGACAGAGGTGTTCACTCCTCTTTTGGCAAATGAAGAATGGGTGAAGGTGGGAATGTATGTGATTGGTGTTGCCGATCAATAAGCGGAGACTCGCAACAAGCCTGTTTCTCATATTGGTGTAATGAACTTCAATGCACTGAACTCATGGTGGGATAGAGTTCAGTTGAATGACGAGTACGGTAAGTATTTACTGGATATGATAATGAGGAAAAAATAGAAATTAAAAAAATAACCAAATTGCGAGATAACAGGTTAACAAAATATGCAAGACTACGGATTAGTATCGATAATTACTCCCAACTGGAATTGTGCGAATTTGATTTTAGAAACAATAAGAAGTGTCAAAGCGCAAACATACCCAAATTGGGAGATTATCATAGTTGACGACTGTTCGACTGATAACTCAAATAAGGTAGTTGAATCTTATATGGCTGAAGATGGACGTATCCGATTCCTTAAAAATGACAAGAATTTTGGAGCTGCTTTGAGCAGAAACTACGCCCTTAGAGAGGCGAAAGGACGCTGGATTGCGTTTCTGGACTCGGATGACCTTTGGGAGCCCAAGAAGTTGGAGAAGCAGCTCAGGTTTATGGTGGAGAACGGATATAAGTTTTCATATACTGCTTATCAGGAGATGGATAATGATGGGCGGGAAACTGGTGTGGTGATCCGTGGCCCGAAGCATGTGTCGAAGCTCGGGATGTTTGCGTTTTGTTGGCCAGGGTGCCTAACGGTAATGTACGATCGTGAGGTGGTGGGCTTGATACAGATTGCTGACATCAAGAAGAATAACGATTATACTATGTGGTTGAAGATATGTCAAAAGGCAGATTGCTATCTTCTTGATGAGGTATTAGCAAAATATCGTCGAGGTCGGGTAGGGAGCATCTCAACGCATGGATATAGCACTATGGTAAAATGGCACTACAAATTATGGCACAAAGCAATGGGTAAAAATTTTCTTGCTTCTTTGTTTTGGACCTGCACGAATCTTGTATGTGGCGTTTACAAAAAGTTGTTCTACGTAAAGAAGATTTCTAAATAAGTGATATTTGATGACAAAAAATAACCAGTTATTCTATTTTCTCATTCGTTTTGATAGGAGTTTGTGATCAATTGATTGATAGTTCTTCAAAAGAAGAATGGTAAACATTATACGACCTATCAGAAAAGCAAGTGCTTACAGGAAATGTTCTCAAGGTGTTCAAGTATCTTTACCCGCTATCAAGACCAGAAAAATCTATCTATAAAATTGAAAATGTGGTGGTTGGAAATTGTTGTATAGAAACTATTGAAGATATAAATATTCACATATTATATGATACTTAAATGGATTTTTGATCGAGTGGTAGCACTTTTCGGTCTCTTGTGTTTATGGCCAGTACTTTTGGTCGTTGTCATCATGGTAAAGGTAAAGATGCCAGGAGGTCCTGTATTCTTCGTACAAAAGCGTGTAGGCAAGGATGGCAAGTTGTTCCTTTGTCATAAATTCCGTACGATGACCGTGAATCATAATGGTTCAACTGTATCTGTTGCAGGGGACTCTCGTATAACTCTCTTTGGCGCTACTCTCCGTCATTACAAGTTGGATGAGCTTCCTGGACTGTGGGATGTATTGATTGGGAATATGTCTTTTGTGGGACCTCGTCCAGATGTTCCGGGGTATGCTGACAGGTTGGAGGGTGATGAACGTGATGTATTGAAATTGCGTCCGGGGATTACAGGCCCTGCCACGCTAAAGTATCGCCTGGAAGATGAAATGATTGCTGAATACGTGGTAAAGAGACAAGCAGAGGGTGACACACGATCAATGCAAGAGATTGCCACAGAATATAATGATAATGTAATTTATCCTGATAAGGTACGTTTGAACTGCTACTACTATCGTCACTACTCTTTCTATAAAGATATAGAAATGATATTTGCGACGGTACTGGGCTTTAAGGTAAGGTTTGCGGGAGAGGAGGTATAAGTAATTTGCGCCAACATACTATAACCATAGAAACAGAATTGGGATGAAACTCATTTATTGCTATATAGAAAATTTTCGGAATATTCACAATCAGGAAGTGTTGTTGTCTGATAAGTTCCAATGTCAGTACAAGGATGGCAAAATGCAGATAGAGCAGTTGGAAGAAAATTCCATAGCAAATTATGTCTATGAGAATGACTTTATGCGTAATCTCAGAATTCTTGTTGGCAAAACAGGTTCAGGAAAGACCAATTTCCTACAGATGATAGGAATGGACTCATGGAGACGCATGGATTCTGCAAAGAGCGATGCCTATTTATGCTATATAAAATGGATGCTCCCAACGAGTTCTTTATAGAATTGGTAGGTATTTCTATACCTGATTTAGAAAAGCTCTGTGCGTCCAAGCGAACTTATTACCGCACTTCAGAGGAAGTCTATAAAATAGTCTATAATTTTGACAGTCATCGAGTAATAGATGTAAGGTTTGTAAATTATGATGATACCGAAAATACATATATCATCAATGCTTTTGATAGAAATGCCTTCGCAAATTGCCCGTACGAAGATGAAAGGCAAGAAGGTATTGTCAGTCATGACAGTTTTGTAGGCCGGATAATAACCCAATTCGGGAATGCGAGTGTTTCTATGGAATGTGATTATTTGAAGGAGTGTCTTGGTAGAATGCCACAAAATAGCCTAAAGAGAAATGCCGCCCTTGTCATTTGATGGAATAACTGGCAGAACAGACATGAGTTTGACTTGGATGAACGTCTGATAAAACGAGAATATTGGACATATAAAGAAAAGGCGGAGAAACAAAGAGAACATAATTCCAAGTATGGGAAGCCCTATGATCCCCCTATAGAATATCCCAAGGACTCCACACCCAAAAGTAGATTCCTCCATGATCTGATGACAGACTTTGCCATATATTTGAGAAAGTGCACAGAGTGTGTGGATGAAAATTATCCAGAAAAATATATTGATTGGGCTGGATATGTAGCAGATTTGGGCATTGATAATCCTAGAGTTCTTCCAGATGGAAAGAACATGTCTATTTTGAAGAGAATTGATTGGCTCTGTCAATATATTGATTATCATACAGATGAGATGTGTGCTAATCGAGGATTGCTTTGGCAGATTGGCGATGACATTAAAGATTTGTTCCATCTGTTGAATAAGATGGATGATAAATACTTTACCGATGAGGAGTTTTCCATACCAGTAATGGATATAGATATGTCAGAGGGGGCAGCAATGCGGGATGTGTTTGAACGTATGGAGTAGTACAGACCTGACCGGATAGGTATATTTACGAAAAGTTTGCTGCCCTATCATTGGACATGCGTAAGTTCTGGTGAGTACCAGTACGCCAAGGTCTGGGGCATATTAGAAGGATATGGTGTAAGGGCCAAGGTGTTGAAGGAAGGTGAAATATTTTCAGAAGCAGTGCAACCCAATTTTATATTGTTGCTTGATGAACCGGAGAACTATATGTACCCAGAGATGTGCAGGACTTTTATTCACAACTTGAATGAACTTTTGAAACAACGCTTTTTCGGATCGGAGTTTCAAGTTATACTCAGTACACATTCACCTTTTATGCTTTCAGACGTGCTTGCTAACCAAATAATCAAGATGGATTATGATGATAGGGGAATGTGTGTCATCGCTAATGCAGAAAAACCAAGTTTTGCTGCAAATATTCACAGCATTATGGCTGACTGTTTTTTCTTGAAATATACGATAGGGGAACAGGCTAGACTATGCCTTACGGAAAAATTAGGACTCTTTAAAGATATGTGACACGTCGGGAACGTTTGTCGGAAACAGACAGGGAAGAAGTCGCCCAAATGAAAAAACTGCTGCCCAATATCGGTGACGAGCTTATTCGTCATAGTATTGTTTCTATCATAGAAAAATTGCAATGATATGGTAAGGTTGTCATTTCCCAATGTGGAAGAATTAAAGCGGATGCATTATGAGGCGGTCAAAAGCTATGTCAGTGAGACCATGCATGCAAAAAAACGTAAGGGCTTTTATTACAAAGTAATTGAATTGGCGGGATTTGAAGCATATGAAAGGGATTATGATGAAGAAGGGGATACATACGATTGGCTGAAACATTTTTTGTTGGCAGATTGTGAAACTCTTGTCTCTTGGGTGGAGTATCATGCTGACAAGTTGAAATTCGATTATATGAAACGTTTGTATCTCAACCGGTTTTCCAAAGGTCCGGTTGATTATGTCGATAAAGAGGCGACATATAATGCCTATACTCTCTTTAAGAAAATGAACATTAGGGTATGTCCCTATTGTGAGCATGAATTTTTGGATGTGGTCTCTGTAAATCATGGCATGCAAACAAAGAGAACTGTAGAATTTGATCACTTCTATCCAAAAGGAGATGAAGATTATCCAGGATTAGCGATGTGTTTTTACAACTTGATACCAAGTTGCAAGCCATGTAATCAACTAAAAATGACAAATCCTGTTGCAGCCAATCCATATAACCCGGATATTGAGAACTTGACGAATCTTTGCCCAGATATTCCAGTTGGGATAAACATAGATGATTTGTCTGAAGCAGACTGTAAGATAAAGATTAATCCGATTGGATCTATGATTGTAAATGAAAGCACACTTGCCTTGGAACAGAGATATGACAGCCAAACATCTGTAGCTTACCAATTATTGAAATGTAAACAGGATTTCGATGATGATAAATTATTAGAATTAGAGCGATTGGGCATTGGAACGGTTAGTGAACTGAAGAGAGAGATTTTTGGAAAACCAAGGGATGAGGCCAGAGGCTTTGAACTGCATACCAAGATGAAATACGATTTGATAGGATATTAACGAATAATTAATATATAAAATTATGGTTGAAGAAAGAAATACTATCTACCTCTGTCTTGCTCACATGAGTGAGGCTGGTTTGGAACAAAAATATGTAAAGGAAGCATTCGATACCAATTGGGTGGTTCCGATGGGCCCTAATGTGAATGCCTTCGAGCAGTCCCTGTCAGATTTTGCCAATACCAATTCTGATGGAAGTAAGTTGGATCATAGGGTGGTTTGCCTGAGTGCCGGTACTGCTGCGGTGCACCTTGCTCTGATAGCCTGTGGCGTAAAATCGGGAGATGAGGTATGTGTACAGAGTTTCACCTTCTGTGCATCATCCCATCCTATCACTTATCTTGGTGCCAGGCCAGTGTTCATCGACTCGGAATGTGAAACATGGAACATGGATCCGGAACTCTTGGAGAAGGCGATTCTTGACCGTAAGGAGAAGACCGGCAAATATCCGAAAGCAATTATCCCAGTAGCTCTTTACGGTATGCCATATGATTGCGAAAAAATTATGGCAATTGCCAATAAATACAATATCCCAGTCATTGAGGATGCAGCCGAAGGCATGGGCTCTCGCTTCAACGGCCGGGTTCTCGGTACCTTTGGACGCTTTGGTGTCCTTTCATTTAATGGCAATAAGATGATTACTACTTCTGGTGGTGGTGCTCTCATCTGCCAGAACGGGGAAGATGCCAACAACGTGATGTGGCATGCAACTCAGGCCCGTGATGCTTATCCCTACTACCAGCATACAGAGATTGGTTACAACTACCGTATGTCAAACGTATGTGCAGGTATCGGACGTGGTCAGATGACTGTTCTGGATGCACATATCGCTCATCATAAACATGTTCAGGCACTTTATGAGGAATTGTTGGAGGATGTTTCTGAAGTACATATTCACAAACAGCCGTCGGATTCCCGTTACGATGCGAACTTCTGGCTCTGTGCCGCAACTCTTGATCCGGAGGTCAAGATCCAGGGTCAGGAGAATGCCTATAAGGAAGCCATCAAGACAGCTGTAGGTGGTGCAGCCGGTGTCATCAAGGCAGTTGATTGTGCTACCACTGACTGTCAGCCGAATGATAACGTGGAGGCTCTTCGTGTTTTTATGCTAAATAAGAAGGTTGAGTGCCGTCCTGTATGGAAGCCGATGCACAAGCAGCCTGTTTATGCTGATGCAGTAGCCTATATCAATGGTGTATCAGAAGAAATCTTCAAGGTTGGTTTTTGTCTGCCAGCAGGACCATATGTCACTGATGATGACGTACACTATATCGTAGATTGCATAAAAGAGGCTATTGTCAGGTGATGATAGAAAAATTCAAGAAAATAGCGGGAGGAATGTGCCGGTTGTGTACATTCTTTTTCTGCCTCAGAAAACGGATAATACGAGGTATGACCATTAACAGTGAATGAATGGCAGGAAAGAATGATCAGAACTTTATCGCCTTCTGTGACGAGTTAAGGGCGTATGTCCTAGAAAATCGTCACTTCCCGAACAAGCATACCCGTCTTTTGAACAAGATAAAATTTGTCCGCTGTAAGATCAATCAGGGTACGCTTGAAGAGTGGAAACTGAAGATGTTCCTTGACATAGCGGAGATGCGGGATATGGAGGGGCATACCGGAGGGTGAAAGAAGAAGGTACAGGAGGAAGAGTAAAGGTGCTTTGCCCGCTGTTTATCCAATTACGATATAAAAGAAAAATACCTTACCCGAGAAATTCAATCATATACCGTAATGACCGTGTTAAATGGGGTACCTGGTCTTGCGGAGAATTGTATAACCCCAGCAAGTAAAGAAATCTATGAAACGATTGAAAGAATTATTCTATTGTGCATTGTTGACATTAATGTTTACCGGCTGCCAGTCCTACAAAAAAGTACCTTACCTTCAGGATGCCGAAGTTGTATTGTATAATACCCAGGATGCGGAGCTTTATGATGCCAAGATCATGCCTAAGGACCTGCTTACGATCGTGGTGTCGTGTACGAGTCCCGAACTGGCCGCCCCCTTTAATCTGACGGTAGCCACACAGAGCAATGTCAGTGTAAGCACTACCACCATCCAGCCTGTATTGCAACAGTACTTGGTTGATAACGACGGTAATATTAATTTTCCCGTATTAGGTGAACTTCATGTTGGTGGTCTGACCAAGAAGGCAACCGAACAAATGATCGTTGAAAAACTGAAACCTTATATTACGGAAACTCCTATTGTAACGGTCCGTATGGTAAATTATAAGATTTCTGTGATTGGAGAGGTAGCCCGTCCCGGTACATTTACTATTTCTAATGAAAAAGTGAACATCCTGGAAGCTTTGGCTATGGCAGGTGATATGACTGTCTATGGTCTGCGTGATGATGTAAAACTAATACGGGAGAATGCCAATGGCAAGCAGGAAATAATACCATTGGATCTGAATAAAGCTGAAACAATCCTTTCCCCTTATTACTATCTGCAGCAGAATGATATCATATACGTTACTCCGAATAAGGCGAAAGCACGAAACTCAGATATCGGAACTAGTACAAGCTTATGGTTTTCTGCTACTTCTATCCTTGTTTCTATTGCCAGCTTGTTGTTTAACATCTTGAAATAAAAAGAAAGAGTCATGAAAGAAGAAAATCAAAACGGGAAGGAACGCCAAATGGCTGAAGAACAAATAGATTTCCGGACATTGCTTTTTAAATATATTATTCATTGGCCTTGGTTTGTAGGGGCAGTATTACTATGCCTTGTTGGTGCGTGGTTTTATCTGCATTGGGCTACACCTATCTATAATATTTCAGCTACTGTCTTGATAAAAGATGAGAAGAAGGGTGGAGGTGCAGGGCTTTCTTCGGAATTGGAGGATATGGGATTAAGCGGCCTGATGACTTCTTCCAAGAATATTGATAATGAGTTGGAAGTTTTGCGTTCGAAAACGCTCGTTAAAGAGGTGGTTAATCAATTGGGGCTGTATATAACTTATGCAGATGAGGATGAATTTCCTGCTAAAGGTTTGTATAAGACGTCTCCGGTACAAGTGAGTTTGACACCTCAGGAAGCTGAGAAACTAAGCTCTCCGATGGTAGTGGAAATGACACTACAGCCTAAAGGTAGTATGGATGTGAACGTGACTGTAGGTGAGAAGGGATATCAGAAGCATTTTGAGAAACTACCTGCTATCTTTCCGACTGATGAGGGTACGTTGGCTTTTTTTCAGGAAGTTGATTCGGTAGCTTTGCAGGATGGGACGAAAGTACCTCGTATAGAGAAGGACGTGCGTCATATAACTGCGACTATCAACAAACCAATGAGAGTGGCAAAAGGTTATTGTAACAGCCTGACTATTGCTCCGACTTCTAAAACTACTTCTGTGGCCGTGATTTCGTTAAAAAATTCTAGTTTGCAACGTGGGCAGGATTTTATCAACCAATTACTGGAGATGTATAATCGCAATACGAATAATGATAAAAACGAAATTGCTCAGAAAACAGCAGAGTTTATTGATGAACGTATTGGCATTATCTCAAAAGAACTGGGAAGTACAGAAGCGGATTTAGAGTCTTTTAAGCGTGACGCAGGTATCACGGACTTGACGAGTGAAGCTCAGATAGCCTTAGCCGGTAATGCTGAATATGAAAAGAAGAGTGTGGAGAACCGTACTCAAATCAGTCTGGTGAATGACTTGCGTAAATACTTGAGAGGTAATGAATATGAAGTATTACCAAGTAATGTTGGTTTACAGGATGCTGCCTTGATTGGTGCGATTGAACGTTATAATGAAATGCTGGTGGAACGTAAACGTCTGCTACGTACATCAACAGAGAATAACCCGGCTATTGTGAATCTGGATACGAGTATCCGTGCGATGAAAGCCAATGTGCAGGCTACCCTTGAAGGAACTTTGCAGGGGTTGATGATAACCAAGTCAAATCTGGACCGTGAGGCAAGCCGCTACTCTCGTCGTATCAGTAACGCTCCGGGACAGGAACGTGCTTATGTAAGCATTGCCCGCCAGCAAGAAATTAAAGCAGGGTTATATCTGATGTTGTTGCAGAAACGTGAAGAGAATGCAATTGCGTTAGCTGCTACTGCAAATAATGCGAAGATTATTGATGAAGCGATAGCTGATGATACTCCGGTATCTCCCAAACGCTCTATGATTTATTTAATTGCATTGGTGTTGGGTGTTGGGATTCCTGTTGGCATCATTTACCTGATTGAACTGACGAAATTCAAGATAGAAGGTCGTGTCGACGTAGAAAAACTGACGAGTGTTCCTATTATAGGTGATATTCCATTGACTGACGAAAAGAATGATAAGAATGGTTCTATTGCTGTCTTCGAGAACAAGAATAATCTGATGAGTGAAACCTTCCGTAATATTCGTACCAATCTTCAGTTTATGCTCGATAATGATCAGAAGGTTATCCTTGTAACCTCAACCGTCAGTGGAGAAGGTAAATCGTTTGTTTCGGCAAACCTGGCTATCAGTCTTTCTCTTTTGGGAAAGAAGGTCGTGATTGTCGGACTCGATATTCGTAAGCCGGGACTGAATAAAGTATTCCATCTCTCCAATAAAGAAAAAGGCATTACTCAGTATCTTTCCAATCCTGAAACGGATCTAATAGAACTTGTTCAACCTTCTGATGTCAATAACAATCTGTTTATTCTTCCGGGTGGTGCTGTGCCTCCTAATCCAACGGAGTTGTTAGCTCGTAACGGGCTGGACAAGGCGATAGAAACCTTAAAGAAGCACTTCGACTATGTGATAATGGATACTGCCCCTATCGGTATGGTAACCGATACCTTATTGATAGGTCGTGTGGCTGACTTGTCAGTATACGTATGTCGTGCCGACTATACTCATAAAGCCGAATATACATTGATCAATGAGTTGTCTATTGAGAAGAAACTTCCCAATCTTTGTACTGTAATCAACGGTGTGGACCTGAAAAAGAGAAAATACGGTTATTACTACGGCTACGGCAAGTATGGCAAGCACTACGGCTATGGAAAACGCTATGGTTACGGCTATGGATATGGAGAATAGTGATAGATAAATCTGTGATATATGAAAAAGACGGTAGTCGAATATATCACCAATACGCTTGAAGATATTCCCAAGCAATCTCTTCAAACCAATAAAAGGCGTTTACATGCTTTTTTCTCAGAACAGGAAACAATAGAGAAGCGGGGGACACATTTTGTATTCAGGTATGCTTTCTATTCTGTTGAAAAATTACGAAGACCTACGAAACAAAGCCTCTTTAAAGAATATAATATGTTGTGTTCTGACTTGAAAAGCACTCCTTCTGGGGAAATATCTGATATGGAATATAAAGATGTTGTATTATATGGTAATACTTCTTCTCCTGTAGTACAAGAACGATTGACAGAATATTTGGAACGGAATAATTCGTTAAAGATTCAATTGTCTTTTTGTGATGAAGAAACCTCAGAATGTAAAACAGGAGAAAATATTGCCTATGCAGAACTGCAGAAAGCATTGGCACTGTCCACCATTTTGTGTAAATAGAAAACTTCAGGATTCGGGTTTTATACTTGAATCCTGTTTTCAAATATAGTAATAAATTGGTTAAATATCAATGCCCAATTCCAAATAGGTTGATACCATTTCTTTTCGATTTCGTTAATAGCCAGATAGACAGATTTTTTCAGCGCATCATCATTCGGAAATGATAGCTTGTTTTTGGTGTACTTTCTAATTTTCCCATTCAGATTTTCAATGAGATTAGTGGTATAGATAATCTTTCTAATCTCGACGGGGAAATCAAAGAACACGGTCAGTTCTTCCCAATTATTTCTCCATGAGCGTATCGCATATGGATATTTAGCACCCCATTTTTGCTCAAAGTTATCCAACTCCATCTCAGCTGCTTCTTTAGTAGGTGCGTTATAGATGTTCTTCAAATCGGCAGTGAACTCCTTTTTTTCTTTCCAGACGACATAGCGACAGGAGTTCCTAATTTGGTGTACCACACATATTTGAGTAGTAGAGGCAGGAAATACACTCTTGATGGTTTCCGTAAATCCATT